>ERZ650308.1081-NODE-1081-length-14432-cov-4.624470_pt1 | contig 14432 bp, 15 predicted proteins | sample MGYA00376244_ERZ650308 | MGnify/ENA primary metagenome ERZ650308 (study PRJEB26733, sample SAMN07839295) | wastewater metagenome | biome: small river; feature: stream; material: water | place: USA: North Carolina | collected 2016-04-26 ...
ATTTCAAAACCAATTTATTACAAGAAGAAACAAATAACATAAAACTTAAGAAGGCTTCGATAAAACTACCCATCATAGAAAAATCAGTATTAGAAGAGTTTGAAAAAGCAAATGAATACCTAGATTTAGCATTAAGAAATCTTGAAAATTCAAATTTATTCGCAAATAAATTTGAGGATTACATAATTTATAAAGCACTTATTGTTATCGCAAAATGTAACATTCATGATAAAAAAGAAGAATTCAATAAATCAATTGAAGAACTACAAACAATAATAACTATTCCTTCGTTAGCCCAAACTCCAAGTACTTATTCAACAGTTCTAGGAAATTTAGGTTATGATTACATGAAAATAGGTAATTATGAAAAATCAATATTCTATTTTAATAAATCAATTTCAGCCATAAAAGGTGATAAGAAAGATAAAAACTATCTTTTTCAAATAATAAATTTAGGGGAATACTATTTGTTGAAAAAGGATATTTCTAAAGCAAATCAACTTCTAACTAAAGCTTTGATTCTGGCAAAAGAATTAAAATCGGGTAGAGAGATTTTGAAAGTACTTAATTTATTATCAATTTCAGATCAACCAAATTCATCCAATCATAAATCCGAGTATATTAGGATTAACGATAGCATTATTAAAAAGCAGCGAGAGAATAGGGAGAAATTTACCCGAATTGAATTTGAAACTGAAAAAGTAGTAGAAGAGAATAAGATTTTGTCAGACAACAACTTACTTTTATTACTCGGGCTATTTATAGCTATAGCTATTTTCTTAATTATCTTGATAATTAGAAATAGAAATTCTAGACGAAAAGAGTTGGATTTAATCCAGCAAAAAGAAAAAGCGAACAATGAACTACACGATTTAACGAAAGAATTTCAGAAATCTCTTTTAGAAGCAAAAGAAGAAGAGCAAAAGAAATTATCTAAAGAACTACATGACGGTATAGTAAACAAAATTTATGGCATTCGGATGATATTAGGTTCATTAAATAAACTTACTGATGAAGAGTCTCAGAATAAACGTACAGAATATCTAAAAGAACTACACAAACTAGAAACTGAAATCAGAACGTTATCCCATTATCTTAATTCTGATTTTACAAAATATATTGGAGAGTTCAATTTCTTGATAGAACAGCTTGTTCAAAATAATAATGATATCGGAAATGTAACATTTAGTTCTAGTATTAATACTACAATTGACTGGAATAATTATTCCTCTGTAATTAAAATAAATGTTTACAGAATCTTACAAGAGTTGTTTTTAAATGTCAACAAATATGCAAATGCAAAAAACTGTACTTTGAGTATGAATGAAATAGACAATCAATTAATTGTTGAAGTAAAAGATGACGGCAAAGGTTTTGATGTTAACGATTCTTCATTTGGTATTGGTTTACAGAATTGTTTGGAAAGAGCAAATACAATAAATGCACAATTTGAAATTCAAAGTGAAGCAGAAATGGGAACATCGGTTTGTTTAAAAGTACAATATGTACAATCTTAATGTTATTCTCTCAGCTAAACGATAGTTGTAATTTTGAATCTAAGTTTCGGAGAAAGTAGGGAAGGCGCTTCAAAGTTATTCCGAAAATCCGATTTTAGATAAATTGTTTCTTTTTGAGTTAACCTTGTTCTGTTATTTGACGGGTAATAATGACATGCATCTTAAAAACTTTTCGATGATATTAACATTATCGGGATGGATACTTGCACCAGCTTATGATTTATTAAATGTTGCAATTGTAAATCCTGAAGATAAAGAAGAATTAGCATTGACTCTTGAATCTAAAAAAAAGAGGTTGAAATTAGAGGATTTTATAAAATTCGGAACTCGATTAGAATTGAATGAAAAACAAATAAAAGGTGTTTTCAAACGATTTTTAAAGAACAAAAATCTGGCAATCGATTGGATTGAAAAATCATTTTTATCAGAAAAGTTGAAAGCAGAATATTTAGAATTGTTGGAAACTCGATACAGTAAAATTTTGGGATAAGCAAACATGATTGACAAGAATCAATCGCTTATAACTAGGATTGGGTTGCTTTTTAAGAAATGCTTTTTTCTTCTAAGTTCACCTTGTTCTTTGAAGTAAATACATTTTTTAACAAGTAGTCTATAGCATCTTGTTTGCTAAATTGAACAGTACTTTGCTTTTTGTTGTAAGCAATTTTTAACTCGTTATCTTTTAAGGTGCTGTATTCATTTACTAATTGTATATGACGCAGCTTCTCCATTTCTGGTAGAGCTAAAAAAACGTCATATACAGTATTAGCATTCATTTCTTTATTATTTGATTAAGTTGATTATTTTCTAATATGTTGTTTCCTATTTAAAAAGTACATGACCTTTACCTCAGTACTATTTTCCAAATTGGCTTTCTCCAGTTGTTCAATCATTTCTGTTTTTTGATTAAGCTGATCATGAGCTTTTAAAAGTCGAAAGTCATAATGTGCTATGATTTGTTCCAGTTTATGATTTTCTTCTTGAAGTTGTTTTAGTTTTTCCATTAGGCTGATTTCGCTGTATGCGTTAATTGACATGTCTAGAGTACCACATATCCATTCTGATAGCGAAAGGTTGTGTTTTTCCGCTTGCTTCATGAAGTTTGCTTTTTGAGTTGATGAAACTTTTGTACTAATCGTAAAGACTCTGTTTTGTTGATCGTCATTCATTTTATTTAAATATTTAGGTTGATTTTATATTTATTTCTGTTGCCCTTTTCATTTCTATAGTCCAGGTTTGATTGCATCGATACGTTGTTTAAAATTTATTTGTTCAGTGGTAGGTATTCCCTTTCGGAATTCCATCCAAGATAGTTTTGAATTGCACGATAAATGCCAGTTCAGCAGAAATGCCAAACTTTTGCCTTGTAATTCTATTTCAGAAAGGTGTTGATGGCCAACCTCCGTTAATTTCATTTCGCCGGTGGTATCAATTGAACTGTAGCTTTTGACATATTTGTTGTCAATGCCTTGATTTATATCATTAAAATCAAGACTATCAGTTTTGTGTTCTCTCATAGTTTTGAATTTTACGATAATTGTAGCATTAATAAAACGTTTATTGTAAGGCCCATTTTTAAGTTTGGGGTTCTTAAACAATTCCCTTTTTCTAAATGTATCCAAAATGGAATTAAAAAAGTCTCTAAATAAAGTAGGTTTCAAGTCGCGCATAATTAATTAAATTAACTGGCGCAATTTCACAAACTTTTTTTAGAGACTTTTTTGGGACTCGTTTCTTGACGAGTCCTGAAAAATATTTTTAATAATTATCGTCTATATATTTTGAGATATGAGGGTTTTGGTTTGATAATTCTAAAACGGTTTCCTTCCATTTATTTCCAAACATTCTTATTAATGATGTTTTATTTTTAATCTCAATATTTTTGAAGGAATTGTAAAAACTAATACCAGTACTATTACATCTTTTTGCTCCAATTAGTACAATTTCTGTTTTGATAAAGTTTCCTTCTGCATTTGTTGGAGGCTTTTCTCCAGCAGTAAGTAATTCAAGCCAAAATAATAAGGCATGCCATTTTTCTGAAATTTTAATTTCTTTTGGTGCATGTAGTTTTTTTAAAAAATCAATTTTTCCAATAATAATTGCCAGAAGAGAGAGGTCTTGGGGTAAGCGGCCTTCAATAAAATCAAGAGTCGAATGACGGTATGGTTCTTCAGACAAATGATTTAGAATTACAGATTCATATTCTCTATTCAATATTTGGATTGACTTTGGACTTCCTTTGATAAAGTTCTCATAGGTAGTATTCGATTCTTCAAAAGATTCCGCTCTCTTATTCTGAAAGTTTTCCTTTTCTTTACGTGTTGGTTCTTTCCAGTATTTTAGTTGGTTCATAACATAATCATATTCAACTTCGAAGCTTGATTTTTGGTCGATTCTTTTCTGAATTGAAGTGTTTATTGAATCCATCTTAGTTTTTTGGCTCACAGATTTTTGAGAAAACACATAGTTTAGGAAGCGGTCAATGTTTAAATCGTTAATTTCAAAGGTGATTTTAAAATTTTGGTTATAAATTTCATCGATACATTTATGTACTAATCTGATTTGGCTTAACCACAATTCCCCATGATATTTTCCACCGGTAAAATCAGATAATTGGATATTGAAGTTTTCCTTAGATAGAGAATTTAATATATTTAATTCTGCTTCAAATTTTTCGTTCTTGCTTTTAAGTACATTAATTGTTTGAATTAACTCCTCTTTTTTTTTCCAAAATTGATCTTCAAAACGGTCGTGTAAAAGTAAAAGTACATCTCTGCATTTTTGATAGAACTCTTTTTCAGTATAAAAGTGCTTTGCCTCAGCTTCTTTTTGTTTTCTGACGAGGTAGTTTTTTAATTCCCCCGTATTTATTGTCATACCATCGAGAATAAGGTCTAAAAATTGTAGCTCTTTCATAGTTTTGTTAATTGAGTTAAAAATGTTATTTTTTTTGGTAGCAATAAATAAATTTCAGTTCAACTTCCTTTATGGCAATTAGGTTTTGACATAATACGCTATAATATTCCATAGCATACAAATTAGAAGCAATTTGTTATTGGGCTTATTGCTAAGCCAATAGTATTGATTTCAAATGTAGCATTTTTTTAGATTACTCTTGATTCTTAAAAATTAATTTGCTTTTAAATGCTTTTTTATAAGTTATCAGTAGTAAGTTAGTCAGAATTAAGTTTTTCTATTGAAATAATGGCGTTAATCAATAGGCTTTGTTAATTTTCAATCGTCACTCAGTAAAGGATTGATTATTTTTACATAAGTATTTATTTTTTGTTAATTAAAGGTTCGGTTCAAAAAAGCATTTCTATTTTTAGGGTAGAGGCTTAGTTTGGACCGCACTTTTTTGTACCCTATTGTAAATATTAATAATCTAATTACTAAAAAAAATACAACTTTAAAATATAAATTTATTAGTTCTATTGTATTCAGAAAACGCACAAAACTACAATACGTACAAAAGAAATCTTCAAGTTTAAACCTATGTGTTTGTGAAAGTAAACTCAATATAAATCTTAAATAAACATGAGGTTTACTTGAGGTTTTTTCAATGTTTATATAGGGTTTACATCATTAGTTTGTTTTATTTGTTATAAAACGAAACTTGTTTGTTTTGCAAAGAAAACAATATGTTTTGTTTGGTTTTTTTGTTTTAAACGTATAAAAACTGTTATGTCAGTAAATGGGAATAATCTTCAGGTAGTTCTGCATCAATATCTCTTAAATATAGTTCGAGGGCAGACATAGTAGAATGTCCTGTGATGTTCATTAATATACTTTTGGCTTCAAATGGAGAATATTTTTTACGCAATTCTCTATATAATTTGGTTATAAAAGTATGTCTAAAACTATACATTCCATAATCAGCTCCAAGTCCAAAATGGTCTTTAACTATGTTCTTAAATCGTTTTGAAAAATGGTCTCTTCGGTTATTTTCAGTTGCAATCCATTCTCCTCCAATTTTTGTTGGAGTAAACAAAAAATCAGTACTTTTTAAATGTGATAAATCGGGTAATTCTTGAATGAGAATATCAGGGATTATTTTAATTTTTACAGCTTTATTTTTTGCTCTAACGTATAACTTTCGGTCACTTATATCCAAGTCTCCCACCTTTAATCGGCAAACTTCAACAGGGCGTAAAAAATTGTAAGAAATAAATTTGATAAAAAGTAGGAGCAGAGGGTCGTTTTGTTCCAGATAGGCATAAATATTTTGTTGCATATCTGGAGTGTACGTTTTGTTTCTTTCGGGTTTGGTTTTTAAAGTATTGATTCTTTTTATGAAATTCTCAGGAATTATTTCGTCGTTAGTTAGTACTTCAAAAAGCGAGCTCAAGTCAATACGTGTATTGTTGCGATTTCGGGCGCTGGTACTTTCTAAAATACTATTTAGATATGCATTGGTTTGTTTTCTTGTTAAAGATGTTATTGGAGCGTTTTGGTCCAATGCTTTTTTGAAGCGATTGATTCTTCCGGCAAAGTTCAAATATGAAGTTGGATTAAGTGACTTTTTCTTAATTTTTAATGCATAGTCAAAAGCATCTTTAATGGATAGCACTTGTTCAACGGGCTCTGCTTTTACAATCTCTAGCGTTACAATTTCTTTCTCTTTCGGTTGTTCAGTAGTAGTTTGTGTTTTGCTCAGACTAGGTTTGTTAACAACAAGTAATTCTGTATTCGCTTCTTGATATGGATTAAGACCTTTTTCTAAAAGATATTCAAGTGCATCTCGTAATTGCGATAGTATCTTTATTCGGTCTTTCTTAGTTTTATATCTATTACAACCTCCTTTTATGTTGGGCATTCGTTTCAATTTTCCTGTTGCATCATCCATAAACTTATAATAGATGTACCAGTCTTTTGAAAGGGCTTGATTTTGCGCTTCCTTTGAGAGTTCATTCCAGATAGTAATATCTACACCACCGGTGTAAATTCTGGGTTCAGAAAATTTTTTTGTATCCAAAGAGTGTCTTTTTTGGTGTACGTTTTGGTGTACTCTTTGTAAAAGTAATAAAATATTTGACATAAAAAAAGCGGTTTAGTGTAGACTAAACCGCAGTTTTATTGAATTCTTGATTGTAGCGAGAGGGAGATTTGAACTCCCGACCTCAGGGTTATGAATCCTGCGCTCTAACCGACTGAGCTACCTCGCCAAAATATCGGTTGTGCATCTAGTTCAATGCGGGTGCAAATATACTATTAATATATAATTGTCCAAATTTTAATTTGAAAAAAAATATTTTTTTTAAGGGTGCTTTTTTTAAATAAATATTATATATTTCGAAAAAATTTATACCATGTCGTCAAAAGTACGTTACGAGATCGAATTCCCGGTTAATTCTTCTCCGCAGTTATTGTATCAATACATTTCTACACCTTCTGGGTTGCAAGAATGGTTTGCTGATTCGGTCAATTCAAGGGGTGAGATTTTTACCTTTCAATGGGATGATTCTCAGGAGAATGCCAAGTTGGTCTCTAAAAAAGTGGGAGAGAAGGTGAAATTTAAATGGCTTGATAGCGATAAAAAAGATACGGAATATTTTTTTGAAATCCGAATTCTTGAAGATGAGATTACAAAAGATGTTTCTTTGATGATAGTTGATTTTTCTGAACCCGATGAAGTACAAGAATCCATCCAATTATGGGAAAATCAAGTATCTGATTTAAAACATGTCATTGGTTCTGTATAAAATTGTTTTTTAAACTATATTTGTCCCACTAAAAATGGGACTTTTTTTATGATTAATTATAACGGCGAACTTCGTTCTAGCGATACGACTCTTTCTAATTCCAATCGTGCATTTTTATACGGTGACGGTGTTTTTGAGACCTTGAAAATATACAATTCTACCATTCTGTTTCTAGAGGATCATTATTTTAGATTGATGGCTTCCATGCGTATTGTGCGCATGCAGATACCTGCTGATTTTACCTTAGAATATTTTGAGAGCCAAATCCTTAGTTTGACCAATAATTTAGCTATTTCCGATAGTGCTCGTGTACGGTTTACGGTTTTTAGAAATGACGGAGGTTATTACTTGCCGCAAACGCGCGAGGTGTCTTTTGTGATTCAGGCTTCTAGACTAGAGCAGAAAGACTACCGATGTGATGAGTCGCCCTATGAAGTGGATTTATACAAAGATTTTTTTGTGCCCAAAACGCTATTGTCAACACTAAAAACGACCAATAAAATGCTTTCCATTACAGGGAGTATTTATGCTCATGAGAATGGTTTGCAAAACGCTTTGGTACTCAATGACGAAAAAAATGTTGCAGAGGCTCTGAACGGTTCCTTGTTTATGTTAATGGGTACCACTTTGAGTACTCCGCCTCTTTCAGAAGGATGTTTGAATGGAATGATGCGTAAACAACTTTTAGTATTAGCTAAAAAAATAAAAGGTTTGGAAGTGATAGAAAAAGCCATCTCTCCTTTTGATCTTCAAAAAGCAGATGAATTATTTGTTTGTAATATCATTATGGGAGTGCAACCCATTACCCAATACCGAAAGAAAAGTTATGCTACTTCGCTTTCCAAGCAACTTACTGCATTGTTAAATGATCTGATTGGTAATTAGTTCAAAATAGGATTTTCTGGTGCATTTGACCAAAGAAGATAGTCGCCACCTAAAGCTGTTATTTTTTGTTTCCAGAAATTTTTTGAGCTTTTTTGTAAAAGTTTGATTTTGTGCTTGTTTACTACCGGAATCCAAGATTTGAGCTCTATTTCAGATTCAAGTTGATTACTGGTCCATCCTGAATATCCAAGAAAAAACCGGATGTTTTCTTTGGTAATTTGTCCCTCATTGATGAGGTTTTTGGTAAGTTCAAAATCGCCTCCCCAATAAATACCGTCTGCGATTTCAATGCTGTTTGTGATGAGTTGTGGTAACGTATGGATAAAATATAAATTATCTTGTTCTACAGGTCCTCCATCATATACTACGAAGTCGGCATGGATGTCATCAATTAATTCATGCAACGTGTGAGGAGTAGGCTTATTGAGCACAAATCCTACCGAACCCGAGCCATTATGCTCTGTAAGTAAAATGACACTTCTGTTAAATGTGCTGTCGCCAATTATGGAAGGATCTGAAATAAGCAGTAGTCCTTTTTCTATTTTTTTTAGAACCATGAAAATTCATTTTTTATAAAAGTAGAAAAAAGAAGCGTACAAAATTATTTTTGTCTAAAGATTTTAGCTTCGATAGGGATCAAAAAAAAATCACCCGCATTGCGAGTGATTCATTTATTTCAAAACTGAAAATTAGACTAGTTCACAGAACCTTCTAATTCAGCACCAGCTTTAAATTTAACTACATTTTTAGCAGCAATTTTGATCGTTTTTCCAGTTTGTGGATTTCTACCATCTCTTGCAGCTCTGTTAGTTACAGACCAAGATCCGAAACCTACTAAAGAAACTCTACCACCTTTTTTCAAAGTAGCACCTACGTTACCTAAAAATGATTCTAAAGCTAATTTTGCAGCAGCTTTAGTAATACCTGCGTCAGCAGCAATTGCATCGATTAATTCTGATTTGTTCATAATAATTGTTTATTAATGTTGGGTTAAACTTTATTGTTAATCAAAACAAATTTAGTAGAAAATATAGAGCATACAAGCGTTCCGAGCGTTTTTCGACGATTTTGTTGATAACTCAATTGATTTGTTAATAAAGAGCCTGTTTTTTGGGCTTTTTTACATGTTTTTAACGCAAAAACTCCCTACTATAACGCTTTCGCTGAGCTTTCAAACGTCATTCCATTCACTATTTCATGTGTTTTCATGCGTTTTTTTCCTGGAAACTGCATGCTTTTAATGTCCAATAGCCCATCAATCACAGCAATCTTTATTTCTTTTTTGGTAACAAGCAGTTGACCGATTTCATAGGTATGGTCTTCGTAAAGAAAATCGGCTTCATAAATTTTCACATTCCACTCTTCCTTGTTATTATGAATAAAACACCAAGCACTAGGATAGGGCGATAAACCACGAATCAAATTGTGAATCGCTGCACCTGTTTTTGAAAAGTCAATTTTACAATTGTCTTTATTCAATTTGTATGCGGTTTGGATATCAGCTGCATCTACTTGTAGGGTGGTTTTGACTTCCTTCTTTTCTATTGCTTCAAGAGTTTCAATTACGGCAGTTTGTCCAAGTAGCATCAATCTGTCGTGTAGCTCTCCGGCATTTTCATTGGCAGAAATAGCACATTCTTTACTCATGATCATGGCTCCAGTATCGATTTTATCATCAATAAAAAAAGTAGTCACGCCTGTTTTGGTTTCACCGTTGATGATGGCCCAATTGATTGGTGCTGCTCCTCTGTATTGCGGAAGTAACGATGCGTGTAAATTAAAGGTGCCCAGTGCAGGCATTTTCCAGACTACTTCGGGTAGCATTCTAAAGGCAACTACCACTTGTAAATTGGCGTTCAAACCTTTCAATTCAGATAAAAAAGCTTCGTCTTTAAGGTGGGTAGGTTGTAATAAATGTAAATTGTGTGAAAGGGCATAGTCTTTAACAGCAGAATATTTGATCTTTTGTCCCCTTCCAGCGGGTTTATCTGCAGCAGTAATTACGCCAACTACGTCATACTCGTTTTTGATAAGGGTATCTAATATTCCTACAGCAAATTCGGGAGTTCCCATAAATACAATACGTAATTTTTCCATTTTATTTAATTGAATATTCATTGTTAGGTTGAATGCAGATACGGTCTTTGTCTAATAACTCTTGTAATGCAAAGATAATATCGTCTTTAGAAAAAGGTGTCCTTTTTTCAATTTCTCTTGAAGAAAGGCTCCCCTTTTGCAATAAGGTAAGTAGGTTATGAGCAATCGATTCTGTATTTGTTGTCTTTTTTGTTTGTGAGATACAATAGGAGCATATCCCACATGAGTCAGATGTCTTTTCTCCAAAATAGGTTCGAAGCAGGCTGCTTTTACAGGTGGTTGTGTTGTTTATGTAATCTAGAACCGCATTAAATTGCGCTACCTTTAACTGGTTTTGATGTTCTAAAATTTTACTCACGCGATTGATGTTCTTCTCATCCTCTCTAACTTCGTTGAATAAAATCGTTGAATCATTGTTGGTGGTTACTAATTCGATGCAATTTTTCTCCTGAAGTTTGTGTAAAATAGCTATAATTTTGGCTTCGTCGGTAGCTGATTTTTTGGCAATGAAGGGAATGTTAATGGATGTTTTTGCATCATATATCCCTGGATTTGTTCTCAATATTGTCAATAGAACTTCTTCTTCATTTGGGTTCAAACTAATGTAGCGAATGACTTCTTTTGATGGAATGATAAATTGCAAGGCAACTTTGGATGAAAACTCTTGCGATACAGTGATTATACCTTGTCGATCCAAGAACTGTAATGCATTATACGTTTTCAAAATGGGAAAGTTATATTTTGAGCAAAAATGATGTAGGTTAAAATTGAAAGATTCATTAAATCCTTCACCATAAGCAATCTGAAAATAATTGAATAGTTTGATCAAAATAGTTTTCAGATAATCTTTATCACATAAAACAGAAATAAATTGAGACTGGGCATGAATAGTGTCTGATGAATTGACCAATAAAAGGGCATATGCTTTTTCACCATTTCTACCTGCACGTCCTGCCTCTTGATAATAATTTTCTAAATTGGGCGGAAGGTGTAAATGAATCACCGATTGCACATCGGGTTTGTCAATTCCCATACCAAAAGCATTCGTGGCTACCATTACCTGAGCTTTATTTGACATCCAAAGTTGCATATGTGCTTCCTTCTCTTTAGGAGGCATGCCTCCGTGATAGTAGGTCGCAGAATAGCCTAATTTTTGAAGTTGATTTGACGTATCTAGACACGCTTTTCGGTTGGTGACATAGATGATTGCAGCAGCTTTGTTTTTGGTCAGAATTTGTTGGATCAAATGGAGTTTATCTTCAGTATTGAGAACCATGTAAGCCAGATTTTTTCTTTCGAATGACTTCGAAAAATAGGCTGGCTTTTCTATATCGAGTTGCTTAACAATATCTTCTTTTACTCGATCGGTTGCTGTTGCAGTTAAAGCCAAAAAAGGAACCTTTGTAAAATGTTTTTTGAGAATATTTATTTTCAAAAATGCGGGGCGGAAATCGTGTCCCCATTGCGAAACACAATGTGCCTCGTCTATTGCAATTAAGTTGATGGGTAACAATTTAATCCGATCCAGTATCCAATCTATTTGAAGTCTTTCGGGAGAAAGGTATAAAAATTTGTAATTTCCATGTTGGCAGTTGTCCAAAAGATGGATCATTTCTTCGGTAGGAATTCCTCCAGTAAGAGCAATGGCTTTGATGTCTATCTTTTCTAGGTTTTTTACTTGGTCTTTCATCAAGGCTACCAAAGGAGAAATAACGAGACAAATACCGTCGTTCATCATCGCAGGAACTTGAAAACAAATCGATTTCCCGCCACCCGTTGGCAACAAAGCAAGAGTGTCTTGTCCGTCAATTACCGATTGAATGATTTCTTCTTGAGGCGATCTAAAGCCATCGTGTTTCCAATATTTTTGTAAAATTTCTAAAGCTGTCAAAGGCATTTTATTTATTCGTCATTGAACGAGAGAGAAAGGTACAATTTTTTGTTCAGCTAAAAAAAAGAAATGGATTATTTTGATTGTAATGAATTGAGGATGTATTCGATTCTATTTTCGACCGTATCTTTAGGTACTTCAATAATAACATAACCATAGTTTTCGTAGGTCTCTACCAAATGATTATGGATTAATTGTGCTTGTTCAAAATTTTCATACCGCTCATTGTCGCTTTCATAAATGGCTTCCCAAGGAGGAAGGATGAAAATGGAGCTGTAGGTATGTTCTTTACAAGCCGTATCAAAAAAAGAAGGGTAGCTGTCGCCAATATAGTGCATGTAGGCCAAAACATCGGGAATTCCGCGGTCTAAAAATACAATTTCATGGGCTTCATTTTTTGCACTTTCAAATTGTTTTTTTCTGCCTTCAAGTAGTAGTTCGCTGAAAAGTAAAGGGTTTTCAAGAAATAATTGTTCGATTCCCTGTTTTTTTGCTTCCAAAGTAACCTCTCTAGAAATTTCAGGGTAACAACAGTGTCCCATTGATTTTAAAGTATCAATAATGGTTGTTTTTCCGGTTCCAGGACCTCCAATGATGACAACGATTTCTTTTTTCACTGTTTTTTGAATAAGCTGCAAATTTATTCAAAGAAATTAGATTTTAGGTAATCCACTATTTTTTTTTAAAATTAATTTAGTTCTAGCATAAGATTGCAAAATTATCCATCTGTAAGAACAGAAACCAGTCTTTTATTTGCAGTATTTTCAGTGTCAAAAAAATCTAAAATCGAACCTATTATATTTGATATCAAAAACGTATATTTGCCTTTAATATTTTTTGATAAAATGGATAAGAAAACGGAAGAGTTTTATATTAGATTAAAAGAAGAATTGGCCAGCACTTCGGAATGGCCGTCTGAATATCTATACAAGTTTATTGTTCCGACCGATGCAACTAAAATTGTTGAAGTAGAGCAAGCCTTTGATAACATGGGGGCAGTAATAAAAACAACACCATCCAAAACCGGAAAATATACCAGTGTTTCCATCAATGTATGTATGCAAAATCCAGATCATGTGGTAGAGAAATATCTTGAAGTTTCAACAATAGAAGGAATAATTTCATTTTAAATATGGATACAAAGTATATTAAAGAAAATGCAAATGATGTAGTTGCCCATTTAGAATATAATGCAGAACGTTCGCATTTGATCATTCCTGAATATGGAAGACATTTACAGAAATTGATCGATCAAGCTACCGAAATAGCAGATGATGTTGAACGTAATAAAGCGGCAAAATATATCATTCGTGTGATGGGAGGTCTAAATCCTCATTTGCGAGATGTTCCCGATTTTCAGCATAAATTATGGGATCAATTGTTCATCATGTCCGATTTTAGATTGATTGCCGATTCTCCTTATCCGATTCCTACACGAGACGTGATCAATTTAAAACCTGAAATATTAGATTACCCTCAAAAATTTCCAAAATACCGATTTTATGGCAACAACATCAAATACATGATCGATGTTGCAAACAAATGGGAAGACGGAGACAAAAAAGACGCTTTGGTACGTGTGATTGCAAATCACATGAAAAAAATGTACTTAAGCTGGAATAAAGATATGGTTGAAGATCATGTGATTTTTGAACATTTGTTTGAATTATCTGAAGGTACGTTAAATTTGCTTCAAGGCGATGAAGAGCTTACCAACACCACACAACTTATCAAAATAAATAATAAAGTGACCAACAAAGTGATGTCGGCACCTCAAAAAAATCTTAAAATACAATCGTTTAAGAAAAACAATAACAATGGTAAAAAACCATTTGTAAAGAAAAATAATAACCAACAGTAATCAAAGAAATTTGTTTCTTTGTAACTACTAATAAATTGATATCAATGGGAACTTTTAAAATTGAAGGAGGCATTCAACTAAAAGGTGATGTAACACCGCAAGGAGCCAAAAACGAAGCTTTACAAATATTATGCGCCGTGCTTTTAACTCCGGAAAAAGTAACAATCAACAATATACCGGACATTATTGATGTCAATAAATTGATTACGTTACTTGGGAATTTGGGCGTAAAAATTCAAAAAAATGGTCCTGGTGATTATACTTTTCAAGCTGATGAAGTCAATGTTGGCTATTTAGAAACGGAAGCTTTCAAGAAAGAAGGCGGTAGTTTGAGAGGTTCGATTATGATAGTTGGTCCGCTTTTAGCGCGTTTTGGTTGTGGTTATATCCCGAAACCGGGTGGTGATAAAATCGGAAGAAGACGTTTGGATACACACTTTGAAGGGTTTATCAATTTGGGGGCTAAATTCCGTTATGAA
>ERZ650308.1082-NODE-1082-length-14414-cov-9.813984_pt1 | contig 14414 bp, 15 predicted proteins | sample MGYA00376244_ERZ650308 | MGnify/ENA primary metagenome ERZ650308 (study PRJEB26733, sample SAMN07839295) | wastewater metagenome | biome: small river; feature: stream; material: water | place: USA: North Carolina | collected 2016-04-26 ...
AAGGAGCTGATCATGACTTTCATCGAAGCAATCAAGAGCTATTTCAAGAACTACGCAACCTTCAAGGGCCGTGCGCGACGCAGCGAATTTTGGTTTGCTGCCCTGTTCACTTTTCTTGTGAGCACCGCGATTTCAATCATCGCTCCGGGTCACACCGAGATGATGGGCGACTGGACAACCGACCAGCCTTCGGCGCTATCAAACCTTTGGTCACTGGCAACTCTCTTGCCAACTCTTGCGATCACCTGGCGCCGACTTCACGACGTCAACAAGTCGGGTGGCTGGTTCTTCTTTTTCTTGCTGCCGATTGTCGGTTGGATCCTACTTCTAATCCAGTTGGTCAAAGACTCGGATGCTGGTGTTAACCAGTATGGCGAGCCGGTTAAGTAACGGCTGAAGCTATGACTACATTGCAGGGTCGCGACCAAACCGCGCTTCTAGTAATTGATGTTCAGAACGGTGTTGTAGACGGCGCATACCGTCGCGACGAAGTCATTCAGAACATCGAGGCCGCCGTTGCTATGGCGCGCGCCAAGCACATCCCGGTCATTTGGGTTCAACATTCAGATGAAGAACTTGTCATCGACTCAGACGTTTGGCAGATCGTTTCCGAGTTGATTCCGCTCGAGGGCGAGCCGATGGTCCGCAAGATTTATCGCAGTTCTTTCGAGGCTACGAACCTTGATGAAATCCTGGATGATCTTTCGGTTGGCCACATTATTGTGTGCGGAGCTCAGACCAACAACTGTGTTCGCCACACTGCTCACGATGCCCTCGCTAAGGGGTTTGATGTGACTCTGATCGCCGACGCACACACGACCAAGAGTTATGAGTGGGGCGGTCACACTGTGAAAGCGCAGGCCGTGGTCGAGGAGCAAAACGACAACTTCAATGAGCAGTTGCCAGGTCGCAGTGGTCGCGCTGTGGCTCTGGCACAATTGGGTCTATGAATCAGACTCTAGGGGAGTGGCTAGTCAGCTATGGTACTCAAGCCTTTGAGATTATTGGCACTCTGGCGTTTGCGCTCTCTGGCCTAATCGAAGCCGCCCGCAAAAAACTCGACTTGGTGGGCATGGCGATTGTCACTGCTCTCGCCGCTTTCGGTGGTGGAACTCTTCGTGACATTCTGCTCGACAGGCGCCCATTCTTCTGGGTTCAGAACGAAATTTGGATCTGGATCATCTTGGCGATGTGTGCCCTTGCGCTCATCTTTATGCGAGCACGACACATCGAGCTAACCGAACGTTCGATGCAGTGGCCAGATGCGCTTGGCCTAGGGATCTTCGCGGCTGGTGGAACTCAGATAGCGATCACCGCTGGCATGACGCCGATCATTGCGGTCGTCATGGGCGTCATCACGCCGGTTTTTGGTGGAGTCCTGCGTGATGTGGTCGTCAATGAGATTCCTCGCGCATTCAATGATCACCAGCCATACGCGGTGATCGCTTTTGCTGGCGGTTGGCTGGTCGTCGCCCTCAACGCGCTGCAGTTCAGCTCATTCTGGGCTGTCGCTATTGGGGCCTTAGTTATAACGGCGCTGCGCATTCTTGCGGTTGTGTTTGGTTGGCGTCTGCCAACCTGGCGCGTCTAGAAAAACAGGCAGTTCGCCCGAATAGAGTCGCTTGCTGCTTAGGCGGTTACTTCAACGCAAGGTGCAAGTTGAGCAACTCGCTGCGGGGTGACGCCAAGTAGCACTGCGATGTCTCGCATGGTCAACCCTTCGTCACGCATTCGGCCAACTACGTCTCGAATCTCGTTTGAGGCCTCTTCTTGAAGGCGAGTTGCCTCACGCATCTTGCTCTGAGCTGCTTCGATGTCGCAAATGATGCCAGGCATTACTGCCTCGACCTTCACGACGATGTCGCATTTCGATTCGCCGGTGGTCTTCTCAGCCAGCAACTTAATCTGCTCGGTCGCCTTATCCAGGCGCTTTGCGGTGGTGCGGAAGTTATCGAGCTCTGGAACAGCAACGAGCCAGCCGTCGGCTTGACGTTCACACAGTGCGGTGATTTCCATCGGTGCTCCTCTCGAATCAGTGTCTGAAGTAATCTTAGCGACACGCTTTGTAAAGGGCTACTTGACTAAACAAGTCAACCCGTGCTTTACTAACAACTGTAAGTCCGGAAAGCCGGAAACTCAAGACTATTTATAAGGGAATCATGAACATTTTTCTTGCTATCGCCGCCCTAGTTTTCTCGGTGCTCACCGCTGTTACCTATTGGAAGGCCGGAACTTTCAAGGCCAAGGCTTCTGAAGAAGTTCTTCTTGGCGCAGGCATGGGTTGGGTCAAGGGGAAGATGGGGTTCACCCGTCTAGTTGCTTGGCTTGAAATCCTCGGAGCTATCGGCATCCTGGCTGGCCCACTTGGCGCCTGGGTCACCAACTTTGAGTGGTCAAAGTGGATCGGTGTTGCTGCCGCAGCAGGTCTGACCCTGACCATGTTTGTTGGGTTCCTAATGCACGCGGTTCGCGGCGAGGCTAAGTACACCTGGAAGATGAACTTCAAGATCATCGTCATCGCAGCTATTGCAACCGCCCTTCAGGCTGTCGTAGCGCTGCCACTGTTCTAGAGAACAGATATTGAAGCCTTGTTGGCCACCCGGTTTAAGGTGGCCAACAAGGTTTTTCCAGTTAAGCCAATGAGCGCAACGGTAGTTACCGCGCGACCGAGGTCCCAAAGCAGGCCGCCTGTAAACAATTCATACCTGAGAAAAGTGGTCAGGTTATCGATGATGGGCGCACCGGGGATAAAAGAGAGGCTGGTGCCCGTGCCGGCCAGAAAAGGCCAGGTCCACATGGTCATGAGCCCGCCATACATAAAGCTGGCGATTGCGGCATAGCTGCCGATTATCAGTCGGGGGCTGCGAGTACTTAGGCGATTTAGTAGCCCGGCACCGATTCCGATTAGCCCTGCGGCCATCATCTGGAACGGTAACCAAGGTCCGATTCCCGCACCAAGAAGTGCTGAGACAAATAACGAACCTGCGCCGAGAATGAATCCAAAGCCAGCTCCGAAAACATAAGCCCCAATTATGATCAGAAAGAACGCTGTTTCTATCCCCGAGACCCCTGCACCGAGCAACCGAATTACTGCATTCAGTGCGATCAATAAACCAAGGATGGCAATGCTGCGCGAATCAAGTTTGCCCGCGCCAAATTCAACGAGTATCAGGAGTAACACCGCCGGCATTAGCCCAATGAAAACACCTTGCGCTAGAAGCGTTGGACTTGCTGAAGTGTTACTCACAAAAAGTGGCCAAAGGAACATGCCTAGGGCGGCGATTGCTGCGAGTGAGACGGAGACTGCAGACCAATATTTAGGCTTCATTTAAAGCCTCGATCCCAGAACTGACACCCTTATCTAAATAGAGCGCGTAATCGGCAGTTGCCGCGACGAATGCTCGATCATGGGTCGCCAGCAGAATAATGTGCCCGGCCTGTCGAAGTTCGAAAATCATTTCGGCAAGCTTCGATTTTGTCTTTTCATCTAGGCCCCGAGTGGGTTCATCGAGAATGATGAGTTTTGCCTTCGAGCAAAGTTGGATCGAAAGGACCAAGGCCAGTTGCTGGCCGGCAGATAGATCGCGAGGATGTGTGGCCGGGTCAGCACGACCGGCCAAGCTCGCAAAGAGGTTTGACGTCGTCAACTTCGGAAGCTGGTTGTAGGAGTCGGACTCTGCCAATTCTTCTGACAATGTGCTGAGGAATAACAAGTCGGAGGCATGCTGAGGCACCATCTTGACCGCGAAATTTTGGCGCAGGGCCTCCTCAAGCGCGCACCAAAGTAAAGTGCTCTTTCCCGAGCCGTTGTCGCCACATACGGCGGTAACGCTTCCTGCCCGCAGCCGAAGGTCAATCGGTGCGAGTGCGCTGATCTTTCCGTAATCTCGCTGGAGACCGATTGCCTCGAAAGCGACAGCCCCGATCTCGCCAGAGTCTCTCAGTGGGCGCTTTGGTGCAGGCGCGCTTGAAAACTCTTTAGCTTTGATGTGTTTGACCGAACCATCACCTTCGATGACCAGGACACTATCGACGAAAGGCAAAACTCGTTCAATTCGATGCTCAGCTAAGAGAACTGTGACACCATGCTCTTTGACCAGCGTTTTCAGCAAGTTGAGGACCATCTTGGTTGCGGTTTGGTCGAGCGCCGAGGTTGGCTCATCAAGAAGCAAGATCTTTTGACCTGCAGCCATCGCTGATGCCATTGCGACTCGCTGCTGTTGACCTCCTGATATCTCCAATAGCGGGCGAGCGAGCAGGTCGGTGATTTCGAACTGTTTAGCAATGTCCTGAACGCGGTCACGCATTGCTTTCTGCGCCCAACCGAGTTGCTCCAACCCGAAGGCCAGCTCCTCCTCGACGGTGTCACAGGCAAAAGATCCTTCTGGTTGTTGGTTCACATAGCCAACTGTTTCGGCCAAGTCATGGGCAGGTCGGCCAAGTGCTTGAACAGAATTCAAGGCAATGTTCCCCGAAATCTCGCCACCGGAGAACTGTGGAATCAGGCCATTTAAGCATTTAAGGAGGCTACTCTTGCCCGCCCCAGTGGCGCCAGAGACCAGGACAAGTTCACCGGTCGGAATTTCAAAATTCACGCGGCGCAGGATCGGGAAGTCGGATTTTGAATATTTGAAACTGAGGTTCTGAACTTTGATCATCGAAAGAGACCTCCGATTGCCGCGGTGGCTAGAAGGCCGCTCAGGGCAAGAACGGCAACGTCGGTTAGGTGCCACTTCGCTTGAGTGTATGACGTCTTAATGTTTCTAAGGCTGCTGGTTCGAACGGTGATGAAAGCACAAATCAATCCATAGACAAAAAGTGCAATCGGTGCAAAAGGTGAACTCATTGTCATTAACAGGTATGAGCCCACCGCAAACGTTGCTACCGAGGTGAGGCTTGTAAACCGGATTAGAAATTGTTGGTTTTTTGAAAGCGCACCGGTTCGCCCAAATCCCCGGGCATCCATGGTTGCTGCCAGAGCCAGTGAGCGTTCCAGCGTGTCTTCCAGCACCGGAATCAACAGACTGCTCATTAGGTTTTGTTTCTTGCTTCGACCGCGCAGCTCGCGAGCTTTTCGGACTCGCTGCGCGCTGGCAATAATCTGAGGCGCAAGGTTTATCGCAATCACAAGCGCGGTGGCAACCTCATACAGGGCGCCGGGCATGTTCTTAAGCAACCGCCTTGGGTTAGCCAAAGTATTGGCGAGCCCAATTGCGAGAATCACGGCGGCCATTCGCAATCCATCCTTCACAGCGGCAGTTAGCGACAGGTAGCTCACGCGGCCGAGGAACTCAACGGTGCCCAGGTCACCAAAATTTAGATTGATGGCTGGCAGGTTCAGTGCGACATCGCTCGAAGTGTCAAAGTTGAAAATGATTCGAAAAACGACTCGGATGAGTGTCACGGCCAAACCTGCAACCAAGTAAAAACGCAGCGATTGGGACCAGGGCGCAGGTTCTCTAGCGATCACAATGATGGCCAGGGTGATGGCCATTAAAGCAACAAGCCAGGCAAGACTTCCGCTCGTTCCAGCGGCTATCGCAAGCGCCAGGCCGAGAGCCCACCACGCGGCTGGGTTAATCTGGGTTGCTTTGAACGCCCTAATCATTGGCAGCCGCGCATCAACGTTTGAAATCTTGGTGGTTGCGCCTCCTGGCCAGCCCTAACCCACGACCAACCCTCATAGCCCGCACAGTCTGGTTCGTGCGCTGCCGCACCTTGCCCGCTCAGAAGCCAGCCATAACCCATTCGAGCGTTCGTGACGTAGTAAGCCCAATGTCCTTCTTGGAAACTCGGGGTGTCGGCACAGTCTTGGGTTTCTTTAGTCGGCCAGTCATTGATGCGGCAAACGAAACCGGAAGGGAACTGGTCGGTGCCTTGCACCTGTAGTCCTGCTGCTTCAAAGAGATCCCACCCCTTCGTAGTTGGCGACAGGGCGTCCAAATCGAATGATTGCACGGGAAGGCCAGAAGCTGAACCGTAGTCGATGACTAGCGTCGCGAATTTTTCTCCTCCTCCGGCAACAGATGGAGCGAACCAAGTTTTGCTGCCTAGGCCAGGTAAAAACACGCCAGCCGCGACTAAGGCGACTAAGCTAACGAGCACAACCCGCAGGTTGAAACGCATTGTTACTTCTTTGCCGGGATCAGATCGAGATACGACTTGCCGATCAAAGGCACGTAACCCTGAGCCGTTGCGAACACATCACCCTTGCCGTTCGACCATGGCGTCGTGAGACCGCCGGTTGGTGCTAGTCGAGACTTCAGCCAAGTCTGGGTGGCTGTCACGGAAACCCCGACTGCCTTAAGTCCCATTGCTGCATAGGCTGTGCCGTTAACATCTACGTCGCCCCAGGCCTCCCAGTGATCGCCGGCAACCTGAGTTTCACGAAGGTACTTGGTGCCGCCAACCAAGGCAGTCTTTTCGATTGACTGTTGGCTCGAAGTGGCTGTTTTCTTCGCCAGCCAAAGTGCCTGAATTGAAATGCCAGTTGCATCGGCAGAACTTGCCTGGGTGTTTCCGGTCTGGTCCATGCCGAAACCGCCATCCGGGCGCTCGAGTTTGGCAAGTTGAACGGCAACGCTGTTCGCAAGCTTGGTTTGGTTATTGGTGGCCAGTCCGAGAATGGTCCACGCATAGTCAAAGCTGTTACCGAGAGATCCGGTGATCACCCCGCTGGTTGCAATTGCTTTCTTTAGGTCGGCGACAACCGAGTTTCGCAGGGGCGCATTTGGCACCCCAAGTGCTGCGCTGGTGAAAAGAAACTTGCCTGCCATGCCAGGTTTGATCTTCTTATCGACGCCATAGACGTAGGTTGAAATTATTGAGCGCGAGGGCACCGTGGTGTCGGCTAGCACAGCTTTGACCGAGGTGAGTTGATCAGTTAGCTTTTTGCCGCCAGCCTTAAGTTGCAGCATCGCTTCCAGGGTGAAGCCATAATCGGGCGTTCCGGGGGTGAAGCCATCCAAAGTTTTGCCATTGACGAATTTGTCGGCCAAAAAGGTGACGGTGGTTGGGTAGGTTTCGGGAGCCGCATTGGCTACCTGAAGGGGAGTGGCGATTGTGAATGCAGTAAGTAGTACAGCTGCAATCAGTCGCAACTCAGTTTTTGTTCCAGACATTAGGAACCTCTCGCATTTTGCGATCTGAGTGCGAAGACGAAAGGCCAATGGCCATTCGACTCCGACCGTAGACCTCGACGGTTAATAGGAGTCATTTGCAGAATTCGGCAGGCATTCCGACTTTCCAGTACATTCCTGGATCACGGTTGCGGGTCAGCGCCAGATTCTCACTGGCTTCCCCTGCTCGATGCAAAAGGCGCCCATTTCTGGGTGCACTAAGAGGTTAGCAGGGATAACCACAGGTCAGTCGTGTCCAGCCAATGTCCGTTTGTTGCCATCTGATTACGTTTTGCGAATAAAACGATTTTTTAGTAACCCGTTCTACTTTTCGGGCGTAGAGTATTTTCATCACGGGCGAAGGTGCACGCGTTTCTAGTCGAATACTCGACTGGGCCGTTGCCGGAGCCCAACCTAAAAGGAGAAACTGTATGAAAGCAACACGATTCGTTCGTGCTATTGCTGCCACTGCGGTTGGTGCCCTGACTATTGCTGGTATTTCAGCGGTAGCCGCGCCTGCTGGAGCAGCAACTCGTAGCACCGTAGTCATCGTTGAGAGCAACGCCCTGACTTCACTAAACCAGTCAACCCCGGACACCAACCTCACTATCAACGCTGACGTTGCATACATGACCAGTGCCGGATTCTTCTACTATGACGACAAGAAGAACCTGATTCGAAACACTGCTTTCGGTTCATACAAGATCACCAAGGATGCCGACAAGGACTTCGAAGTGACCTACACCGTGAAGAAGGGTCAGACCTGGTCAGACGGCACTCCAATCGATGGTGTCGACCTTCTACTTAGCCACGTCATCTCAAGCAGCGCTTTCTCCAAGAAGGCCGGCCTTGGCGACCCAGCTAACTCAGACGCAACCCCAGTTTTCAACTCGCTTGGCTACATGGGTTCATACGACGAGTCAGTCTCGGGTCTTCCAACCTTGAGCGCAGACCACATGTCAGTGACCGTCAAGTATGACCACTTCGTTCCAAACTGGGAGATCATCGGTCTTTCACCAAGCCCAGTTCACGCTTTGCGTCAGCTAGCTTCAGGTGCAACCAAGCTTGGAACTCCAGCTCAGAACCTAGCCGCAAAGGCAAAGTTCCTTGCTGACTTCCAGTCATACAACACCCCTGCCTTCAAGGACATGGGAAAGATCTGGTCAACCGGCTACAACATCAAGACCGTAAACAAGGCAACCAACCCACTTCTTCTAGTCGGTAACGGTGCCTACCAGGTCAAGTCTGCAGTTGCAGACCAGCTGGTAACCCTTGGTCTAAACCCGAAGTACAACTCGGGCCCTAAGACCAGCGGCATCAAGACCATTGTTCTAAAGATGATCGCCGATGGAACCGCTGCGGCTCAGGCTCTTGCTAACAAGGAAATCGACGCCTACCAGGGTCAGCCAACTGCTGACGCTGTTGCTCAGCTAAAGGCAATCAAGGGTGTCACCGTTATCGGTGGAACCAACGCTTGTTTCGAGCACGTTGACGTTCGCACCGATGGCGCCTATGGAACCAAGGATGCTTACACCGGCCCATTCGCCGATGGCAAGACCGCTGCTTCAAAGGCAAAGGCTCTTGACCTCCGCACCGCTTTCCTACTTGCTTACCCTCGTCAGGAAATCGTTGACAAGCTAATCAAGCCAATCAACTCGAACGCTGTTGTTGTGAACTCGGTATTCGCTCTTCCAGGTGAAGCAAGCTACAACACCATCGTGAAGAACAATGGCTCAGCTAAGTACTCAGCTGGAACCCAGGAGTCACGCACCGCTGACGCTCTTGCTCTTGTGAAGAAGCACTACCCATCAGCAGCAGCTGGCAGCAACTCAGTTGCAGTAACCATGCTTTGGGGTTCTCCAAGCAACACCCGTCGTGCTGCTGAGGCTGCCCTTGTAAAGGCTGCTTTGGCTAAGGCTGGCTTCGATGTAACCGTAACCGGAACCTCAGGTTGGGGCGGTCACCTTGACGACAGCAAGTTTGACGCCGGCTTCTTCGCATGGTGCCCGACTTCAACTGACCCTGCAAGCACCGTTGATATCTACAAGTCAGACGGCTCGCAGAACGGTTGGGGTTGGAACTACTCAACCGTCGATGACCAGCTAGTTAAGCTTCGCACCAAGCTAACTTCATCTCAGATCGCAACCGCACAGGCTGCAGCTGAGAAGGAGCTGACTTCAAACGCAGTTACTCTAGGCATCTTCCAGCACCCAGCAGCGACTGCGATCAACTCAGCGCTAAAGGGAATCAAGCCAGCTCCGTTGTCTCCAAACCTAGTTTGGAACTTCTGGCAGTGGCACTTCTAGAGTCTTAGACTCTAGAAACACCTGAACCAAAAAGGTGGCACTCAGAAATCTGGGTGCCACCTTTTGGTGAGGGGATCAATCGGCCGAGTGCCGAAAACACAAAGAAGTGACGAGAGGTTTCGTTTTGTTTGCCTACATCTTGCGCCGTTTATCGGCGATGGTTGTGATTTTGCTTGGTTCAAGCTTCATCATCTACAACCTGGCTGCAGTTTCTGGCGACCCGCTAGAGGGGCTGCGCACCAGCAGCGACCCAACTGCCAAGGCTCAAATGCACGCACTCATCCGTGACCTGCAGCTCGACGTTCCACCACCACTTCGCTACTTTGGTTGGCTCCGAGGCATCCTCGGCGTGTTTATTGGCCAACCAGACTTCGGCATGACGCGCGATGCTCAATCCGTGGTCAACGCAGTAGCATTGGCAATTCCAACCACGATCCGTCTAGTCGTCGGCGCAACCGTGATTGCCATCATCCTCGGAATCACCATCGGTATCGTGACCGCTCTGCGTCAGTACAGCCGCTTTGACTATGCAATGACTTTCGTTGCGTTCTTACTTTTCTCATTGCCAATCTTCTGGGTAGCCGTGCTTCTAAAGCAGTACCTCGCAATTGGCTTCAACAACTTCCTCGCTGAACCTCAACTCACCGCCCCTTGGGTCATCGGGCTGAGCGTTTTTAGTGGACTCTTCTGGGCATCCGTTATTGGTGGTGACCGAAGAAAAGTGCTAACCCTCTTCGGATTGGCTGCTGTTGCAACCGCCGGCATTCTGGTTCTTCTTGGCGCACTTGATTGGTTCCGTAACCCGGGTCTTGGGCCAATCGTCTTGTTAGGTGCAAGCGTCGGAATTGCCTTTGCCGTAACTCAGCTTTCAACGGGAATCAGTAACCGAGCAGCCCTAAAGTCGGCTCTTGCGATGGCTGCACTGGGTCTCGTGACCTACTACCCAGTTCAGTGGGTTTTTGATCAGCCACACCACTTGCTCAACCTGTTTTTGATGGTCTTGTTCATTGTTGGCGCCGCAATCGGTTTCGGATTCCTTTTTGCCAAGATCGATCGAGCTTCGGTTATTCGCACCGCGGCAATCTCGGGCGTCCTCATGGCTGCACTCGTGCTGGTGGACCGCTTCATGCAGACCTGGTCGCCATACACGCAGACTGACGCCATCAACTATCGCCCGATTCCAACCGTCGGTCAGGCGAGCGACCTGTTGGAGGCGGGAAACTTCTGGTTTACGTCCCTCGACACTTTGCTGCACATGTTCTTGCCAACAATTGCACTGACACTGATCTCATTCGCAGGTTACATCCGCTATTCACGCGGCTCGATGCTTGAAGTCCTGAACCAGGATTACATTCGAACCGCACGCGCGAAGGGTCTTACCGAGCGCACCGTGATCATGCGTCACGCATTCCGAAACACACTTATCCCATTGACCACACTCGTAGTCGTTGACTTCGCTGGAGTTATCGGTGGAGCGATCATCACCGAGAAAGTATTCGGTTGGGTTGGCATGGGAACTCTTTTCAATCAGGCGATCAACACCTTCGACCTGAACCTTCTGATGGGCGTCTTCGTCGTCACGGCTTCGATGGCTGTAATGGCCAACCTCGTTGCCGACCTGGTTTATTCGGCACTTGACCCTCGAATTCGCGTAGGAAAATAATCATGGCTAAGAATTCTGAATCTGTCGCAACCGTTGAATCGGTTGACATCGCCAATCGCGAAACTGAAGGCCTGAGCCAGGGGCAAATCGTTCGTCGCCGCTTTGTGCGTCACAAGGCGGCAATGATTTCGCTCTTCAGCTTGGTTGGCATTATCGTCTTCGTATTCTCAGCCTCGGGTTTGCACTTTGGCACCGAAAAGAACCCAATCAGCATCACCGGTTGGGCGAAGTACTCGATCACCGACCTTCCTGAGCTGGAATACAAGTCTTGCCCGGACGGCACTACTGGCTGCCCAACACTAGACATCTTGCCGTCATTCATTGACGGCACTGGGCTTGCTATTGGCGACCACCCGTTTGGCCAGGATGACCTAGGCCGTGACTACTTCTCGCTCGTTATGCGTGGTGCAGAGCAATCGGTTGTAGTGATGTTGATCATTGGAATCATCGCCGCTCTCATCGGAACCGTGGTTGGCGCCATTTCAGGCTTCTTCCGTGGTTGGACCGATGCCGTTCTGATGCGATTCACGGACTTCATCATCACGATTCCGACCATCATCATTGGTTCGGTAATGGGTTTCCACTTCGGAAACCTTGGCGTCGGATTCCTGGCACTGTTTCTGGGCTTGTTTTCATGGACAGGTCTCTCGCGCTTGGTTCGAGGCGAGTTCCTCTCGCTTCGCGAACGTGAATTTGTTGATGCCGCCCGCGTCGCCGGTGCCAGCAACGCTCGCATCGTCTTCAAGCACATTCTGCCTAACGCAGTTGGCGTGATTATCGTCTCGGTCACACTGTTGATGTCGAGCGCCATTTTGCTCGAAACCGGTCTGAGCTACCTCGGTTTTGGTGTTGTCGCACCAGACGTGTCGCTAGGTTCGCTGATCAGCCAGTATCAGGATTCATTCACCACTCGACCATGGTTGTTCTGGTATCCAGGCCTATTGATCATCGCAATTGCTCTTTGCATCAACTTCATCGGTGATGGTTTGCGTGACGCTTTCGACCCTCGTCAGAAGCGTCGCATAACCAAGAAGGATCGCGATGCTGCCAAGGTTCTTAAGGTTGGCGCCTAATGACTGGCTCTGAATTGCTCGAGTCTTGCTCGACAGATGGCTGCTGCCTGACCACTGCTGGTGCGGGGGCTGTCACCGGGCTGAACATGCTCACGTCCGCCAAGATTCAAACCCTTGAGTTCACTCGGGTGAATGGTTCGGCCATGGTAGCGGCCGGGTGCGGTTGCGGCCCAAGCGCTGATTCTTCGGTTGCTGGTCACAAATGTGACTGCAAATCGAGTGTCGATGTCAAGAACTACATCCCACTTCAGCAGGTAACGACGAAACGGGTTGACCACCAAGACGCCTTCGTCGCCGACCACGAGCTTGGGTCTGATGAAAATCAGATGCGAAGCCAGGATGAAAAACAGCGCCCACAAAGTGGTTGCTGCGGCGGTGGCGAAGTCGCTGGTCAGCCAAGTTTCGACGGACAAGATTCCGCAAACGAGGACGACAACTGCTGCGTAGGCGTATCCGCTTCTGGCTCTGAAAATCTGCTCATTAGTCACAAGCCAATCATGGCAGGAGATAAATAATGTCTGAACCGATTTTGAAGGTTAGCGACTACACAATCGAATTTTGGGTTGATGGCGTCTGGTACCCAGCCGCTGTGAACATGAACTTTGAAGTTCAGCCGGGTCAGGTGCTCGCCATCGTTGGTGAGTCTGGCTCAGGCAAGTCGACTACTGCGATGGGTCTCATGTCTCTGCTGGCAAGCAATGCGCGCACCAGCGGAAGTGTTCAGGTCAAGGGTGTCGAGATGGTTGATGCCTCGGCCTCAACTCTGCGCAAGTTCCGCGGAAAGGAAGTTGCCTACATCTTCCAGGAGCCAATGACGGCTTTGAATCCGGTTTACACAATCGGTTTCCAAATTGTCGAAAGCCTTCGAAACCACTTCGACATGGGCCCTAAACAGGCCCGTGAGCGTGCGATTGAACTCTTGACTATGGTCGAGATTCCATCGCCTGAGTCATCATTCGACAAGTACCCGCACCAGCTTTCTGGTGGTCAACGTCAACGCGCGATGATCGCTCAGGCACTCGCTTGTGACCCGGGGCTACTAGTCGCCGACGAGCCAACCACTGCTCTCGACGTGACTGTGCAGGCCGAAATTCTTGACCTAATGCGCAACCTTCGTGACCGCCTGAACTCAGCAGTTCTGCTGATTACCCACGACATGGGTGTGGTTGCCGACCTCGCCGATGAAATTTTGGTCATGAAAGATGGCAACACCGTAGAACACGGTTCCGCCGACCAAATCTTTAACCGACCTCAGCACCCGTACACCCAGCAGTTGTTGGCATCGGTGCCAAAACTGGGCTCGGTTGCCGTTCGCGAACGTGTGCTTGATCCTGGTGCTAGCCAAGCACCAGTTCTTCGCCTGCAGGATGTCTCAATCGAGTATCCAAAGCGTGGCCGCATTCCTGCATTTAAGGCGGTTCAAAACTTCAACCTCGAGATCTACCCGGGTGAAATTGTCGGTCTAGTGGGGGAGTCTGGTTCAGGAAAGACCACTATTGGTCGCGCAGCGATTGGTCTTCTACCAATCTCGAGCGGCTTGATTGAGGTGGTTGGTCAGGACATCAGTCACGCCACACAAAAGGATCTGCGCTCGATTCGCCGAAACACCGGAATCGTATTTCAGGACCCAGCTAGCTCGTTGAACCCACGTTTGCCAATCGGCGAAAGCATCGGTGAGCCTTTGCTATTGGCGAAAATCGCCAAGGGTGACGAACTCAACCGCCGAGTCGAAGACCTGCTTGACTCGGTTGAGCTCCCGCGAAGCTATCGCAACCGCTACCCGCACGAGCTTTCGGGCGGTCAGCGTCAGCGAGTCGGAATCGCCCGCGCGCTGGCCCTAACCCCTGATCTATTGATCGCTGACGAGCCAACGTCGGCGCTTGACGTATCGGTTCAGGCTCGATTCCTAGAGCTCCTTCAGGGGCTGCAGGAGCAGTTGAAGTTCGCCTGTCTCTTCATCAGTCACGACCTTGCCGTGGTCGACATCCTGTCGCACCGCATCGCAGTGATGCAGCAAGGTCGATTGGTCGAAGTCGGAGCACGTGACGATGTTCTCAAGCGTCCTCGAGAGGACTACACCCGCAGATTGATTTCAGCGGTTCCAGTTCCGGATCCTGAAGTGCAGAGAATGCGCCGTGAGGCGCGCTTAGCAGCCAAGTAAACCTCCACTTTTCGCCCCCGCTCGGTTACACTTAAAGCGCAGGGGCTCAAAGATGCAGTTCTGCACCCCCTAATAATTTCGAAGCGCCAACTA
>ERZ650308.1083-NODE-1083-length-14410-cov-3.432254_pt1 | contig 14410 bp, 10 predicted proteins | sample MGYA00376244_ERZ650308 | MGnify/ENA primary metagenome ERZ650308 (study PRJEB26733, sample SAMN07839295) | wastewater metagenome | biome: small river; feature: stream; material: water | place: USA: North Carolina | collected 2016-04-26 ...
CAGACAACGAGCAGGTATTTCAGAGCAATCGCGGTTTAGATCATGGTGCATGGGTGCCGCTTCGTGTCATGTATCCAGATGCAGATATTCCAGTTTTGCAGATGTCGATGCCAACCAGTGATCCAGGTAAGTTGATTGAACTTGGAAAACGTTTACAACCTTTGCGCGATATGGGTGTTTTGATTATCGGCAGCGGTTTCATGACCCACGGTTTGCCGTTCATTCGTGACTGGCGAGTCGATGCCGATGCTCCGACCTGGTCGGCTGAGTTTGATGCGTGGTCTGCCGAGGTTTTGGCCAAGGGTGATGTCGAGTCACTGATCAAGTACAAAGAGCTGGCGCCAGGGATGCCATACGCGCACCCGACTGTTGAGCACTTCACTCCGTTGTTCATTACGCTCGGTGCTGCGACTAACCCAGAGGACGCTCCCGATAACAAGATCGCGGGCTACTTCATGGGTTTGTCTAAGCGCTCAATTCAGGTCGCTTAGCCTGCCACTGCGACCATAGTTCGCGAATGTCCCAGGCGTTTTCGGCCATGAGCGAGACGCCGTTCACGCCGGTTCGTCTGGTCTTGCCGGCGATGATCAATAACCTGTTGTTGAACAGGATGTGACTGCAGCGGCTCTGCGCCTCATCGAAGAAGGTTGAGTCGGAGCAACCGTAGCCGTCGTCGAGCGTGATGAACACCACTCGCTTGCCGGAGCGCATCGGGGGAGTCTGAGTGGCAACGCGAATGCCGGCCACCAAAACCTCGGACTTGTTGCGCAAGCCGACCAGTTCGTTTGAGTGAACGACGCCCATTTCTTCGAGCATCGGTCGGTATTGCTCGAGCGCGTGTTCGGTGACGTCCATCTTGAGAATCGCCATTTCGGCTGCCACGATCTCTGCTTTGGTCGGCGCCTTGTTGCCGGTCGGTAGTCGCTCGAGCAGGTCGAAGTCGAGCATCGGTTGGTTCGGGTCGTTGACCGGACGCTTTGTGATTGCGTTCAGTTCGCGAACGCGGGCGAGGATGTCGCCTCGGTTGTATTCGGTGCCATCCACCAGCGAATCGAGTGCGCCGACCGTGGCAAGGCGTTCAAGGGTTCGCCGCGAAGGTCTGGCTCGTAGGTAGAAATCGGCTAGGTCGTTGTATGGGCGGTTTTCGATGACTCGGGCGACCTCTGCCTCGCTCATACCCTGAATGTCGCTGAGCGCCATTCTGATGCCGTCTGGCTCGACCAAAAACTCTTGGGTCGAAACGTTCACGTCGATTGGTAACAGTTTGACGTCCAACCTGCGGGCTTCGGCAAGTAGCAGGCGCCTCGGGTACATGCCAGGATCATGCGTGAACAGGCCGGCCAAGAACTCTTTCGGGTGGTGGGTCTTGAGCCAGGCGCTCTGGTAGGTGGGTAGCGCGAAGGCAGCTCCGTGGGCCTTGCAGAACCCGAAACTTGAGAAGCTCTTCAGGATCTCCCACACCTTTTCAATCACCTCGGAGCTGTAGCCACGAATGGCCGCCTGCTGCCTGAAAAACTGCTCAACCCCGGCCGAAACGCGCGGGTCTTCGAGCGATCTTCGAAACTCGTCGGCCTTTGCTAGGCCGCAACCGGTCATCTTGTCGAAGATGCGAAGCACGTGCTCGTGAAAGATAACCACGCCGAAGGTTTCGCGCAGAATCGGTTCGAGGTCGGGATGGATGTATTCGGCTTTCGCGAAGCCGTGGCGGCCGTCGAGATAAGGGGCAATCATGTTGCCCTTCATTGGCCCTGGTCGGAACAGTGAGATCTGAATCGTGAGGTCGTTGAACTCGGTGGGCTGGTGCTTGCCGGTTAGTTCGCGCTGACCTGGGCTTTCGATCTGAAAAACCCCAAGGGTGTTGGTGCTGCGGATGTTGGCGAAGGTGGCTTCGTCGTCTTTGGGTATTGCGTCGAGGTCGAGGGTTTCGCCTTTCACTCGCTCGAGCTCCCTAACCGCGTAGGCCATCGCGCTCTGCATGCGCACTCCGAGCACGTCAAGCTTGAGCATGCCCATCGGGTCCATGTCGTCTTTGTCGAACTGGCTCATCGGTAGCCCGAGACCGCTGCGCTCGACCGGGGTTAGATCGAGCAGGGTGGCATCGCCCAAAATCACTCCGCACGGGTGCATCGAGATGTGCCGTGGCAATCTGTCTAAGCGCTCGGTGATGTCAACCAGGAGATTCATCTTGCGGTCTTTTTCGAGCGCCTCGGCGACCATCGCCAACTCGGGCTTTTGCGCGATTGCGCTTCTAAACGAACGAGCGCTGAAACGCCACATGTTGGCTGCGATTTCATCGATCTGGTCTTCGTCTAAGCCGAGTGCAAGGCCCGAGTCGCGCATTGCACCACGGCCACGGTAGGTGGATTGCATCGAGAGCAGAGTGACTCGGTTTGAGCCGTAACGTTTGAAGATCGCTCGGTAGATGTCGTGGCGCCTCGCCGACTCAACGTCGATGTCGATGTCTGGCAGGCTCGAGCGCTCGGTCGAGAGGAAGCGCTCAAACAGCAGGTCGTGTTCGACCGGGTCAACGCCGCTAATGCCGAGCAGATAGTTGGTGAGTGATCCCGCGCCAGAACCTCGGGCTGCGATGCGCACCTTCATGTCGCGAATCATCTGGGCGACATCGGCGACGGTCAAAAAGTATGTGGCGAAACCGAGTTTGTTGATGGTTACCAGCTCTTTGCCGAGTCGGTTGCGAATCTCGAGAAGTTTGCGTTCTTTGGCGTTGGGGTAGCGCCAGTCGATTGCCGAGTAGGCGCGTTGCCAGAGCACCTCAAACGGGTTGCCATCGATGCCGAGGGTGGCCTTCTCGGGTGTTTTGGGCTTACCCCAACCGCAGTCGTTGGGCGGGTTTAGTCGGCAGCGATCGGCAAGCGCCTCGGTGGTTTCGAGAAGTTTTTTGGCCCGTGAGCGGTCGTTGGTGATTTCGACTGCGAGCGAGACCATCGAGGCTGGAGGCTTCAGCCAGGCCTGCGCATTCGGCTGTGGGGTGAAACTGCCGAGCGGCTCCAAAAACCGCGCAGCGTCGAGCACGTCGGCGGTCAGGGCATCGTCTGGGCTCAGGTAGCGAACCGCATTGGTCAAGATGCATGGAACGCCCATCGAATCGCCCAGTGCCAGCATTCTGGCTGCCACGGTTGCCGAACCGGCCGACTCTGGTTCGGTGAGTTGATTGGTCAACTCGATGGCGAGGCTGCCTTTAATCGAAAACAGTTTGCGCCACTCGGTAAGCGACTTGGCTGCGAGCAGTCGGTTGCGGGCGATTGCCGCCATGCCAAAGTCGGTGTCTTGGCCAATCAAAACCGTGCACAGCGCGAGACCATCGCGAATGGTGAGTTCGGCGAGCTCTTCGCGCGTTATCGCTATCGGCTTGCCCTTGCTAGCCGCCGCCGAAACCACCCTGCAGAGCGCAGCCCAACCGATGCCCCCGTCATTGCCTTTGGCTAGGACGACGACTCGGCCGAGATCTTTGACCGCCAGATTCACGCCGACAATCGGGTCGATGCCGAGTTTTAGGCAGGCGCCGATGTGTTTTACGGCGCCGTAAAGCCCGTCACGGTCGGTGATGGCCAGGGCCGTCGCACCCTGCGAGGCGGCTGCCTCGGCAAGTAGTTCTGGCCTGGTCACTCCGTAGTGACCCGAAAAGGCCGACGCGACGTTTAGGTGCGTGAACATCTATTCGTAGACGCGCACCAAACGCCAGACGTCTAGCATGGCGTCGTGCACTAGTTCGAACTGACCCTGCCGTTTGCCCGAGTCGGCAGCGATCATGCGCCACATCTCAACCTCGAGCACGCCCGCGCCAATGCCGCGCTGAACTCTGGCCGATTCGATCCACCACTGTTTGCGAGCAAACCAGCGCACCGGTTTTGACGCAACCAGGTAGAGGCCGCCCTTCCAGCTGAAACCGATGGGGGAGCCGGTCTTGTCGACCGAAACCTCCACCTTCTCGTTGATCATCGTCATCTGATACCTCCCAAGACTTTTCGAACAATTGTTCGAATATGTAGAGTGTATGCAGTCCTACCGACAATGCAAATCGAGTCGGTTTAGAGCGGGAGAATCAGGCTCGGGTCGTTTTCGCTGACCTTGCCAACCCTGGGTGAAACCGGTGCGAAAAGCGCTTCTGCGGCGACTTCGTCGGATCCCTGAGAAATCGCATCTAGGAGGTCCTGGTCGCCGATTATGTGAGGGTCTAGCCACGCCTCGAAGGTGTCTGGGGTTAGTAGCAGTGGGTTTCGGTCGTGAATGTGAGCGAGCTCGGGCGCCGAGTCTTTGGTGAGCGTGGTTGTCGAGAGCAACCAGCTGCCGTCGGGCTTCTTCCACCACTCATAAAGACCCGCCAGGGCGAACATGCCTTCGCCAGCGTTGATGTAGAACGGCTGCTTGGTGCCGTCTGGTTTGACTTGCCACTCGTAGTAACCCGAGGCCGGAATAACGCAACGACGACGGATCACCGAGTCCTTGAACGATGGCTTTTCGAGAATCGTCTCGATGCGTCCGTTGATCAGCGGAGCGCCTTCGCTCTCGCCTTTTGCCCAGCGTGGAACAAGGCCCCATCGTGCCGAGTGCAGCTCACGATTCAGTTCACCTAACGGGCCACCGTTTTCGTCTTTTTCGAAGGAGCGATCAACGACCATGGCGATCTGCTGGGTTGGAGCCACGTTGAAAGAGATGCCGGGCATGTCGCCAACGACCTCGTCGACCTCAAAGGTTGCAACGATGTCGCCAACCGACTTGGCGACCACAAAGCGACCGCACATTAGAGCTTTTCGGCGCTCTCTTTGGCGAACTTCTCGGCGGCCTTTTCGATTCTGGTCTTGACCAGGTGGCCACCGACGATCGCGCAAATCAAAACCGCAACGAAGATGATGCTGCCCCATTTGCCGAGCTTCGCGAGCTCTTGGTAGGTGGTTCCAGCGGTCCAGCCGAGAGACGTGTAAACGCCTGCCCAGAGAGCACAGGCCGCGAGGGTCCAGCTAATGAAAGTTCGGTAAGTCATCTTGGTCATGCCTGCGATAACCGGCACGAGCGAGTGCAAAACGGGGATGAAGCGAGAAATTGCGACAGCGATTCCGCCGCGCTTGTGAACGAAGGCGTCGCCAAGTTCCCAATTCTTTTCGCCAATCTTCTGGCCAAACCAACTCGAGCGAATTCTTGAACCGAAAACTCGACCGATCCAAAACCCCACGCTTTCGCCCAAAAGTGAACCGAGCAAAACAAAACCGATGAGACCCAGAAAGTCGAGGATGCCGTGCAGAGACGACGCGGCGATCAAAACTATGCTGTCGCCGGGGATGATCAGACCAAGAAACAGGGACGTCTCGGCGAAGATTGCACCGAACGCGATCAGGTCGCGAAAAATCGGTTCGATTGAATCAACGGCTTTGAAAAGCCAATCTAAGAATTCGGTCACGTCTCTAGTGTCGCAAAATATTCCGACACTTAGGGTCACCTTTGTTGATTATATAAACTCGTTCGGATACAAATGATTTTGCAGAGTGTTTTCTGCGGAGAGAAGGGTTGCGTTGAGCGCATTAGACCTTGCCAGATGGCAATTCGGTATCACCACTGTTTACCACTTCTTGTTTGTACCTCTCACGATCGGCATGGTCATCTTGGTGGCCCTCATGCAGACCGCTTGGTATCGAACAGATAACGAGAAGTATCTGAAGCTGACGAAGTTCTTCGGAAAGATTTTTCTAATCAATTTCGCTATGGGAGTCGTTACCGGCATTGTTCAGGAGTTTCAGTTCGGTATGAACTGGAGCGAATACTCAAGGTTTGTGGGTGACATCTTCGGCGCACCGCTAGCGATGGAAGGTCTCATCGCTTTCTTCTTCGAGTCGACTTTCATCGGTTTATGGATTTTTGGCTGGAAGCGACTTTCAAAGCGCGTTCATCTCGCCACAATCTGGATGACTGTTCTAGGTGTGTTGCTTTCTGCATATTTTATTTTGGCCGCAAATGCTTTCATGCAGCACCCGGTTGGTTACGAGATCAACCCAACGACTGGTCGCCCAACGCTCGTTGACATCGGTGCAGTTGTGACCAACGTGATTGCTCTCAACCAGTTCCCGCACACCGTCACAGCATCGTTGATGTTTGCCGGTGCGGTCATGGTCGCCGTTTCGGCGTACCACCTAAAGCGTTCGCAATTCGTAGAAAGCATGCGCTCGTCGTTGCGTTTAGGTCTTTGGACAGTCCTAGTCGGCCTCGGTGGCACGTTGCTCTCGGGTGACTCGCTCGGAATCGCTATGGTCAACACTCAGCCAATGAAGATGGCGGCAGCCGAAGCTCTATACAACACCTCGGCTCCGGCATCTTTTTCGATTTTTTCTTGGGGCACGCCAGACGGTTCAAGCGAAATCTTTTCGATTCGCATTCCTAACCTTCTTTCGTTCCTTTCAACTCACGACTGGTCTGGTTCGGTAGAGGGTCTGAACGATCTGCAGGCTCAGTACGTCACCCACTATGGTCCGGGAAACTACATGCCAATAATCTGGCTAACCTACTGGTCATTCCGCTGGATGATTGGTCTCGGTTTGATTACTGGTTTGGTGGCGCTAGTTGGTCTTTGGATCACCCGGAAGGGCCGCATCGAGCTTCCAAAATGGGTTTGGAATGTAGCTATTTGGGCTGCTCCACTACCGGTATTGGCTATCTCACTTGGTTGGCTATTTACCGAAATGGGTCGCCAGCCATGGATTGTATTCGGCTTATTCAAAACCGCCGATGCAGTGTCGCCTAATGTTTCGGCCTTCGAAGTTTGGGTCTCGCTTCTTTCCTTCGTCGCAATTTACAGCGTCCTGGCAGTAGTCGAATTCAAGCTACTGAAGCGAACTGCACAAGAAGGTCCTAAAACCGAAGTCGCTGAAGACGACGAAAACAAGCTGGCTGTTGCCTACTAAGAACGGGAGAAAACATTATGCAACTCAATGAGATTTGGTTCCTGATTGTCGGATTCTTATTCATCGGTTACTTCGTTCTAGATGGTTTTGACTTTGGTGTTGGAATTGCCCTGCCATTCCTCGCTAAAGACGACACCGACAGGCGTGTGCTTATCAACACGGTTGGCCCAGTTTGGGACATGAATGAAACATGGGTACTTGTGGCTGGTGCGAGCCTGTTCGCAGCGTTCCCTGACTGGTATGCGTCTCTGTTCAGTGGTTTCTATCTAGCGCTCCTGCTGATTCTGCTGGCATTGATTGCGCGAGGCGTGTCATTCGAGTATCGAGGCAAGAGCGAGTCTGCGAAATGGCGCAAAACCTTTGACTGGATGATCTTCGCCGGTTCGGTTGTACCAGCACTCCTCTGGGGTGTCGCTTTTGCAAACATAGTTCAGGGTGTCCCGCTTGATGCCAAGCACAACTTCACTGGCACTCTGCTGACCTTGTTGAATGGTTACGGCTTGCTCGGCGGCTTGGTCACGCTAGCGCTTTTCTTCACCTACGGCTTGATTTTCATCTCACTCAAGACCGAGGGTGAAATTCGAGTTCGTGCTCGCAATTGGGCAACTCGAGTTGGAGTCGTCACTGTTCTACTGGCTGCGTCATTCCTGCTTTGGACGCTTTTCGCCCATTTCAGTGTGCTCGGATTGGTCTTGACGGCCGTAGCGGCGCTCTCGTTAGTTGCGGCCCTGTTGATGAACATTAAGGGGCGAGAGGGCGTCTCTTTCAGCTTGATGGTAATCACAGTGGCTACTGCGGTAGGAGCACTTTTCAGTGCACTCTTCCCGAACGTATTGCCGTCAACGGTTGATCCTCTTAGCAACAGCCTGACTATTGCTAACGCCTCTTCAAGCCCATACACCTTGACGGTCATGACCTGGGTTGTGGTGTTTTCGCTACCGCTCGTTTTGCTTTACCAAGGATGGACTTATTGGGTGTTCAAGAAGCGCGTAAGTCGAGACTCGATCCCGGTTGGTAGTCATTAAGCCCCTAGACCTAAGGCTGTTAGCGAGAGCTGGGGCGGTGCGGTGGCTGGTAATAGCACTCACCCTCCTGGCTTTTGCTGGTTCGGCAGCAACGATCGCACTGGCCTATTCGGTCAGTGCGTTCGTCGCATCCATTTTTGACTCGAAAACTCCGGCGGCTTCGCTACTGCCAATTTTTCTGGTTTCGATTTCTTTCAAGGCCATTCAGGCGTGGTTGCAGGAATTTCTAGCGGTCAGGGCAGCTAGTTCGGCTAAGCAAGAACTTCGTCAGCGGGTCGTGTCGGCCAGCTGGAAACGGGCAGATCGGGCTTCGACAGAACTTGGCTTGCTTGCGGGGCGTGGATTGGACGCACTGGATCCGTATTTCTCAAAGTATTTGCCGCAGCTTTTCTATGCGGGCATCGTGACGCCCGTGCTGGTTTTCGTTTTTTGGATTACTGATGTGCCATCGGGGCTGACCTTGCTGGTGACTCTGCCGCTGATCCCTCTTTTTATGGTTCTAATCGGCTGGGCAACAGCAGAACTTCAGAGCAAGCAGTTTGATTCTCTTGGTCGTTTAGCTGGACACTTCGCAGAGGTGCTAAAAGCATTTGGTACTTTGAAACTTTTTGGGCGAGAAAAGCATCAAGAAAAAATCATTGCCGAAGTCTCAAGTGATCTTCGAAAGCGCACGATGAAAGTGCTCAGAGTCTCGTTCCTTTCTGGCTTCACGCTCGAGTTAATTGCTAGCCTCTCGGTTGCTTTGATTGCCGTTTCTATCGGTATGCGCTTGGTTAACGCTCAAATCACTTTTGATGTCGCTCTTTTTCTGTTGATTCTTGCTCCCGAGGCATTTCTTCCGCTTCGCGCAGTGGGGGCCAATTTTCACGCGTCAAGCGAGGGTTTAGCAGCGGCAACTAAAGTTTTGGATTACCTCGAGGAAGTCGAAGCGCAAGCCGCAACCAAAGACAACGCGTTCCACTTTGAGCCCGGATTAACCCTCATAACCGGACCATCAGGCATTGGAAAATCATCGCTATTCGGTGAGTTGCTCGGTTTCGCTCCAGATCGCCAACGTTTCTCTTGGCTGGGTGAAACCCCTGAGGTTCGACGTGAAAAGGTTGCCTGGATGCCCCAGCAACCCAAACTCACGAGTGGGACTGTGGGCCAAAACATCACCGGATTTTCAGAAGTAAATTCGAACCTGCTTGAAGACGCACTCACTTTCGCCAACATTGGTCAGCTACTCAAAGTCAATGCCAAGGGGCTATCTGGCGGAGAGGCCGCGCGAGTTAATTTGGCGAGAGCCGTTTATCGACTGCGTTTGAACGGGAGCGAATATTTGCTCGCCGACGAACCCACTGCTTCAGTTGACCTTGCAACAGCCAGAAACATTAGGCGCAATTTTCGATTGCTCGCCGACAGCGGAGTCAATGTTGTAGTAATCAGCCACGAAGCTGAGTATCTCGCGCTTGCAGATACGGTGATCGAACTTGCGTAGAGGTTTTGGTTACCTGTTTTCCAGTTTGCAGGCGTTGAGTTCGGTACTGCTGCTTGGAGCGTCAACCTTGCTTATTTCGTCGGCAGCAACGCACGTTCCAATCATGATGTTGATGACGCTGGTGGTTATGGTTCGAGCTTTCGCAATCGGGCGAGCCGCCTTTCGCTACGTCGAGAAACTGGCTCTACACGATTCGGCTTTTCGCATGCTCGAACGCATGAGGGTTCTGGTTTTTCAAAAGTTGGAACCTATCGCTCCGGCCGGGCTAAAGAACTTTAAAAAGGGAGATCTAGTCGCGCGCCTAACCGATGACGTTGACGAACTGCAGAACAAGCAACTTAGAGTTCTTCCGGGTTTACTTCAGTCATTGATAGCCACCTTGCTAGTTTTCGCGATGATCTTGGTCTATTTACCTACCCTTGCCTTTGCCGAGTTATTCATAATGATCGCGAGTTTCGCTCTCTCGTTTGGTCTCAACTTTTTCTTGGGCACCAAAGCGCAATCACAAGTTGCGAACAGTCGCGCCGAACTCTATTCGACACTCATCGATGTGGCGGAGCGCTCAGATGTGCTTATTGCGTTTGGCTGGCGTGAGCAATCTGAGAAGGTTTTGATCGAGCAAAGTGGAGCACTCGTCAGGATCGAAAAAGCTACCGCAAAAATATCGGGCGTTGCTGCAACTCTTCTGGTGGTGGGGCTTGCCCTCACCCAACTGATTGCGGTAAGTCTCGGTTCTGAAGCGGTTGTTTCAGGTTCCGTCAATCGAGTTCTACTCGCAGGATTTGTGCTGTTACCAACGGTAGTTTTCGAGTTTTATCAACTGGCGTTACCTGCCGTGGCAGCGTATCGGCGTTATTTGGGCAGTAAAAAGAGAGTCGACGACGTCCTGACTCTGAAACCCCAGAAGTTTGACGGCGACCAAAACCTGTCGAGTTTCGAGGCGCTTAGAGTCACCGGTGCAGTTGTTGATCTTGAACCTGGTTTGTCAGTTGACCTCCCTGACTTCGTCCTTCATAAGGGCGACACGTTGGCTTTGGTGGGCAAAAGCGGTTCTGGTAAATCAACACTTGCGAACGTCCTTGTAGGGTTCACGCCAATTGCTGGAGGGCAAATTCTCCTCAATGGCAAAGGTTTAGGTACTTACAGTCACGAATCACTTCGCCAGACAATTGGCTTAGTCGAACAGGGGTCAAACCTACTAATCGGTTCGGTCGCTGCAAATTTGAGAATTGCTCGGCCAAACGCCAGCGATCAAGAGCTGATAGCAGTACTGCAAAAAGTTGGCCTTTGGCACGTATTGCAGGGGCGCGATGGTTTAGATACCGAGGTTGGCGAGAACGGCAAAAATCTCTCGGGCGGTGAAGCTAGCCGAATCGCGCTCGCACGAGTACTGCTGGCTCGAAGAGAACTCGTAATTCTTGATGAACCCACAGCTGCACTAGATCGAGAGCTTGCGCACAGTCTCATTCGTGATTTGGTGCACATCTCAAAGGCAGAGGGCAAGACGCTCATTTTGATTACGCACGATCCCGACCTAATTGGGCACTGCGATGCAACTATTAGTTTTTAGCCGAGCTGGACTCTGAAAAGGCTAAGCCGCTTCGAAAATGAATCGATATGAGTGGGCTCGCCGAGTTCTCCGCCGAGGTTTACCCAGCTCGCCACCGGGCGAATGCCGTTTAGTGCGCTAAGTAGCCAAACCTCACAGCCAATCAGGCTTTCAGGTTTCGCCTCTTCAAAATGCACTTCGGTGTCGCACTGCCTGGCGATTTCGAAAACCAGACTCCTCGTCACGCTCGGTAGCCAGTTGATCGAGTCACCAGGAGCGCAGAGCACATCGCCGCGCCACCAAACCAACGAGCTCAGAGCGCCCTCGGCTATAAAGCCAGCTTCACTCAGCAACACGGCTTCGTCGGCGCCGTGCATCTTGGCCTTGCGTCGCAGTTGCTGCCCCAGGCTGAGGTCTGGCCCTTTGATGGCCGGATTGCTGCGTGGGTCGGGTTCGTTTAGGGTCCAAAGCGTTGCTTCTTGAAGCGGTTCTGGCGCCTCGCGCAGTCGCAGGTAAAGCTGGTTGGGTGACTGGGCGCCAAGGTGAAGTTCAAATCTCGGCCACCAGCGACCGTGCCTCGGCACCAGGGCGAATGCGAGTTCAAAGAAATGCTCTAGGTCTTCGAGATATTCGGGTGATGTTGCGGCCACGCCTGCTCGAAAACGATCCTCGTGGAGTTTGCGTCCACGCATCGCGCCGTTTTCTACTAAAAACGAATCGGCAACCGCTAGGCCAACTTCTTGCTCGGCAGGCTCAGAAATGGCAGCCAAAGTGCCATCCTTGTATAGGTAAAACTGCCCGAAATCCACGGTAATAATCTATGGCTTCGCGGCGGTAGGTTTTTACCAATCAACTAAGGAACAGCTTGCAGCTATTTTTCGAATGCCTAGACGGATGGACGGCTCCGGCCGATGCGTTCGTCACGCTGCACGCTGCTGATCAGCACGCCTTCTGGCTCGATCGCGAACACTCGGTCGATGACCGTTTCAGTGTCGTTGGCTCGGGGTTACCCGCCTCGCTCGATGACCTCAGTTTTTCTTCAGCACCACTTGAGGTGCCTTTTGCGTTTCGGCCAGGGCTGGTTGGGGTGTTTGGTTACGAGTCGAAACACGACGCCTTTTTAGCCGTCGACCGAGCTCTGGTCTTCGACCATGAGCGACGCAAAATTTGGTTCATCGGCTTCTTTGCTACCGAGGCGGCCTTCAGACACTGGTTGCAGGCTGCGCTCTTGCGACTGGCTTTGGTTGGTGGCGAGACGGCTGCCTATCGAAACCTGAATTCTGGTTCCACTCTCAAAAACCCACGCCTCAGGCATTCGCCGAGTCGATACCTCGAACTCATCGAAGTCGCTCAGCGGCACATCGCCGCGGGCGACGTTTATCAGCTTTGCCTCACCAACGAGATCACTGCCGAAGGCGAAGCCGATCCGCTAGAGGTCTTTTTGCGGTTGCGCGCGCTGAACCCGACACCTTATTCGGCATACCTAAAGTTCGGTGATCGAGTGGTCGTGAGCACTTCGCCGGAGCAGTTCTTGCGCGTGACGGCCGACGGCTGGGTTTCTTCGAAGCCGATCAAGGGCACGCGACGACGAGACGCCGACCCAATCAAAGACGCCGAGCTAGCCGTTGAGCTCGCCGAGAACGTGAAGGAACGTGCCGAAAACTTGATGATCGTTGACCTGATGCGCAACGACATCGGGCAGGTTTGCGACCCTGTGACTGTTGGTGTGCCAAAGCTTTTCGAGGTTGAGACCTACAAGACTGTTCACCAATTGGTGAGCACGGTTGTCGGTCGCCTGCGCGACAAGCTCAACGTGCTCGACGCCGTCTCGGCTGCCTTTCCGGGTGGCTCAATGACAGGTGCACCAAAACTCAGGGCGATGCAGTTGATCGAGGAGCTGGAGGCGGGGGAGCGCGGGATCTACTCGGGCGCGCTCGGTTACCTCGGCATCGACGGCTCGGCAGACCTCGGCATGGTTATTAGAACCATAGTTTTTGAGCCGAATCGCGTCCGTATTGGTATCGGCGGTGGAATCACTTCCGACTCCGTTCCGTCCGACGAGCTCGAAGAAACTCGCATCAAAGCGAAGGCGCTACTCGAGGCACTTGGCCTCGATGACCCGTGGTCTTGGTAACCTTGGATGGTCCCCAAACCTTTGAAGAGTTGAGTAAATGACCGAGCAAGAGAACGAATACGACGTATTCGCAATCCAAGACCGTTGGCTGCCAGTTTGGGACGAACTGAAGCCATTCAACTCGGGCGTCGAGGGTGATCCTCGCCCAAAGAAGTACGTGCTCGACATGTTCCCGTACCCTTCCGGCGACCTCCACATGGGTCACGCCGAGGCATACGCACTAGGCGATGTAATCTCGCGCTACTGGGTTCAGCGCGGCTACAACGTCATGCACCCGATCGGCTGGGACTCCTTCGGTCTGCCTGCAGAAAACGCCGCCATCAAGCGCGGCCTCGACCCAAAGGGTTGGACCTACGACAACATCGCTCAGCAGCGCGCATCGATGCGTCGTTACGCCTGCGCCTTCGACTGGGATCGAGTCCTGGTCACCTCAGACCCGATCTACTACCGCTGGAACCAGTGGCTGTTCCTCGAGTTCTACAAGCGCGGCCTGGCGTATCGCAAAAACTCCGCGGTCAACTGGTGCCCTTCCTGCCAGACCGTGCTCGCCAACGAGCAGGTCATTCAGGGCCTTTGCGAGCGTTGCGATTCCGTGGCAACCAAGAAGACTCTCACCCAGTGGTACTTCAAGGTCACCGAGTACGCCGATCGCCTGCTTGACGACCTAGACACCCTCGAGGGCAACTGGCCGTCCAAGGTGCTTTCGATGCAGCGCAACTGGATCGGCCGCTCCTACGGAGCCGAGGTTACCTTTGACATCGAAGGCCGTACCGAGCCAGTCACCGTTTTCACCACCCGCCCAGACACCCTGTTCGGAGCAACCTTCATGGTTGTAGCCGCCGACAGCGACTTAGCTGCCGAACTGGTTTCCGGTTCCACGCCTGAGGTGCGCATGGCGTTCCAGGACTACCTCGAGAAGGTCAAGCAGTCCAACGACATCGAACGACTCGCCACCGACCGCGAGAAGACCGGTCTGTTCCTAGGTCGTTACGCGATTAACCCGGTGAACGGCGAAAAGCTGCCGATCTGGGCGTCGGACTACGTGCTAGCCGACTACGGCACCGGAGCCATCATGGCTGTGCCCGCTCACGACGCACGCGACATGGAATTCGCCAAAAAGTTCGACCTACCAATCCGCGTTGTCGTTGACAACGAAGAGGACATCGCCGGCGACGGTCCACACATCAACTCGGGTGAGCTAAACGGCCTCTACAAGGCAGAAGCAATCACCAAGGTCATCGAAATGCTCGAGACTTCGGGCAAGGCGAAGGCGACCAAGAACTTCCGCCTGCGCGACTGGCTGATTTCCCG
>ERZ650308.1086-NODE-1086-length-14392-cov-4.709353_pt1 | contig 14392 bp, 14 predicted proteins | sample MGYA00376244_ERZ650308 | MGnify/ENA primary metagenome ERZ650308 (study PRJEB26733, sample SAMN07839295) | wastewater metagenome | biome: small river; feature: stream; material: water | place: USA: North Carolina | collected 2016-04-26 ...
TATGGGAAGAAGATGCTCGTAGTTTTTTTCGAAAATGGGATAATGTAAAACATATACGAGATACTTTTACTGGAAAAAATAGAGAGTTGAAAGTTTATAATAACCCTTTATGGGGCTTAAGCCTTAAAACCAAAGAACGACTTGAAGAGAGATTCGGAGAAGGTCTTAAGTTTGGGATTGTAATAACACTAAAAGAAATAAATGGAGTTAATAGAATAGATGAATTTATTAAAAATGCTCAACTTAGAGGTTGGCTAGTTAATAGAATAGATGTAGATACGAGAATTAATATTTTCAACATTGCAGAAGAAGAAGTAGATTTTAATGATATATAAGTGATAATGCACAGCATGGCTAAAACTTTTGATATCCCAGCCGCAAGCTTCAATTTGCTATAATAACGGACTGTTTTAATAAAAGTTATGGTTGAATGAAGTTACAGCAAATTAAATTATCTGGGTTTAAGTCCTTTGTTGATAGCACCGCTATTGAAGTACACGGTCAATTAGTTGGGATTGTCGGACCGAATGGTTGCGGCAAATCGAATGTGATTGATGCGGTGCGTTGGGTCTTGGGCGAATCATCTGCGAAACAATTGCGCGGAGATTCGATGCTGGATGTAATTTTTAATGGCTCAATTAAGCGTAAAGCGGTATCACGGGCAACGGTTGAACTTATTTTTGATAATAGCGCCAAATCATTGTATGGTTTATGGAATACTTACGATGAAATTTCTATCAAACGCCTGATTTCACGGCAGGGCGAATCTAATTACTATATTAATAATCAGCAAGTGCGGCGTAAGGATATCAACGAGCTATTTTTGGGTACTGGAGTTGGTACCAAAGGCTATGCGGTAATTGAGCAGGGCATGATTAGCCGAATTATCGAATCTAAACCGGAAGATATGCGTTTGTATATCGAAGAAGCTGCCGGAGTTTCCAAATATCGTGAAAAGCGCAAAGAAACCCTGCAACGGCTAGGTGATACGGCGGAAAATTTACAGCGGCTGGAAGATATCCATAGCGAGATTATCAAGCAATTAGCAACGCTCAAGGAGCAAGCACAAGTAGCCGAGCTACATCAGCGGCTTAATCAAGAATTAAATACCAAACAAACTCTGGTAATGGCGATCAAGGTTCATGATGCGAATAAGATTTTGGCGGAAGCTAATCAATTTATCCAGCATTGTGAAGATGAACTACGGGTTTTGGGTTATCAACTGGAAGAAGTTAACCAAAATCTAACTGTGGAACAAGACAAAAAAGCTATTCAAGAGCAGCGCTTACAAGATTTGATGCAACAGTTTAATGAGCTGCGGACTGCTTTGGCGCGAGTAGAAGAGCGTTACAAACATTATAGTGATTTACTCAAACGTTTTGAGAATGAATCAACGGATTTGGCGGCTAAAGAGCAGGAAATTAAGCAAGAGATTGAAGAATTAGCCATTCAAAGTGAAAATATTGCGGAGAAAATCGCCGATAATCAGTTTGAAATCAGTGAACAAACTTTGTGTCGAGAAGAGCAGCAACAACTTGTTGAAACTCAGCAAGAAAAATACAACCAAATCGCTGAGCAAGTAAGCAATCGGCAGAGTGGCAGCGCTAAGCTCAAGCACGAGCTGGATTTATTACAAAATAATTTACGCCATAAGCAACAGCAAAAAACTAATCTAAGTACCCGTCTGGCACGCTTGCTGGAAGAGGGGAATACCCTTGATTTTGATCAAAATTATCACTTTATCAAAGAAGAGATTGAGCTAGTTGCCGAAGATTTGCTGACTAATGAAAGCTTACTCGAACAGAAAAATCAGCAATCAGAACAATATAAACAACAAGTTGAAAACCTACAGCGCGAACTTAATCAACAGCAGCAGTTATTGGCGGGAAGTAATGCCAAAATTGCGACTTTAAATGACTTACTTATCAACAAAAATGATGCCGATAATAGTGATACGCTATTTACTAAAGTAGTCGGCGAACTGTGGCAAGCGCTAGAAGTTGAAGCTGGTTATGAACGAGTCCTAGAAGTGGCGCTGGGGAATTTATTGCAGTCCAAAGTGTTGGCTGATTTGAGCGAATTAAATACCACACCCAAACAGGCTTTGAATATTTGGCTCTCTAGCACACAAGCTGTGACGGTTCAAGCTGGCAGCCTAAGTGAACGCCTTAAACTCCGCGATGAAAATTTACAGGGTGTTTATGGGTATCTAAACAACTACTATTTATTGGATAATGTCGAGCAGCATAAGCAACTTGCGCCGGGGCAATATGGCATTACCCGAGACGGGCATTTGGCAAGCCGTGATTTTATTCGTTATCACGCCAATAGTGATGGGCATAGCTTACTTCAATATCAGCAGCAGTTACAGCAAGAAGAGCTAGAGCAACAGCATCTGAGTGACTTTGCAGATGAATTACACACAAAACTTGCATCACAGCAACAGCTTCAGCAACAACTACACAATGACATTATCAGTCTGGATGCCAAACATAAGCGTTTATTGGTAAAGAAACATGATTTGCAGCTGGAATTTACCAAGCAAGAACAAATTTATGTGCAAAACAAACGCCATCAGGAACGAGTAGCACAAGAATCAGAATTACTCACCCATGAAATCAGTCATTTAGATCTGGAGATTGAAGAACTAGAGCTACAGCTGGAAGATAAACATCTGGCGCATGAAGAGCTAGATTTGGCGGCTCAAGATATTGAAATGGAACGTTTGGAGCATGAAACAGCCTTGCAATTAGCGAAAAATAAATTGCAAGATTTGGACAATAAAATCAATCGTTATATTATTGACAATCAGTTACTCCAACAACAAAAGCTCAATGCACAAAATTTGAGTGAAGAGAAAAAGCTTTATTTGGCAGCTGCTGCGCAAAAATTAGCTGAATTGAGTCAAGAGCGACAAAGTTTTAATAGTAATGATCAGGCACAAGAAATCATGCAGCTGCAGCAACAGATTGCTGAGATTGCCGCTCAAATGCAGGAAACACAGCAGGGGTTAGATCAATTATCGAATAAAATCATCGGATTGAAAAATCAGGCGTCGTCCCTAAATAGTAATTATCAGCGCAATCTGGAAAAAATTAACCAGACTAAATTTAAGCAACAAGAACAGCAGATTTTACTCTCAACCTATCAGGAAAATTTGGCAAAACTAGAGCTAACCATTCCCGAGTTGGAAGAGATGTTGCAACAAAACCAGCAAAGTTTGAGTGCATTGAGTTCGGCTTGTCGCGAATTGGAACAGCAGATTGCAGCATTAGGCTTGGTAAATCTAAAAGCGATTGAAGACTTGGCGAATGCTTCGAGCAAAGAGCAGGAGTTATTGAGTCAGATTGAGGATTTGCAAACCGCTACGGCAACTCTTCGCGATGCGATTGAGCATATTGATGGTGAAACCAGAACCTTACTCCAAACTACTTTTGAGAAGTTAAATCAGGCAATTGTGGTATACTTTAGGACATTGTTTGGTGGTGGCGATGCACGCTTGGCACTCACCGATAAGGATATACTGATTGCTGGTGTGCAGATTTTTGCTGAACCACCGGGTAAGAAAAATTCGACCATCCACCTACTATCGGGTGGAGAAAAAGCACTGGCGGCAATGAGTTTTATTTTTGCGCTATTTAGCCTTAATCCAGCCCCATTTTGTCTTCTGGATGAGGTTGATGCTCCGCTTGATGATGCTAATACTCAGCGTTTTTGCAATTTGGTACAAGAACTATCTTCGAAAACGCAGTTTGTTTATATTTCGCATAACCGTTTGGCGATGGAGATGGCAGATCAGTTGGTGGGCGTTACAATGCAGGAAAAAGGTGTTTCCACGGTAGTGAGTGTGAGTTTGATTGATGCGGTTAAACATGCAGTGGATGCTGAAGCTCCTGCAGTATAGAATAAAAGGTAACTACTTCACCCATAACTAGAGAGAGACAATTAGAGATGAACATTGAATTAAATAACAACTTAAAAGGCAAATGTTTGATTGCCACGCCATCAATTAGAGATGATGTATTTGGACAAAGCGTAATTTATATCACTGAGCATAGCACGGTGAGTGGTGCGGTTGGTGTGATTATTAATAAACACCTACCCGATGATAAACGTAAATTATCTAATTTGGACTTTAACCAATACAAAAATCAATGGGGTAAAATTCCACTATATTTTGGCGGTCCAGTCGAACTTGAAACTGGATTTGTTCTACATGAAAGTACCGATGATGAATTTGGCTGGGTTTTAACTGGTAGTCGACACAAGATTCAACAAATGGCACAAGAAGATGTGGTTAAGCCAGTAATGCTTACTGCTGGTTATTGCATGTGGGATAGCTTTCAGTTAGAACGTGAAGTTCGTCTTAATAATTGGTTGGTAATTGATAGTCCAGCAAGTCGTATTTTGGCAACCGTTACTCCGCAAAAACGTTATCAGTTAGCTTTAAGCTTGGCTGGGATTGATAATGTAGCTTACTATGATTTTAATGGCGGTGGGAATGCCTGAGCAAACTGCGAATCAGGTATTGATGGGTTTTGATTATGGCGAAGCTCGCATCGGAGTTGCAACAGGTAATACGCTGTTAAAAATTGCCCATCCGCTGGTGACAATTATTGGTGAGGGCATGTGGAACAAAATTGACCAGATGGAAGAACTTATAAAAAAATGGCAACCGCAATTGTTGGTGGTAGGGGTTCCTAGTGCCAGTGATGACCCACAAAAAATTCAGCTGATTAATACTATTAATAATTTTGCCAAGCGGCTTAAGCGTAAATTTAATTTGCCAGTGACATTGATCACGGAAGATTTTAGCTCTGCAGATGCCGCGATGCTGTTAGAGGAGCAGGCAATCTATGGCAAAGCGCAAAAAGGTAAATTAGATCAGTTAGCAGCTTGTGCAATTTTACAAACTTATTTCTCTGAAATCAGATGATGACAGAGTACCTTAATAACTCACAATTAACAACTATCAAGCCTGAATATTCAGGGAATGAAATTAGAGATGGTAAATTTAGAAATTATCAAGCGAGCACTCCGCCGCACTGGAAACAAATTTTGCGCTGGCAATTTAGCTATCGACCACAAAAAACGCTCAACCGCTACTCACTTTATCATGTGCCTCTGATTGAAGACCCGCAACTTTTTTATAATAATGTCCCCAAAATCTCTTGGCTAGGTCATGCCAGTTTTTTATTGACGCTAAATGGTAAGAACATCATTATCGATCCGATCTTTGGCAAAATACCTTTAGTTAAACGTCGTGCCAAAATTCCATTTAGCCCTGAAGAATATCAACCAATTGACTATATCTTAATTAGTCATGCTCATTATGATCATCTCGACAAAAAAACACTGTGCAAACTGACTGGGTTGAATCCGCATGCCAAAATATACTGCGGATTAGCAACCGCAGAATTATTACGGAGTTGGAAAATTGCTAATCAGATAGTTGAAGCTGGCTGGTATCAACAATTTCCAATCGCGGATGATGAGATTAAGTTCTATTTTATGCCTGCACAACATTGGTCAAATCGTACGCTAAAAGATCGCAATATCCGTCTGTGGGGCAGTTTTATTATCCAGTCTCAGGCGAAAACGATTTATTTTATGGGTGATAGCGCTTATGGTGGGCATTTTCAAGAGATTGGACAATTTTTCCCAGCGATTGACTATGCTCTTATTGGGATTGGCGCTTATACCCCGCGCTATATCATGCAAAGCAGTCACTTAAATCCAGAAGAAGCCTATCAAGCATATCTTGATTTAGGAGCGCGGCATCTGATACCAATGCATTATGCAACCTTTATTTTGTCTGATGAGCCACTTAGAGAACCAATTGAAAAAACTCGGCAGCTATTTGATGCACCAAATCAACGACTTCGTGAGTTGGCAATTGGTGAAGTATTGGTATTGAATTAATCTTTGAAAGAATATGGGAGCAAAATAATTCATGCCTCTTGATTTAATGCTATTAGCCAAACAATGTAGCCCAACTGTTGCACCTATCACAATGGTAACGCTGGTAAAAACTGAATCTAAAGGTAACCCCTTAGCAATTGGCTTAAATGGTGCGATTTTGAAATACCAACCTAAGAGCGAATCGCAGGCAATTGCTTGGGTGAAGTACTTGGATAAACATGGCTATAATTTTGATGTTGGGTTAGGGCAAGTTAATATTGCTAATATCAGAAAATATAAACTCAAACCAGAGCAACTTTTTAATCCATGCTTAAATTTGCGAGTTAGTGGCGATATTCTCACCAAAAACTATATTGCAGCAAAAAAATATACCAGAGATCCGCAGCTAGCATTACAACAAGCACTTAGCGCTTACAATACGGGTAATCAATACAGTGGTTTTAATAATGGCTATTTGCGCAAAATATTAAATAATATTCCTGTTCAGTAAGTAGCGTAGACAGAAATCCAAGTCTGTGCAGTCTATTGTGATGTGATGCTAAAGTATTGTAAGTTAATGTTGTATAATGTTGCAAATTAAGTACCTATTAGCCTCGTAGAGTGTTAAATATGATATAATGCAGTGGTGAAATGAGTGAACTAGGTTCTTCTATGAAAAAAATATTATATTTAACTTTAGCGGTGGCTTCAACTTGTTCGCTGGCAGACGTTAGTGAGTCATCGGTGCAGCCAACATTCCCATCAACTACGAGCACTGCTGCCGTAGTAAATAACTCCAATGCAAATTTTATTGGTAGATATAACTATTTTCAAAATCCATATGGTTGGATGTTGTCTGGTGGTGGTACTTCAAAATTAACTGAAAGTGAGATTAAAGAGCAAAACTGGGCAGAAAAGCTGTTCGCAGGCGGTACGTACAATGTTTTTACTGGTGTAACTTATAATCAATGGGACGGGCGCAGTATGCCTCATCTGGAAAATCTTACGGTGCAAATGTATTCGCGCAAACTGGTCAGCTCTGGGGGTTCTCAATTGGTGGTGTATTATCGATAATGGATCCGATAGGGAGCTTTAACGATGCGGTGGTTAACCCGATTACACCAGGCGTGCCGAATCGTTATTCTTCATATTATATCCCAACCTACACTTCAAATACTCTGTCTGAAGGATTTCTTGAATATCAATACAGCAATATAGTAAATGCAGATATCGGTTATGTTGCTTTTGACAACAGCCCGTGGCTGGCAGGAAATATGTATACAAATATGTTAACTGTGCCAACTACATACCAAGGTGTTGGGGTTAATGTCTATGCTGGTAGCGGTTGGGTTTTATCCGCACTGGGTTTTAATGCCGCTCAATTTGGTGCTCAACAGGGATTTACTGGACAAACAAATTATAGCAGTTGGTTACAAATGAAAAATGGTGCATCAAATGGCACTAATGGAACCGTTGCATTAGGTGCGCAATATACAGATGCAAGTGGTAATTACAATACGCGTATCTGGGGATATCAATTTGATAATTATGGAACTTTACTCTACGGTGATGGTAGTATTAATTTTCCAATAGCTAGTAGTAAGAATGTATTAAAAGTAGCCGCTCAATTTGGTACTGATCAACAATGGCTTCAAGGGAGTAACGCGATTAATCAGTCGATTGGCGGCGGTAACATCCAAAGCTATGTCGGAGGTGTCCAAGTGGGGTGGTCATATAGCACAATGTGGCAACTGAATTTAAGTGCAAATACGATGTGGGGAGCTAGCGGGTCATATAATGGCGGAGCGTTTGTTTCTCCATACACGCAATCATTGCAAGTAGATCCTTTATATTCTGAAGCTTGGTCATATAACATGGTAACTACGGGACAGCCAGGTAATATGTATAAGGTCCAAGGACAGTTTGGTCTTGGTAGTTGGGGGCAAAATTTGATATTCCAGCCAAGTTATGTCTATGTCGGTAATAATAATCCAACTACAAATGGACTGCAAGAATTGGATTTAGTTTTGAATTATCCACTTCCACAGGTACGTGGCTTATATTTATTTGGGGTTTATGCTCAGCAGTGGTATAACCCAAATGCTGCTCCAGCTGGTTTGCCAGACAATAATTATCAACCAATTGAGATACAATCTGGTGTATACTATACGTGGTAACTTTATAACAGGAGGACTTTATGAAAAAATATTTATCATTACTTGCTTTATGTACGGTGAGCACATCTTTTGCGATGACTGAAATAGACTTTAATTCAGCTTTTTACAAAGATCCTACTCACTTTACGTGTAATGGAAAGAAAATATCCCCACAAAGCACGATTAGCAATTTACTGATGAATTGTAAAAATGCGAAAGTGATTGAACATGACGAACCAACACCTAATCAAAATGCTCAAATGCATAATGCGAATGCGGGTTCTTCAATGGATTATAATCAAGTAGATGGTTCATCTCAATTCACGATAGATGTAGTTAAATTTCAGGACGATAAAAATAGCTATATGACTTGTAAATTTCTTAACAATCAGTTAAAGAAATGTAAATATAAACTAGCTAAAACCACAGCTACTACAAGTTCGGCGCCCATTGCCAGTGCTAAAACTATAGCATCAGCTCCTGCAAATTGATTGGTAGTGTAATGATGGTTAACAAAGAGTTTTAGGAGCTTGGTTTTTCTCCAGTAAATCACATCAATCTTAATCAAGTTGGCTGTGCTAAAATAAGCCCTTATTCTAATAAAAAGTACAGATAAAATTATGATTTTTGATAAACATTTTGATGTGATTGTGATCGGTGGCGGTCATGCCGGAACTGAAGCTTGTTTGGCTGCCAGTCGTATGGGGCTACAAACCTTATTGCTAAGCCACAATATTGAAACACTCGGGCAGATGTCATGTAATCCTTCAATTGGCGGGATTGGTAAAGGACATTTGGTTAAAGAAGTTGATGCGTTAGGCGGAATCATGGCGCGCGCGGCAGATCATGCGGGGATTCAGTTTCGCACCTTAAATAGCAGCAAAGGTCCGGCGGTACGCGCAACTCGTGCACAAGCCGATCGCATTTTATACAAAGCCTACATTCGCTATGCGCTGGAAAATCAACCTAATTTAACCCTATTTCAACAAGCAGTTGACGATATCATTATTGAAAATGATCATGTAACTGGAGTGATGACTCAGAGTGGGATTATTTTTAAAGCGAAATCGGTAGTTTTGACTTCAGGGACTTTTCTTGGTGGTCGAATTCATATTGGCTTACAAAATTATACTGGTGGACGCGCTGGTGATCCAGCATCTATTCGTTTATCTGAACGTTTACGCGATTATGAATTGCCGGTTGGACGGCTAAAAACTGGTACTCCACCACGAATTGACGGACGGACGATTGATTTTAGCGTGCTTGAAGAACAACCAGGGGATAGTCCAACACCTGTATTCTCTTTTATGGGTAAACGTGAAGACCATCCACAGCAAATTTCATGCTGGATAACTCATACTAATACCCAAACCCACGACATAATTCGTAGCGGTTTTGATCGTTCGCCAATGTTTACTGGAGTTATTGAAGGCGTTGGTCCGCGCTATTGCCCTTCAATTGAAGATAAAGTTAATCGCTTTGCCGATAAAGATTCACATCAGATTTTCTTAGAGCCAGAAGGACTGACTACCCACGAATACTATCCGAATGGAATCTCGACTTCTTTACCTTTCGACATTCAGATTGGTTTAGTCCGTTCGATGAAAGGCATGGCAAATGCACATATTTTACGCCCCGGTTATGCGATTGAATATGATTACTTTAATCCAACCTATCTCAAATCCAGCCTAGAATCTAAATTGATCGGTGGCTTATTTTTTGCTGGGCAAATCAACGGTACAACGGGCTATGAAGAAGCCGCAGCACAAGGGCTTTTGGCTGGCTTAAATGCAGGTTTATTAGTTAAAGAGCAAGAGGCTTGGTGTCCGCGCCGTAATGAAGCTTATCTTGGCGTATTGGTTGATGATCTGATTACTAAAGGCGTTAGCGAGCCATACCGGATGTTTACGTCACGCGCAGAATACCGATTACAGCTGCGTGAGGATAATGCTGATTTGCGTTTAACTGAAATCGGACGTAATCTTGGTGTGGTTGGCGATGAGCAATGGAATGCTTTTTGCTATAAACGCGATACGGTTTTTGGTGAGATTGAGCGCCTGAAAAAAATCTTTGTTCATCCAGCAAATATCAATGGTACTGCGGCAGAGGCCTTATTTTCTGGTCCGCTAGAGCGTGAATATTCATTACATGATATGCTTAAACGACCTGAGTTTGAATACCCAACTTTAGCGCAATTACCAGGATTTACGGAAGCGGTTAGTGACGATGAACGCATCTGTGAACAAGTCGCGATTCAGATTAAATATGCTGGTTATATTGCGCGTCAGCAAGAAGAAGTCGGTAAACTTGCCTATTTGGATGAGATCAAGCTACCGAATAATATCGACTATAGCAAAATTAGTGGACTATCTACTGAAGTCGTGCAAAAATTAAGCAAATTGATGCCAGAAAATATCGGACAAGCTTCTCGAGTATCTGGTGTCACTCCTGCTGCAGTTTCACTGTTACAAGTTTATGCCAAGAAGGGGTTTCCACGCAAATGATAAAGCAGCATGTTAAGAAAATCAAACGTCGTCATGTCCGTGAAGTTCTGGTCTATGGGGCGGTGGGAATTTCTGCGCTAATCATACAGGATTTGATTTATTGGATTGCGCATCGTTATTTTGGGGTTTTCCCATCTGTTGCGATGATTTTGGGTAATATCGGTGGGATGTTTGTTGCTTATGTCGGGCATATCAAATATACTTTTAAGAAGCATCGTTACTCTAGGCGTGAATTTGTAAAATTCTTGGTAACTTCAATGATCGGGATGGTAATCAATGTTGGAGGGGTTCGCTTTATAACCAAAGTTTTATTGCTTAGTCCTGAGTGGGGCTTGGCACCGACATTTGTTGCGCCATTTGTGACATTCCTAATTAGTAAATTTTGGGCATTTCGTAACTAAGCTTGCATACAAAGAAATAGGAAAAGGTTGAAGTAACGATGATTCCTGCGTTTAGAAATTAGGATAAATTAAGGCTAAGATCATCTCTTAGCCTTTTTCGTAGGATAGTCTATTTTTTAGCTGCGAGTTGTGCTTCAACTTCAATGTTTAAATTGATTTCATCACTAACTGCAGGAACATAGTTGGCAATTCCAAAATCAGAGCGTTTGATGCTGGCAGTTGCACTGAATCCAGCTGTTTGAATATCATTCATTGGATTAGGCGCTAATTTATTTTGAGTTACATGTAAAGTAACTGGTTTAGTTACGCCATGTACGGTTAGTTGACCGTTCAAGTCAAATTGATTACCTTGAATATTGCTTACTTTATCGCCAACAAATTTAGCAGTGGGGTATTTTTTTACATCAAAGAACATTCCGCTTTTTAGATGCTCATCAAGTTTTGGAATCCCTGTAACAATGTCGCCAACCGCGATTGTGATATTTGCTGAACTTTTAGCGATCTCTTTGCTTTCAAAGTTAATTGTTCCAGTTGCGTACCACTTACCAGATGGATTAGAATACCCCATGTGATTATAATGAAACTCGACATAGCTGTGAGTTGGTTCTAAGTTATAGGTTTCAGCATTTGCAAAACCACTAAATGCAGCAGACAAACCTAGTGCGATTAGATATTTTTTCATTGTATTTTCCTTTAAAAAGTTACCAAGTAGTGGCTAATTGTTTAGCCTTAGTTAATGAAGAGTTAAATTCTGCAGCCGCATAATCAGGTTTTGCTTGTAGCGGAACCATAATATGTTGATAATCATGTACGCCCATGATTGCCAAGGTCGCCCGGACAATTGGTTCACCATAATTACCCAGCTGATCAAAAGTAGCTAATAATTCTTCTGCTTGCGGATGATCTGCCAGCATAGGGCGGAATCCTGCACGGGCTTCTGGAGAGTAAACCCCACCACTAGCTTGAACAAAAACCGCTTTTTTATTTTTTAGTAGCCCAACAGGCAGTCCAAACTCATTATATTGGAAAGTCTGACGTGCTGCACAGATAATATCAAGGTATTTCTTTAGTACCGAAGGGAAACTGAATTCCCACATCGGTGCTACAAAAATATACTTATCATGTGCGATGAATTGATCAATTACAGCTTGACGTTTCATTAAAGCTTTTTGTTGCTCTGCATTAAGGTTTTCAAACGAGCCTCCACTCATTAATACGCCAAATGCGCTATAAACTACTGAATCAACATCCGGTGCGTCAAGTTGCCATAGATCAAGCTTGGTTACTTGTGCATCAGGGTGCTTTGCTAAATAGCTTTGTAAAAAATCTTCAGCAATTTGCTGCGATTTTGAGTATTCCGCATTACCAGGATGCGAATTTATATATAATAATTTAGTCATTTGTAGTTCCTTTTTAATAATACACTTATTTAAGATTATACGAATTGGTTTAACTTATTTTTTACTAAGATTAGCTCTTGTCGTAGTTGCTCCATCTCTTTTTCATCAAATTGTATACAGATTGGTTCAAAGAATTGGGTAACAGCAGGAAATACTTTATTAAATAAATCTACTCCTGACTCTGTAAGACCTATCAAAGCACTTCTCCCATCTGTTGGATTTATAGTGCGAGTTATGAACCCTTTTCTTAATAAACTTTCTAAGATGACTGTTAAATTACCTTTGACCATAAGAGTTTTATTAGCCAGTTCTTTACAGGTCATTGGCGGCTGATTACCTAACGTTGCGATTACATCAAATTGCCCCGGTGTTAAACCTAACGAGCGTACATGAGTGGAAGAGATTGTTTCAAATAAGTGGGCAACATTGAGTAACTCACGAATTGTTTTTATAAACTGCATTTTCTTCTCTGTGAAATTAGTTTAAACTTGAACTATATGGCGTAATATTAATTCAAACTTGAACTAATTGTCAAGAGGTATTTAAAAATTATTTAAATTACAGTATAATGCTTCATTTAAAGGACTAACAGATATGAAGCTAAAAAAGATATTGCTAAATTACTTTGACGATGATCGTCAAATAAATCTTATTGCACTCCAAACTTCATTATTTGGCCTAGTTTTGGCACTATTGTATATTAGTAAATTGCATAAAGTTGAATTGATTATTATAATGACAGGGTTATTAATGAATAGTGTAATGCTGTCTTTTAATTCGAATCAATATCATCCAACTCAGCGCATATATTATGGATTAATTACTTCTATAGCAGCAGGTATTGCTTATGGGATTGGTTGCTTTTCTGCGAATAATATCTGGTTATCAACAGTTTTTATCCTAATGATTTTACCGTGGGTAATTTTCTCCAATCAGGCGCATGGTCTAGTTGCAGGACTATTTCTTTATACTTTTGAGGGCTTTATTCTTGGTAGTGGAATGCCAGCTACTAACATTGATATAGTTGTTACTTATTCGCTCTCTTATATGCTTGGTGGCTTGCTAATTGTATTTAGTGGTGTTATCAGAATATTTGTATTAGAGAAAATAAAATTAAGTGATAACAAGAGAAATATTATCAATAATATGCCTTACCTTGAGATTAATATACAAAAAACAGTTTATAATGTGATTATGCTATTTACGGTAGTACTATGTAATTTTATATCAATTCATTATCATTTAGCCAATGGTTATTGGTTGCCATTAACTGCTTTCTTAATCATAAAGAGTAACCATGCAATTTCAATTTCCCGAATTACACTAAGAGTCATTGGCACTTTAATTGGTGGTGGTGTGGCACTGGCTTGTTGTTTGCTAATTCATAGTCAGTTGATTTTTGCATTAATGATTTTTCCGGTATTTTATCTGACTGTTATCGCTATATCGCGCCACTATGGTTCATTTACTGCTTTGGTTACATTATCGGTATTACTAACAATTGCTTTAATGAACAATGAAGCGATGTATAGGATTGAGTATAGGGTTATTTATACTTTGCTTGCCGTCTTGATTGTTATGATTTTCTTATATGCCCTCAAATTTATTTTAACTAAGGTTAATGTGCATGATCAATAAGTGAACATCTAAGCCTATGTATTTGTGACTTAGTTTTTATTTATCTGAATATAATTTTAAATATTTAGCAATAAAAAAATCTTTGGTTTTCATTCTAATCAAGAATTTTAAACCAGATATTAGCAATGGTAACTGAATAACACCTTTATTCCGACCAATCGGTACGATTGCAATTGTCTTATGAGGCTTATATTTTTTTAATTTTTTGCCAGATAACATCCTGATCAAATTACGCGAGAGATGCTCACCTTGTAAATTAGCCAAAAATCCTAATTTAGCTTCAGGAACATTATTTACATCACCTACAGCATATATATTCTCTGTAGTTATAACTTTAAAAAATTCATCAACAATTATCTGCCCGCTAATATCCAGAGCTTCAGGCAGGTAAT
>ERZ650308.1087-NODE-1087-length-14383-cov-5.652429_pt1 | contig 14383 bp, 19 predicted proteins | sample MGYA00376244_ERZ650308 | MGnify/ENA primary metagenome ERZ650308 (study PRJEB26733, sample SAMN07839295) | wastewater metagenome | biome: small river; feature: stream; material: water | place: USA: North Carolina | collected 2016-04-26 ...
CTGGCCCGCAGGCTATCGCGACCTCTGTCGCTGAAGAACAGATTCTTGGCCTCTGGAGCCATGTCATCATAGACCTTGATGAAGGTTTGCGCATTGAACTCCCGGCCGGCGCTGTTGAGCGGCTGACCCATGAGGCGGATCAGGCTGTTTGAGACCTGTCCCCATTCCTCCGCAGGCATCGAAGCGCGAATGGCAGCCAGCCTTTTTATGTCCGATGTGGATTTTCCAGCTTTGGCGATGGCCTGCATACGTGCCGCTGCGGACTCGGGGGCCATTTTACTCGTATCGCCAAGAATCGTGGTCAGAGCATCATCGATACGCTCCTGACCGAGGCGATATTGCGTGTTCGCTCGCTCGAATTTCGCCAACGCAGCAGGCCCTTGAGAACGGGCTGTCGCCTTCATATCCTCTGAAAGAGCCGCATAGAGGGCGCGAAGTTCGGTTTTCGTGAGGCTGTCGCTGAACCGCTGTTCACCGATCTCTTCGCCTATGCGGGAGCGAAAGTCCTTCAGGTCTTCCCATGACAACCGGCCACCGCTTGAGACATCGCGGGTGATGGGATTGCCGGATGCGTCGAGAATACCCGTGTCCTGCCGCGTAACCTTCTCAGTGAGGGCATCAAGATAGCGGTTGAGCTTCGTATTTTTGAAGGCTTCGGCAAGTTCGGGATTGCTCTCGAATTTCGTCGTCAGGCTCTCAAGCGCAGCGCGCGTCTGCCCTATATCCGACGATGCTTTCGGCCCGATCGGGATGGCGTCATAGAGCTTGCCCGCTACTCTCTCGAATTTGTCGATCCACTTTTTCGCGCCCGACTGCGCCGCCTCTCCCATGCCCTGGAAAGATGTAGGATCACCGAATTGATCCGCGACGGTCTCGACCGCGTTCCCAACCTCTTCGTTGAGAACATCTCGGCCCTTCTGCATTACACCGGCAGAGCCGGGGAGGATGTCCAGCCCCTTCTCCATGATCGCCCCTGCGCGACCTGTGGCTCCCATCGGTATATTGATGTCGAAATCTTTTGCCGCAGCAACCTTGCTGGCAGCGCCTGATGGTTGACGTGCAGCGCTGGCGGCGCTGAACTTATCAAGAAGCTTACCGCCGAAATAAGAGCCGGCCAAAGCTGACCCGCCGCCCAAGGCAGCGCCCATCTCGCGGTTGTCATTACTTTCACCAGCACCATAGGCCGCGCCGAATGCGGTATCAGCCGCCAACTGGCGACCTGAGCCAGCCAACTTGCCAAACCCGGCAACGCCAGTAAGTCCACCGACGAGCTGCCCGGCAGCAGAAGCGATCGGGCGCTCCTCACGCGCCGTATCTTTCAGGAGCTGCGCGCGCCGCTGAGCTTCGCCAGTCCCGGCGATCACATCACCAATGCTGTCGCCCCCCGCAAGGCCAGCGATCTCATCCGACAGGCCGATTGCTCCTGTATCTCCCGCAAATCCTGCCATCGCGCCAAGATCACTGTTGGCAACAGGGGCCAGTATCGACGCTTCCTGATGTCCCCCAAGCGGAACGCCAATGCGCCAGCCAATGCCCTTCGCTGCGATAGCTTCGTCCAAGTCAGGGCCATAGAGAGGGTAGCCATACTGCCGGGAGAGATCGTCAAACTGCTGGCGAGTCCCCCCATTTACCAAAAGCGCTTGAGCCTTTTCCGCGAAGGCGCGATCCTCCGGCCGCGCAAACTCGCTTTCGCCAATGGGGTCCAGTCCGGCCTGCCCCTCATCAGGCGCTGTCCCAATGCCCGCATAAGCGTCCAGCCCTGTGGATTTGTCAGTCTGTTGCTGGGCAATGAACTGCTGGAGTTGTTCAGGGGTGGCGTTCGCAGGTCCCTCAACTTCCGCAATGGTTCCATCCCCCATATCCACGGTGTAGATATGGGTCCGGCTGTCCTTATAAGATGTGGGTTTCTGCGTGGCCATTATTTAGGTCGTACAGAGAGGATTTTGAAGCCGCCGCCGACTGTTTTGGGCGGGGATGGGACTGCCTGCTTTTCGCCGCTGTGATAGGGACGATAACCCTGGGCCTCGCTGTAATAATCATACTGATCGGTTAGCGTTCCTTCCGCCAAAACCTTTAACTGGTGCAGCTTCTTGAGGGCGGTTGCGGCATTGTCTTTCAACGATGGGACATAGGGGCGGAATCGCGGCTCCTCTGACAAGGTAACAGCAGCGCCGGACACGTCATGAATGATCTGTCCGGCGATCTTGCCCACGGCTGCGCGAGCATCAACACCTTTGGGGTCGCTTACATTATTGGTGAACCAATCACCAAGCGAACCAGTCCCCCAACCGATCGCTCCCTTATGCTTTTCCAGTTCGGAAATAGCGTTGTCGATCTGGCGAACGGTGGAGCGGTTCTCCTGGATTCCCTTCACCGCAGCAGTGGGAATCGGCTTGAGTTGCGCTTTGGATTGACCTCCCAACGCCGTAATAGCCCCATCCGGCGCGCGCTGGTATCGCACGTTGGGATCCAGACCGAGTTGCGTGTTTTCTTCGGGTGTAAGCAATTGGGTCTGCGGCTTCGCGACCGCCGCAATGGACGCTACGGCAGTCGGGCCGGAATCCCCCCGCAGACGGGTGGAAACCTCCTGCGCATACTGCTGGGTGTTCCGTCCCCATTTGCTTCGGTCGCTGCCGCCATGATAATAGGCGGCCATCAACATGGGATTACCGCCGCTATTGTCGATCGCCTCCTGCACTGCCGCTGCGCCGATCCGGTCCTGATATGATTTACCTTCTGGCGCTGCACTGGTCATCAGTTCTGGCTTCCACGGGAGGCCGATGCGGGACGCGAGGGCCTGCGCGGTTGCGGGCATAACCTGATAGGCGCCAAGCGCGCCGGTTTCCACATTCCTGGCAGCATAATTTCCGCCAGATTCCTGGGCTATGATAACCGGCGCCACGGCGGCAACGGTAAGAGGTCCCGGCTGGCTGCCGGCCGGAGGCGTTGGGCCGAACCGGGTGTCACCCGCGTTGATGGTAAAAGGCGCGTCAGGTGCAGTGTAAAGCACGCTGCCATCTGAATTGACCAGCCTGTCACCATACCCGACAACCTTGGGCGTCCCCGGACCGGTCCCTAGCTGTTCGGTAACGGCCGCGAATCTCTCAGGCACCACTGCACCGATGAACAGGCCGGACATCTGCTTCACGGCCGAAATAGCCTTTGGATCGCCAGATTTCAGCCAGTCCAGCATGCGCTGATCTTCAACCGTATCCTGGCCTGCCGCCGCGTCCGCCTTGATACGGTCCTCAAGTATGGGGACCGCCAGATCGACGCGACCATTGCTCAGGGCTGAGAAAATCGCGCTATGGCCCCTGATCGTTTCCTGCTTGGACTGATCGTCCATCTGGTCATAAGCAGCCTTCAATGCATCCTTCTGACCGGGATATTTCGTCAAAAGCCACGACAGGGCGCGCGGATCATTGGACTTTGATACCCGTTCAACATCCGTCGCGTATTGCGCATCCAGCGCAGATTGAGCCTGCTCCGTCCTGATCTTGGCAGCAATCAATGCGCCGTTATGCGCGACTTGCTGCGTCTGATTATCGAGCTGCTGCTGTTCAAGGCCGAACCGCAGCGGTGCCATACCCGCCTCAAAGCCGGAGCGCAGGAGAGAGCCATAGTCATCCAGCGCCATCAGAACAGCTTTCCGACGATGGATTTCAGACCTCCACCGCCTTTCACCGCCCCAGCAATGCTATCGAGCGCCCCGCCAGCCATGCCGAATTGGGATGCTGTCAAGCCGCCGCGCGACAGCAGCCCTGAAGCGGTTGCGTCACCCTTGCCAGTGAACAGGCTTGCCAGCGCCGCACTATTCCCCCCCGCCAATCCGCCAAGCGAAGTTGCAGCCCCCAACCCCTGACCTGCAATTCCCCCAAGGTTGGCGATCTGCTGCTGGATCACCTGCGCCAGCGTGTCAGCGCCAAGATTGTAGAGCGAACGCTGCGTATTGCCGCCGCGCAGTCCGCCCGTGGCAGATGCATTCGCCAGAACCGCTTCTTCACCGTTCCGATAAAGCGATTGATACATTGGCGACGCCTCTAGCGCATCGATCGCCGCCTGCTGCGCTCCGGGGCCGCCATGCGCCGGTGTGCCAGCCGTGCCCCCGGCTGTGGGCAAGTTGCGGCCCTCTGTCTGTCCGAATTTACCGTAATGATAGCGGCCATATTCATCCAGGCTCATCTTGCCTGCGTAGTTGTTCTGGTAATCCGCAATCAGATCGGGGTTGGCCTGCACGTAGGCGGCGTAGTCGGCCTGCCCCGGTGCCCCTGCTGTTGCCGGGGTGGATATGCCAAGCAGGTCGGCAAGCCCCCCAATGGCTCCCGTTCCAACCTGAATAAACGGGTCAAGCCTTGCTTCGGTTACATCGAACTGACGGCCAGTCTGATCGATCGCCTTGGAATATGCGGCCTCCTGTGCCGCCTGCGCCTTGCGCGAGGCTTTCTTCTGTGAACCAGCGCCAAGAATGCTCGCGATAGAGCCGAAAAGTCCCATATGCCGTCGATACGAACGAAGGCAGGGGGTTTCCTAGCGTTCAGATGATAAGGTATGTGAAGGTGAAGAACTGAGAATAATTCAACGTATCCACAGCCGTGCCAACCATTTCGGCCCGGTCATTCACCGCATCGCCCCTGATAGCTGGCGCGCCGTTTAATGTTGTCGTTCCACCGCACCCACAGCAGTCATTTTCAGCGCCGATATCTGACGGGATAGGCAGGCTGATACCGAGGCGAAATTGTGCCGAAGCAGTGGGGTCAATGTCCACCCGCCCCGATACCGTCACGACATCGCCGACGCGCAGATATTGGCATTGATAGGCCGTCGAAGCGTCAAGATTGAGCGTATTGGTCAGAATGGGGGTATAGACGCCGCTCGCGGTTATCAGCGCCAACTCAATATTGTCGGGATTGACCGTGATACCCGGTCCCGCGCCAACACTCAGCACCAAATCGGTGTTCAGCGCGCCACCGCCCGTCAGTCCATCTCCTGCTGTAATCAGCGTGGTTTTCGGCACGGCCGCGTCCGCCGTCTGCTGGGCGGCGTTGGCGCTCGCTTGTGCGGCAGCAGCAGCGACAAGCGCATTATCGGCCGCCGCCTGCGCTGCTGCTGCCGCATCACTATTGTCGGAGGTCTGCTGAAAATTATCCTCAAAGGCGAGGATCGACTTTCGATCAGGGAGAAAGCGGGACAACTCATCGCGGGTAAGGTGCGTCGGGGTGGCCATCAGACTGACAGCCCCTCAAATTCCGCTTCAAGCCGTGCCCATGTGGCAATCGAGCTATCCAGCCAGCGATACCGCAGCCCCATATAGTTGGACATTTTCCAGTGCGGCCTGATCTGTGCGCGGATGCTCCTCTGGCCAAATCCCCCTGTGGAAACCGGCCGTTCCTCGCTCCAGCTTTCGCCGTCGAGAGACTTGGATACGAACACAGTTCCCTGCGTCCCAAAGGGTATACGACCAGGCTGTCCGGTCAATTCGAGGCTATGGCAAATCGCACCCTTGCCCTCATTGTAGACCAGATAGGTGTATAGATAGCCTTCATTCTGCTCGCCAAAGTCCGTTGAGATCGTGAAATCCAGCTTGCCGATCGCGGATGTGTCATTGTCTCCCACATACCAGCCGTCATAGACATTCACATGGAAGCGGGGTCGGAGAGCACGGCCCTTGCCTGCCTTGCGATAGTACCAGACCTTTTCACCGACCAGTGCGGAGGCCGCAGCGCAAAATACCAGCGTCTGGTCAGGGAGATGAACGAGTAGCCTTTGCTCGTCCTCATACATAACCGCTTCAAGAATGATCTTCGTGGGATCTGAAACTTCAGCCAGTATCTTGTCAATCGTCCGCGTGGAGAGCTTATCGACGCTCCCGGAGTTGGCGAGATAAACACCTAAGGCCTCATTCCGGCCCGATCCGACGAATGCGAAGCTCTCCAGATAATGACACTTGGCCGAACGCGACACGCATCCCTTGGGGATCGTGCCAGAGTTGACGATAGCGAACGGAAAGCCATTCCCGCCACGGTTCTGGAATGGATCGATAGTGTATCGGTTGAGAGCGTACACCTCGCTCCCCGGCTCAATGAGGATCAGCCCTGTCACCGGGTCGGGATCAGTTTCGCTGGACCCGTATTTCAACGGGTCAACCGCCATGGGGTCATTCAACTCCGTGACGACAAGGCTCTCGCCATCAGTCGTCATGAAATAGCCAGCAACAAATATATGATCCAAGACCGTGCCAAGGTCCAGGTCGGTAACCTGCCTCAATCCGTCTGCGGCATTCCAGTAATAGAGCGAGCCGTTCGAGCCGATTGAAAGATCGGTAAAGCTGTAATCCAGCGATACAGGCAGCCCATCATTGCCCACATAGCCCAGATCAGTGAATGTCCCATCCTGCGCGACCGACCCCAGACGATCTCCCATCACCCGGTAAAGTGTACCTTCCCAGTTGATGCCCCCGCGATCTATCCCAGGGCCATTGCCCATCCCTTGCGTGCCTGGAGGCGTCCGAAGGAAGCCTTTCGAGATGTTCGTATCGACCGGGACCGGCTCGGCGTTGGTCGGATACTCGACCTCAAACCCAGCCTTGGCTGACGCCTTTATGCCATTGACCAAGGTAAGCTGGGTCATTTGCAGGTCGCGGGCACGATATAGGGTTGCCAAGTGCTCCAATAGGGGTTTCCGGAGCCGCGCGGCGTGTTCCGCGTCATCTGGGCATCCGGGAGGCGCTGAACAGATGCCTGAATGGCAATAAACGCCCCATTGGCCGCCTTCTTACCCTCCGCGCTCATGGTCTTGCCAAGCCCTGGAGCAAGCCGCATCGCGAGCTGACCAGCAACGCCATTGACCGCAGTGTCTGGGATCAGCGCTGGATCGTCGGGATCGCTCTCCCCTACGGCTGTGGGGAAATAATACCCCAACTCGATTCCTCTCGCTTGCCATTCGCGCATCATCGCATCCATGCGCCTTATGGCCGATGCATTCTCCTCCGGTGTTGCCTCGAACTGATAGCCGGGCAGTCCGCAATCCTCCCACGCCATTTCGACCAATGTCCGTTTCGTGATCGATGATGGGATATAGCGCTGACAATCAGGGGATAGGATCGGCAACCAGACCGTCTCATTGAACACGTCGCCTGCCGATGTCGTGAGCGTCGCAGTGAAATTGGCAGGCGTGCCGTTCGTGCCCCCCGAAATCTTGGCGATTGTCATGGTATCGGTGTTGGATTGGCTGGAGATTACAGCGCCCGTCACGACCGTGAGGATCGCGCTGACAATCGTTGCCCCATCCTGAAGCATGGGTGCCCAGTCTATGCCGTAATCACGGATGTCAGCCTGGTCCTTGGGTGCCCATATGATCATGGGAGATGTGTATTGAGGCGGGCAGGGGGTTTCCTAGCGGCGGTTGAAGCCTGTGCGGGCGCTGGGGACGGAAACCTGGATCACGCGCGGCTTCTGCGCCAATGAGCGCCTTGCGCCCTCCACGGCATAGCGCAGAGCGTCGATGCAATGATTGTCCTTGTCGCTCAAAATCGGCAGCACAAGCCCGGTCAGCGGGTCAAGCTTGTAGCTGTAAAGCGTCAACTCATCGATTAGGTGCTGGCACCTTGGATGCACAATGATGTCGTAGGATTTGAGAAACTCAACCCCTTCTTCAAGGCTTCGCGCGCCCTTGATTGCCGCCTGGATACGCGGAAAGCCATTATTCCGAAGATGGCTGATCGTCTCAGGCCGCGAACTGTCAGCGATCAGCCACCACTTCTCGCTATCCGGGATGGATTGAAACAGGCGCGGCAGGTTGACGATCTCGACGCCAAGCCCCCATGCCTCATAATCAACATAGATATTCGTGCCGTCGATCCAGCAGCGGATCATGCAAGATGGGTCTATACTGAAACCAAAGTCCGCCCCCTGCCTGAACTCGACATTGTTAGGCGTCTCAAACGCCTCTACGCGCCAGTTCTTGAACACCCGCGCTTCGGAGTTCTGGCGGTATTGCCCCAGCCAGATATGATTATATTTGTCGATGTCCCGGCTGCGGTCGAATTCCATTTCGGTCCGTAGAACTTCTGGGAACCACGGGTTGTCAGGATAATTGATCTCGCGAACAATACTGTTCGGGGGCGGACCCTTCTCATTGCGGAACATCACGTCCACCGGGTCAGTCGGCAGGTCAGGATTCCACGTCCAAATAAGTCGTGAACCAGGCTTGCGGATCGTCGGAACAACGGTGTCGATGCTGGCTTGGCTGAAAGCCTGGGCCTCGTCGCCCCAGAAAGTTGTCACACCTTCGATCGACTTAAGGCCGCTGGCGTTACCCCTGACGCCCGAAAACAGGAACAAGCTATCGTTAGGGCCTCTGATCTCCGTCTCAGTGCTGGTGAATGCAGCACGGACGCCTAACCGGTCGATCTCGTCATCAAGCACGCGCTTCGAGCTGTCCTTGATGCTACGCTGCGTCTCTCGTCCGCATAGCACGCGCTCATGCCGCTCCATGCTCTGGACAATAAGGCCCGTCGCGACCGTGCGCGTCTTTCCAGGCCCGCGTCCGCCATGCCATGCCAGATGGCGAAAGGGCTGCCAGAGGTCTGCCGCATATTCTGGCAGGTCAATCTGTGCGTGCGGCACTTTTCACCAGATTGACGTTGAAGCCCGTGGGCAAAGGATTGTCGGGGTCTGAGCCAAGGAGATGGCGCGAATTGTCGCCATAGGACTTCGGCGCCAACTTGGCCGCACGCCACTTGTACGCCTCGATCCTCACTCTTGCCGCCTGCGGATCAATCTCCGCTTCGTCTGCTGCGGTAAGGATTTTATCGTCCATTACCTCAGCCTGGGCCTCGCGCGCGCCCGCGTACTTCATGCCGAAATCTGCATTCTCCTTCGCCCATCTCAGCACAGTACGAATACCCGGCAGATCATCCGATGATTTGCATATCGAAACGAGGCTCTCGCCGCTGGCGATCAGATCGCAAATCGTTTCCGCGATTTCGTCCGAGTAGATAGTTGGGCGTCCTGCTGGCATGTCTCTAATTCCTCCCTTCGCGTACGGGTTTCATAGGCTTCTCGATAAATCCCCTTCGATAAGCCAGTTCAAACGCAGCATCAGGTGGAAGGCAGTGATTGCCGGTCAGCAATTGGGCTTTGAGCAAAGCATCACATCCTGCCTCTGCAGCCTTGTAACGAAGCTGGTCATTTGTGACGATCGACAGGTCAGAAACATTTGCCCCAGATGCGATGATGTTGAACTGGCGCGGACGCCCATTCTCCCCCTTTTCCATGATCATGATGCTCATCCTATCGCCCTCCGAATAATTTCCCGCGCCTCTGGATCGGGGTGGCTCTCGATGGCCGCGCGCAATGCGTCCCTTCGTGCAGCAACCTCCTCGTCATGGCGCTTCATTCGCCGCCGTGTCCGCATGCTTGAAAGCCAATTTTCGGTTTGGAGGAATGGCAAGTTGACCTCCCACAGACGATCTACGTTGCGAAGTTCTTCTTTGATGCGTTCCAAGCGCTCAGTCACTTCACCCCCTCCTGCTCAGCGGTGTCAGAGTGCCAGCAGTGTTTTGCGCATCCACTGCGTGGACCGGGCTGTCATCGCCTTCGGCGACCGAGCCTGTAGTCTAGGGGAACTATATACTTTACTCCCTAAAAGGGATAGGGTAGTTATCTTCTTATCGGGCGGATAAGCCGCTACGATAAAAGGAGAAATCAAATGGCAAATTACACACCAGGACCGTGGCGCGCGGACAGCGAAATGATCCAGTGCCAAGGAAAGTGGCAGGATGAAAACGGCGAGCATTTCGACTGGAAATATCCTCGCGTTCTCGCCCATGTGGTTGATGATTGGGACTATCAGGCCAATGCTCGTCTTATTGCCGCCGCGCCTGAACTTCTTGAAGCGCTGCAAGGGCTGGCCAACGCACTGGAAGCTACGCCGGGACCGCGAGGCGTAATGGAATTGGTTCCCTCGCAGCTTGAGAATGCCCGCGCGGTTATTCGCAAGGCGCGCGGAGAGTAAGCCATGAGCAAATCCACCATCAGCACCTTCGAGCTGTTCCAGATGTTCCCCGATCAGGAGAGCGCCCGCGCCTATTTCGAGGCGCGGCGCTGGCCTGACGGGGCCACCTGCCCCGCTTGCGGAGAGGCAGAACGCATCGGGACGCGCAAGGGCGGTTACTACCGATGCAACGCCTGCCTGCTCGACTTCACCGTCCGCACGGGCACAATTTTCGAGCGGTCCAAGGTTCCGCTGCACAAGTGGCTCTACGCGATGTATCTGCTCGTCACAGCCCGCAAGGGCATCAGCAGCGTCCAGCTTCACGCGCAGATCGGCGTCACGCAAAAGACCGCGTGGTTCATGCTGCAACGGCTCCGCGAGGCTTGCGGGAATGACCCTACCGAATTGGCCGGAACGGTCGAAATTGACGAATGCTACATCGGCGGCAAAGAGGCCGCGAAGCACGAAAGCAAGCGTCTCAAATTGGGCCGTGGCGGTGTCGGTAAGACCGCCGTTATCGCTGGCCGCGAACGCGAGAGCGGGCGCGTCAAAGCAGAGGTCCGCGATACCGTCACGGGACGCAATGCTAACGGCTTCGCCAGTCGCCATGTTCAAGTCGGCTCGACCATCCACACCGACGAAAGCGCGATCTACAACCGCGTTGGCGGGCTGCTCTATAAGCATGAACGCATCAATCACTCCGCTGGCGAGTATGTGCGCGGCAATGTGACCACGAACGGCATTGAGAGCGTGTTCGCGCTGCTCAAGCGCGGGCTGCACGGCGTCTATCACCACGCCAGCCCCAAGCACCTGCATCGCTATGTCGGAGAGTTCGCTTTCCGGCTCGGAGATGGCGATGTGAGCCACCACACCATGCAGCGCCTTGAGCGGCTGTTTGGCGCGGCCATCGGGCGGCGCATCACCTATGCGGAGTTGATTGCATGAGCGAAAAGATACGGTCCATCCTAGACGCCGTTGCCGACCGAGTTCTGTCCTACCGCCCTGCTGATAAGGGGCAGCAAGCCAAGAAGGTCGCTCGCCGCGTGAAGCGACAGCGCAAGAAGGAGGCTCACGATGATCGGGAGTCATCTATATAATTCCCTAGTCTAGGCCCGTTGGGTTTCCATCCCTTGCGTGGCAGCAGCATCGTCTAAGAGGTCTGCGATGCGCTCCAAAGCAGTCGCGATGCGAACCCAAACGTCAGTTGGCTGTTGAACAGCAGGCGTCCCGCTGAATTCGCGTATTCGAAAAACACAAGGCCTAGCCCAAATCGCATCCTTGGCTGTAGTCGCGACCCAATAGCTTTGATGCAGCGGGTCTCGCGGATTTAGGAGCCATGTCGAGATTTTAGTCCCGTCAGCGACCGGCTTACCACTTCCATCGTGATAAAACGGTTCGGACGCACCCTTTCCCTTTGGCAGCGAAAAACTGCGCCCCGTGAGCTCTTTTCTGAACTCCGAAGGCAAGGACGAAAATGGTATCATCACTTCACGCACTCCTGCCAATGCACCACGTCAAACTCATCCTCTCCCCATGGCCAGGGTTTCCAGCGCCAGCCTTTCGGGTCCACGCCGCGTACAATGCGGCCATTGCGGAGCCGTAAGTCGATGCGGACGCCTTCTGTGTTGCGGAAGGGATTGAATCCTGGGTTGCTCGGCATGTCATGCGGCGCTCACCCCGATGCGCTGATCGCGGATCACGAAGCGGTCACCATCGGGCAAGTGGCGCAGGTATCCGCGCTCCATAGCAATCAGTCGCCAGCGGCGCGGAACGGCATCCACCATTTCCTGTGTAGCGCCGCCAGCCTTCAGATAATCCATGAACTCGTCGAATTTGCCGTGCCAGTAATTGTGGCAGAGCATCAGCGCCTCGTCCTTTTCAGTGACAGGCGGCCGGTATCCTCCGATTAGTTCGAGGCATTGCCGAGGCGTGGGAAACCAATCCAACTGCTGGCAGGCTCGCCGCGCCATGTAGGCGATGGCCTCGTTGCTGTAATCGCGCAGGATGCTCGAATACACCGCGACCCGCATTTTACCGCTTTCCTCATCCAAGTTTTTGCTTGGCAGGGTTGCCCCCATGAACGTCAAATGCTTCGTGATCTGAAGCATCGATGCCGGGCGCGGGCGATCGTCCACAGATTCTGCCCAAGCCTGCAACGCATAGGCTTCAGTGGCGGTAATCGGCATCTGGATAGGTGGCTTGGGCACCAGCGGCCTCGCGGAGGGCGAGCATGAATCCATCCCCCCCTCGATCAGTTTGAGCGCCATTTTTCCGATCTTTTCCATTTTTCTGCCGTCCCCATTCGTCAGCTTTGCTGAGCCATGTTCGGAATGCCGCCTGCCAGTCGTTTGAGCGGCGGCGCTTGTCGCTGGCGTGGTCTCGAAACTCCGCCAGCCGGGTATCCAGCCAGCCAGGTGGCCAGCCATCGACGATTTTCTGAGCCGCTGGTGTCAGGATGGGCTGCCAGTCGTCCGGGACGGGGTCGCCATCGTTGGATTTGCGCTTGTGACTGGATTTCCGCTGTGGGGTAGAACAAGATTTATCTTGTTCTGGGGTAATAGTCTCAGGGTTAGAATATATATCATTGGGGGCATCTGCGGACTTTCCGCAGACATTCCGCAGATTGCGCTTGCGCTCACGGTCGGCGGCGCGGCGGCGCTCGGCCTGTTCATCAACAACGGCGGACGGGACGGCGGCGTCCGACAGGCGCGAAAATGCAATGACGTCAGCAAGTGACATGCCCCGTTGAGCAAGAAACTCCAACTGTTCGGTGGATAGGCTCATAGGGACACTATGCTCCCCTGCGAGAAAATAGGCTTTTCCCTATATCCCTGTTTTCTAACGAGATTTTCTCGTTCTTCAGGCGGCGCGGAGAGGGGTTTTGCCATTTGCTGAAGCTGTTCAAGCCACCGCTCGACGGTCATGTGCCCAGCACGGTAGTGCCTGGAGAGATATCGAACACTCTTGCCCGGCGACACGATCGCGAAATCAGTTGGGACAGGGCGAAACGCCTTCGTGCCCGCAGACTTCCATCCGCGCTGCTTCATCTTGGTTATCATGCCTTTTTGAAGGCCAAGGATGTTCGCCACGTCCTGCTGCGAATGGATGGTGCACAAGAACTTGGCGCGGTCGCATAGGGATTGGGGGAGGGGCTTCATCCGACCCTCACAGTGACGTAACCGCCTGTCTGGTCGCTTATCTCGACTGTGGGCTGAAACCGCTTGTCATCCACCTTCATGGCGAGCGCGATGCCGTCCAGATAGGCTTTGCAGGATGCGAGCAGATTGTCGGCGTCGGGCTTGGTCTTCGTTTTGGCGTAGGCCGTGACGTGGATAGGAATGGGGCCATCAGCAGGCGCGGTAAGCCCCGCTTCTTTCGCCAGCACGAATGCGCTGTTCTTGGCCGTCTTCTTCGCCCGATGCAGGCGCATGTAATGGACACGGCCATTGGGGCTTAGGTCGCGTGAGGGCCATGTGAGGGTGACAGATTTTGTCATGCTGCCTCCCCGAAGAGAGAGCCTTGGCGCTGGGCGTCATCGATCCGCTTGCAGGCCAGATCGAAATGCGCTGGGTCGCGCTCTATGCCGATGAATGAACGGCCAGCCATGACAGCGGAAACACCAGTCGTGCCCGAACCCATGTATGGATCTAGGACGGTCTGCCCCGGCTTCGTGAAATCAGCGATTAGCTCGCTCATCAGTCGGCGCGGCTTCTCCGTAGGGTGCTTGCCAGTGCGCTCCTGATTATTGACGAGGTGCGTATAGACTCCCCGCTTGCCGCCGCCGTTCCATGACCTATGCCCTGTCCCGCACCAAGCGGTCACAGCGCACTCAAAGCCGCGCGCAGCACCTTGGCCGTTCATGCGAGGCGTGGAATCAGGCTTTACCCATGCAAGGCAGGTGTCGTATTTTCCGCCAGCGGCTTGGATGTCGTCTCGCCAAGCGCGGACGCCTTCGGCAAGCGTGAAAAGAATGAGCCACCCAGAGGAAAGCTGAACACACTTCTGCGCTACTTCGCTTCGGGTGGCGTTGATGCCCTCGAAACCGAGATCCGAAACCATGGCCAGGCCATCATTGCGTCGGATACGGCCTATCGCGCTGTGCAGTTCATCCTCATATGGCGGATCGCTGAGGATATGGTCTACCGTTTCCAGGCCGTTCATCACCTCTAGGCAATCCCCCAGATACAGCGTTGCCGCGCCTATGCGCTCGATACGGCTCAAGAGCGCAACTCCAGTGCAGCGGCGACGATAGGGTCATTGACCGCCTGTTTATGGGTGCGGGTCTGGTGCCCTTTCTTGGCTGCCTCTGACCGGCGCAGACGTTCCTCCCGGCGAAGCGCGATGCCGCGGTCAATCCCAGCGTTCATTGACGCGATGATCGCATTGCGGT
>ERZ650308.1088-NODE-1088-length-14351-cov-6.477476_pt1 | contig 14351 bp, 7 predicted proteins | sample MGYA00376244_ERZ650308 | MGnify/ENA primary metagenome ERZ650308 (study PRJEB26733, sample SAMN07839295) | wastewater metagenome | biome: small river; feature: stream; material: water | place: USA: North Carolina | collected 2016-04-26 ...
GTCGCGACAGGCACATCCTTGAAATTTATATATATTGGCGCACCTCTGAAGTATGTTCCTTATCATGGTCACTGCAGGTGTCGGCAGGTCATTCGCTTCCAGAGAAGAGAGGCGGGGCAGGACAAGGGACTGCGGGCCCTTCAAGGTCTGGTGCAGGTGAAGGTGCTGCTGTGGTTGCAGATAGCGCGCCTCAGGACCATGAAGAATATGACGAATCTACTGAGACCGACCCTGATATGTATGCTGCTGGACATCCGCCTCGCCGCGCGCTCATTGTTGATGACGATGATGCAATTTTTTCTTCTCCCCAAGCTGCTACCCCGCAGCCAAAAAAAAAGGTGATTATTGTTTCACGATCATAATTGTTCCTGTCGCGACAGGCATCTGTGCTGTCCCTCCATTTGTTTACAGAGGCTGAGGAATTCAGGAGGCCCGAGATCAAGTGGAAAGGGCAAGGGTATCAGCGGAACAGGAGGTGGAGGCGGAGATGATGGAGGCGGAAGTGATGATGAGGGAAGTAGTGATGAAGAAGAGGGCAAGGGGAAGAAGAAGAAATCCAAGTAAGCAAATAACTCAAGCCACTTTTTAACGTGATTTATAAATCAGCTTGTTTTCTTTCATTCAGGGCATCGGGACCTGCAGACCCAAGTGTCCAGAAGTTCATCATCAACATCTTCGACAAGCAAAAGGTGTTTGGACGCTCGTTCAAGGTTGACATGGGCAATGTCAAGGAAGCGCATGGCCTTGTACAGGCCCGTGTTACTAACAACAGCCGTGTTGCAGCGTTGTATGACTCCTTCATGGTAAAGGAGTTCCACGAAGCCTCCATCCTGATTATGGATGACACCCCTCAGAAAGTGATGTTCTGGGATGAGTTGGAGAGATGGGACCCCCGCACCGCCATCCCCACTTTCCTCAAGAGGTAAGTGTTGTATTGGAATTTGAAAGAGCCTCACTGTACATGTTACATTGACTCTTATTGTTATCTTTTGTAGGCACCCTGAGTTTCGAATGGCGAGTGAGGAAGCGTACGAGTACCTCACCAATACGTAAGTCATATTTTTCTGTACATGTGCCTGTCGCGACAGGCACATCCTTTTTTCCTTATTACCAATTCGCTGCGCTGCTGTTCCCCTTAGGAGCCAAGCTTGGAACGACCCTGAGCGTTATGCGAACGCTCTGATGACGATCGGAGGTGGCCCCAGGAGGGTATGGCTTGAGCAACAGACTCGGAAGGTTGAGGTGGGCATGTTCAAATTCACATTTTCGCGACCTGGCTACTTAGTTATACCCCACTCTTGAACTACAGGAAATTTTCGCTTCTCCTAATATCTCACAAACGGGGGAGCTCATCATGATCGGAGGTCACCACTCTACGCGTGCCTTCAAGAAGTGGTGCGTTGACCAGAGCAGGAGGCTGAACGAGGAGGGGGATGACAACATGATCCCCTTCATCAATGAGCGGGCCCAGGAGGTAGACGGCGTCTGGGTGGTCAGGCCCATCAGGGAGTGCAACATGTGCCGCTTGTCCAAGCTCCCTACGGAGATTCCGGGCATGGGCTTTCAAGACACTGATGATGATACCCTGAAGCGCCTGAACGTCGCCCGGGTGATGGGGACGGTTGACAACACCACCCAGCAGAAGGTCGCGCAATATGCGGCGATTTCCCCTTTTCAGTAAGTATGTGCCTGTCGCGACAGGCAGCATATACAACCATACAATTTGTTTGATTATGGCCATCCCCTTCTCTCTCATAGGCTGATGACTCTTTTCCGCTCGCACTACACTAGCGAGCAATGTGGGCGGCCCCCGCGTGAGTCGGGTATCAGGGTCAACGAGGTGAAGCCAGGGTGCAAGATGTCCTACGGTGCATTCAGAAACCTGTGCATCTCATGCGTGGAGGAGGAGTCCGCCACCTACGAAAAATTGAGCTACATCTTCAAGGTGTGTTCGACGCTTCATGCATGGTAACATTAAACCAGCTATTCCCAACTCTCCCATCTTTCCTCCTCACAACAGGCAGCGACGGCTCCAGACCATGTCTACGACAAGATTCTCCGGCTTGTCAAGGCATTTGAGAAGGACGCCGTGGACGAGGAGGGCCGCCACGAGGTGCATCACCTCCCATACGTTAACGCTTCCAAGCCCCGCGAGAGCGTGAAGCGGGAGCATGTGAGGGGCCTTCTCGCGCTTCCGTATGCGGACATGGACGAGTTTTTGACGGGTGTTCTGGATCGGGATTGTGTCCCGGTCGAGTATGCCCGAGTCAACGGCTTTGACCTTGCCGAGATCAGCCTGGCGCCGAGCGCCTACTGGAAGGCCCTGCACCAATGCCTGGACACGTACAGCCAGAAGAAGACCTGGTCTTTTTGGCAGTCGTCATTGGCCCGAGATATCTTCAAGGCGGGCCTGAAGGTGGAAGATCTTCAGAGATGTATTAAGACTACATCCATGGTAAATTAAGCGTTAGCCTGTCGCGACAGGCACAACCATTGCTCCATCGCCTTGCCTTTTGTAACTTGCTCCTTATCTCCATGCGTAAATAAATAAAATAAATAAAAGGTACGCCCCTGCGCTGGGCCAGGCCCAGCCAAAGAAGGCGTGTCGTTTAAGGTGGCCGACCGATGGGCTTATTCAGCTCGGCCTGCCACCATCCGTTGGGACTGAGGTTGGGGTTTTATCCCGGCTGCCCGTCCCCCCATTCCATATGCCTTCGCATCGCAGTGATGCTACTAACATAGTGAATGGCATTCGCATGCAACTTCCGAAGAAGTCGGGGGGCGTGGTCCCCCGCAACACCTAAGTCCCTTAGGGTGTTGAGGGTATCCTGTCGGATAGTGCCGGTCGTTCCTAGTGTGATGAGGTGCATGTGCACCGTGTGGTTCGCCTCTCGGAGCGCTGTTACCAGCTGTTGGTGTTGCTGGGCTTTCGCCATGAGTTTGACCTCATGGTTTGTGTCGGAGCAGTACCCTACTTCGACAATGTGGATGATATGTCGCGTCCCCTGGGGCGGGGTGGCGCCGTCTGTCAGGTTGGGGAGGAGGAGGATGTCTGGTCGCATCTTTTTCCAGGTCTCCGGGGTGACTGTTGCTGGTCGTAGCCACTCTGGGAGGCGTTTCGCTTGTACTGCCACCGGTAGGTCGGCCTGTGCCCCTGCGTCCATGAAGATGGTGCAGTTGCCCATTTCCCCTTTCGTGATGGCGCCTTGGATGGCTTTGACTGCTTTGTCATGTCTGTTGATGTACGCCCCGGTCATGTTGGGGTGTCGGCAGCCGGCCAGAATGTGGCTGCCTCCATCTGGCCCTTGGTGGCAGATAGGGCACGTGCACGAGGTCGGGGGGGAGGTTTCCTGCGCGTACTTCAGCCCGTATCGGTAGGCTAGTTTTCGGTTCCAGAAGTGTCCCCATCGTAGGCGGTGGGTGGTTATTTTGGTGCTCCACGGGATTGGCAGGTGCCAGAAATTCGAGCTTTCCTTGTGAAGGGTGGGGGCTGTCTTCTCCCAGTTCTGGGCATAGATACCGTCGGTTTTCGCGTTTCCGAGGCGCGTGTTCCTGGTGGCGCCTGTTTTGATTGCTTTGGTGAGGTTGGCTGTCGTACGTCTGGGGGGTGGTCCAGGCTGGGAGTTGGCACTCGTTTCCGTCGGGCCTGGTGTGGTGGGCCAGGTCATATCCCGATACGCTTGCTGCCCGACAGGATCAAGGATGGTGAGGTGGGGTGCCATCGCCGCTTTCTTCGCGATGGCGTCTGCCTCATCGTTCCCTTTAATGCCCGAGTGCGATCTAACTTTGAGTATTTGGGTGGTGCTTTGTTGTTGGGCCCTGCTCATGAGCAGCCTGGCGATGCTTTCTAGGAGTTCCTTGTGTTTGGACTCCGTCATTCGCATGGGAAAGTCAATCATCTTGCGGATGGACTGTATGCTGCATAGGCTGTCAGTGTAGATGGTGACTGTGTCGGTGAGGGGAGCGTCCTGTAGGGCCATGTGGATGGCTACGAGCTCGGCGCGATTGTTGGTTCGCGTGCAGCCCTCGCCTCCTGGGTTGATCAGGATGCTACCGATGCCTTCCACGTAGACCCCTGCTCCTATCTTGCTGGGGCCATTTGGTGTTTTAATCTCGCTGCCGTCCGTGTAGATTTGTCGCCCGGCTTTTGGCTTTGTCGGGAGGGCGTGTTGCATGGGCACAGTGGCAGTGGGTGGTGGGGTGGGTGCGGTGCGTTCCTTTCTGTTGCCCTGCAGCAGGGGTCGGAGGGCCTTGGGTGGCTGCACAGGAGGGCCTGGCTGGGAAGTGTGTGTGATGGGTTGCAGCGTTCGTGCCCCCTGCGTTCCCGGGAGCTGGGCCGTTGCCTGTCTCCATGTGTTCTGGAGGGCGGGGTACGCTGGTTTGAGGATCTGCGCCATTCCTGCGGTGTTGGTGATGGCTAGGACGAGTGTGTGTCGGTTATTGGGTATCTGCATGGGCGGGAGTTTGCCCCCTGCCCAAGTCTGCGCGTCTTGGGGCTGCAGGGGGTTGATGCCCCCCGGGATGTCATCGAGGATATGGACGTTCTGGTGGTTGATCAGTGCGCTATACGCTTGCTGTTGTGCGCGCGGGACCGCGAGGATGGTGCAGGTGGGGATGTGCGGTTTATTCTGTGCGCTGGCGATGGCCCATCGCATGGCTTTGTGGATCGCCTTCCCATCCTGCGTCGGGTGGACTATGTTTACCCCAGTCCAAGGTTTCGAGTAGGGGGTTGGGCAGGCTCCAAAGAGTTGGTCCGCCTCCTGTTCGCTGCAGTATTCGGCATGGTAGGTGGAGTAGTTGAGCGGGCAGGTGAAGAGCTCGGCGCTGTGCACTGCCAGCTGGCTAAAGCACGCCGTGAGTAAGGGGTGCAGGGTTTGGCCCAGTTGGGGTGATGTGGCTGTCTTAGGTTGTGGCCGGGAGCGCGTCAGGAGATGCGCAAGGTCGGTTTCGAAGTTTGTTCCCCCCATCTTCGCATGTTGGTCGGGGTCCCTTTGGCGGGTCCCTTCGTACGCTCCATGCAGGTGCTGGAGCCGTTTCAGGGGGAGGGTTCCGATACACCGGCCGGCTGGATCGTATAAGTATCCAGTCTGGGTATTTTTAAGGGGTTGTCCCGGTAGCTGGAGTCCGGTCTGAAGGTGGTATTGCCCCGGGGGGGCTATGTCAAAGTCAGGGTGGCAGTCAGAGGGGTCGAGGGTGATCTTTTGCCGTGCGAGCCGGAGGGCCGCTGCCTGGTAGGTTGCAGTTTCTTGCCAGCACCCTTGCTGCTGTCTCTCCGTCAGGTGCATGTCCCGGCGGGGGGCTGGAGGGGGGGTCTCCTTGGGGTGGTTGGCAAAGTCGTTTCGCAGTTGCTGGTATCCCTGCTCCCCCGTTATTTCTTCGATAGTGACCTCGTCGAGGGTGAGGGGGGTCCAATGTAGCGTGCAATACGGATTGCCAGGCTGTTGGGTCTCTCGTTGCAGGGGGAATCCCAGATTGTGGCATGCCTCGGCATGTTGCTTGAGGACCTGGATGGGGGCCCAGTGGGTCTTCCAGTCTCGGATGAATTCCCCGTCGTAGTCCCGTTTGGCCTGCATCCCGGAGATGCGCTCAATTTTGAATTGGTGGGCGTACGTAAGGACTAGTACCTGTTTGGGAGGGGGGAGTTCTGCTGTGCTGTTCAGGACAGCGTTCCTTAGCTGTTTGCCCGTGCAATTTTTCGTGAGTTTATGCTTGCGGGCGAAGGTGGAGTTGAAGATGCAGGGGTTACACAGGGCCACTTTGGCATCCCATGCCTCAGTAGTGTCCTGTTGCCAGCCTGGTACCTCTTCCTCCCACATCCACCAAAGGCAGAGTTTGGGGCTCCTGGCCCTGGTTGGTTTTCTTTCAGGGAGAGTGGGGGGGGGCTGAGGGGGGGGAGGGGGGTGGCCTGTCTGGTGGGCTGGGCCAGCCACCTTTCCAGCATGCTTGGCCATCATGCTAGGGATTGTGTGTTGGCCTACAGGGGTGGGCATGGCTGCCACTGGTTGGGGGAGTTTCCTGCACTGTGCAGGTAGGGATTCCACTCCTGTATACCTGGAGGGTGCCTCCAAGTAGCAGTTGGGGGGGTATCTTCCACTGATGATGAGGCTGATTCTGTTGAGGGCTTTCTTCTGGCTCTTAGTGACTGGGTGTCCTGCCTTGGTCCAAGTGTTGGTGAGTTCTTGTGTGGTAATGAGGTGTGTGCCTTCCCTGTTTATTAGCTGGGTATGGTCTGTGATGCCCAGCTTGTACAGGGGGTACAGGAGGGCGTCTGGTATATGTTGGGGTGTGAGTGTGTCCATCTTGTTGATGGATTTGTTCAGCTCCTGCAGGGTGGGTGTGTCATTTACCTGCAGTTGGACATCAGCTTGTTTGAGGATGTGCAGTTGCCTCATGATGGTGAGGTATCTGGTTGCCTGTCTGGGGAGCTGGTGTGGGTCCAGCTCCTGCAACCTCTGGTGCTGAAGGTGCAGAAGGGCATGGGTGGTGGTTCCTAGGGTGCCCTTATCGTTTAGGGCTCTGGTGAGTGTGGCTGTGGTGACTTGCAGGTAGTCCAGCTGAAGAGATGGCATGTCCATTCCTGCCTCCTCGTGTGGAAGGCGTAGGGCTGCAGTGGGGAAGCCCCTGGGGAGGTTGCAGCTTTTTTTGATGATGGCTCCAATGGCTGTGTCCATTCTGCCAATATCAGCTGGCATGTATGGGGTGACTGCCATGGTGTATGTGATTTGGGGGATCAGGCAAGTTTTGATGAGCCTGAGGCACTGCTGTGGGGTGGCTCCAGCAGGCCTGGCCCTGGTTAGGATGTGTTCCCCTCTTGTGTGGATCTTATTCATCATGTGCTGGACCTGGGGTTTCCAGTCTAGGGTGGGGCAGATTTTGATTCCCAGGTACATGCAGGGTTCTGTGGGTGGGACGTATTTAGCAAAGGCTCCTCCTAGTGTGATGTGGTTGTGGAGTATGGCTTTGAGAGTTGTGGGGCACGTAGGGTTGGACTGGCTGGTTCTGTGTAGGATGCCTGTTATTTCACATTTCTGGGGGTTGAGGGGTATGCCTGCCCATACACTGAAGGCCTGCACCTTGTTACACTGGACCTGCAGGTCCTGTGCAGTGTGTGTGATGGCTGTTGTGTCGTCTGCGTATCCCAGGCTGCCTGTGCAGCATTGGTCCTGCTGGTCTTGTGGGACTGAGCCAAACCTGTAACCTCTCCCCCCTGCTTGTAGCCATCTGTGGAGGGGTTCGATGAAGATGAGGAAGAGGAGGGGTGATAGTGAGTCTCCCTGGATGGTGCCTCTCTCTATGGGGATGGCAGGTCCCTGACCTCCATTCGCTACCATGTGGGTGGTGGCCCCATGGTAGATTCCTTTGACTGCATCTATGGCGTCTGTAGGGTACCCCAGGTCATACATGGTGCACAGGAGTTTGTCATGGTCTACCATGTTGAAGGCTGAGCTGAAGTCAAAGTAGGCTATGTACAGGTCTTGGTTGGTTAGGGCTGCATCCTCAATGATGTGGATGAGGTTTGTCAGCTGCCTGTGTGTCCCTTTGTTGGCTCTAAATCCCTCTTGGGCTGAGCTCAGGATCCCTGTATATTCTGAGAAGTGTGCCAGTGTGGTGCTGACCAGGGAGGTCCACAGTTTGCCCATGGTGTTGCTAAGGCCTATGGGCCTGTAGTTAGCAGGGTTGGTGGGGTCCCCTTTCTTGTAGAGGGAGAGGGTGTGGGAGTTTTGCAGGCAGGTTGGTGTCTGACCTGTGATCCACATGAGGGTGAAGAGTTTGTGGATTGTAGTGTGTAGGCTGTCTGGCAGGCAGGTCAACAGTTCATTCGGTATGCCATCTGGCCCTGGTTGTTTGTTTCTGGCCAGGTGCCTGATGCAGTTGAGGTATGTGCATCTGTCCATGAGGATGTTGAGGAGTTCTGTGCTGTGCTGCAGTTCCTGGGCCGGGGTGGACATCTTGATGGGGTCCAGTTTGTCTGTTTCCCAAGGGGTGTTTTGGTTGGCCTGTGATCTTTCCTGGGGGAGGTATTTGCCAGTACGTGTGTGGTTGGCAGGGGCCATCAGGTTCTGCATGTGGTGGGTGAGTGTATCCAGGATGCCCTCAGTGGAGCTATGCAGGGTGCCTTTGGTGTCCCTCAGGATGAGGTTTCTGTCTGGTTTGTTGTCTGGGCCGAAAATGCTTCTGTGTACAACCTTGGGTTGTTTACTGAGTTTGGTTCTGAAGGCCTCTTGGGCTGCTTCTGATCTTTCCTTAGCCTGGGAGAGGCGTATGGTTTCCAGCTTGTTGATGGTTGCCTTAATTTGTTCCCCCAGCTGTGTTTTCCACTCTGGAAGGAGGGCTGGGTCAGTGGGTATTTGTTGGACTGTGGGGATTGCCTCCATGTGTTGTGTGTTTTGCAGGAGACTGGACTTGATATCTTCCAAGTCTTCTCCTTGGTGTGCAGCTACTGCTTGTCTAGCTTGCTTCAATTGTTTGGCTAGGCTGTTCTGCTTCTTGAACTCCTTGGCTACCTGCCTGGGTAGGAAGTTGCCTGTGAGCGGTGGTTTCTTGGGACAGATGGAGAGCATAATGTCGTGTGCCTTTCTGATGGCTGCCATGATGTTAGCTCCCATAGTCTCCATGTCTAGGTTGCCTGCTTCCTGGGCCCTGTGTGTGGCCAGGTTGGCTGGTGTGTAGTTTCCAGCCAGTGCTTCCATGGTGGAGGCATATGCCTCTTCAATGGGCTGGGTGAGCTGGGTCAAGGTGGGTAGCTGCAGGGTGATGGCCCTTCTAGTAAGGTTTCTGTGTTCCTGGCTGATGGGGAGGATGAGTGTAGGTGGTGATTCCCTCTGTTTCTCAGTGGGGGCTTTGTGTTTGGTGATTGGGGTGTGGAGGGACTGCCTGAGCATGTGGTGGTCCAGGGTTCCTCCCATCAAGATGCATTCCTCATTGAGGAGGGTGCCTGCTGGGGGCTGTGGGTGCATAAGGATGTCATCAATTCTACTGCTATGGATTAGCTGTTGATCCTGGTAGCTGTAGTACGTGTGTGGGCGTTTCTTGGGATTCTGGTTGGTGGGGAAAAGTTGTGCCAGGCTGGTCCTGCTCTGGTGTTGTGTGTCCATGGTATTGAGGGTGTTGGTGGATCTGTCTCCAGGGTGGATGGCTGCATTCCAATCCCCTCCAACCAGCAGGTAGGTGTTTTCCACTGTGGTGTGGGCCTTGATGTAGTCATACACTGCTTGTCTCATCTGTGGTTCCTCTGCTGGCATGTAGACTCCCATAATGTGGGTGTGCCCTTCTGGTCTGTCCAGGGTGATGTGTGTAAGGGCTCCTGCTAGGTTGGTCTGGGTTTCTATCTTGGTGATGGGGCCTAGGAGTTTGTGGATGAGGATAATGACTCCTCCTCGCCCCCTGGTGGCCTGTCCAGGCGTGTCAGGTGTGCTGCTGTGGTGCAAGTTGTAGTCATGCATGTCCTTGCTGACTGCCCCTTTCATCCTTCTCATACTGCTACTGGTCAGTTTGGTTTCTGTAAGGATTATGACCTCTGGTATGGTTTGCAGGGTCTTAAGGGCTGTGTAGATGCTTTCCCAGTTGGTTCTGATGCCCCTGCAGTTGATGGTGACTACTTCTGTTTGGTTCCCTGCTAGCTGTGGCTGTATGGGTTGTTGGCTTTTGGGAAGGGTGGTAGGTTGTGTAGTTTTTTCTGTTTTGCTCTTCTTAGGCTGATGGTCAGTTAGAAGGGTTTGTTTGAAGGTTTTTGGTTTTACTGGTTGCTTTTCCAGACGTGGAGGGGGTGTCCTGTTGTTCCAGGCATCAGTCAGTCTGTCCAGTTGCTTCTTTCCCACTATCTGCAAGATGTCGTCTTCCATCATCAGGGTTGGTGCCCATGTGACTGTGCTGGAGAAGTCTTCAAGCCAGTGTTGGCCCTCCTTCAGTTCAGTGGGGGTTTTGGTCAGCTCTGTGAGTCCAAGTTTCTCACACCATTCTTCTGCTACATGATTGGGCAGGTTGATGGGTTCCCAGTGCACGTTCCATCTGCTGGGAGTGCCTTGTTTGATGTGGGTGATTGCTCTGATCCTCATTCTTTCTGCATATTGCAGGAGGATGAATTCCATGGGCGGTGGGGCTCCAGGGGGCCAGATGTAGAAGAGGGCCTTTTTCAGGTCTTGGCCAGTATGGTGTCTTCCCAGATTATTAGTCCAGCTGAACTTGTTGCTGAAGAGGTCATCCTTTTCGCAGACCAGTTCCCTGCAGACTGCCATCTTTTGTTCCCATGCTGCCTGTGTGTCCCCCTTCCACTTGCCTGTCCATTTCCACCACTGTGGCATGAGTTTGGCTGGCATGGCGATGTGAGTGTGGTTAATGATTTCTGGAGGGATTGTGATTGGTTCCTCCATATCCTCATCTGTGTCTATGTCTGTGTCTGTGATTGTGTCTGTGTCCCAGTCAGTTGTGTCACTACTGGTTTCCATATCTGTGTTCAGGTGGTCATTGTTTGTTATTGTGGTTCCTGCCCAGGTGCTACTTGTGGGTTGGTCCTGGGGTATTCCCTGTTCCTTGTTGGTGTGTGTTTGGGTCTCTGAGCCTCTTGGTTTTTCCATATCTTCTGGGCTCCAGTTGGTATGGCAGGGGTTGGGATTCTCCCTCATTTCCAGGTCACTTCCCTCTTGCTCTTGTCTGGGGGTTATTGATTCAGGATTGGTGGCTGTGTACCCTTCCATCTTTTCTGGGTCTGTTTGGGGCTCGTCCAATACCATGTACTCTGCTTCCCAGTTGGTGTAGAACTGGAGTTGTCTCTGGGGGTGAGTTTCTTCCCCATCAGTGATTTCCTCATTGCTATCACTATCACTGTCACTGTCCCTGTCTATTGGTGTTGGGGAGACCATGTTGATGGTTATGTTTTCGTCTCTGACCCAGTTTGGGTCTAGCTCTTTCAGTAGTGGTGGGAGGTCTGCCAGGTAGTACAGGTTGCCATATACTTTCCCCCATCCTTCTTCATCTGGGGTTTCTTCTAAGCAGATGGGTCCTGGCTTCTCTGAGTCTATGAGATACCACTTATTGTTGTGTTGTTTGAGGCATACCGCATGTCCATACGTCTGTCCCATCTGTGGTGCTACCTTGTGGTGGAGGAGGACCCTGGTGTGGGGCTGTATTCTAGTCAGGATGATTTCTTTCGAACTTCCTGCCTCTATTCCTGTTTGGTAGTTTTCTTCCTGGTTGAGATCCTTCAGATCTTGGTACAGCTTATCCCTGAAGAGGTGGTGGGGTCCCAGGGGGGACCGAGCAAGGCTGATGGGATGGATGTATCCCACTTTTAGATTTGTTTCCTGGAGGATGTGGTTGACCAGTTGGTTACTGTAATTGCCCATTTCTGGTTGGTAGTGTACTTCTGTCACCCTGATGTCAGTCCTTACTCTAGCCAGTTGGTGTGCAATATTCATGGTTTCTTTTTTCTGTAGGGCTTGCCTGCCAAGGTAGGCATTGATGGAATGGACCTGGCAAAATTGTCTATGCTGGTTTTCGTGGTAAGGTCCTGTCTGTTGCTCTGACTTGGCCAAGTATCTGGTGATACTGGATTGTTTTTGGGATCCACCCCTTTGTGTGGAGTTGTTGGCATTGTCTAGTTACGCTTTGGTGGCCTTGCGCCGCGATAACGCCACAGCTTCTGAAGCCGCCATGAAGTACTTTGTGCTTGGTGCTTTGGGTAGCGGCTTCTTGCTTTATGGCATGTCCATGCTCTATGGCGTTACTGGCTCTTTGGATCTCATTGAAATTTTCAAGGTAGTGGCTGATCCTAGAGTTAACCACTTGGTTATGGCTTTTGGATTGGTATTTATAGTAGCCGGCTTGGCATTCAAATTAGGCGTGGTGCCATTTCATATGTGGGTGCCTGATGTTTATCAAGGCGCACCAACGGCTGTTACATTGATGATTGCAGCAGCTCCAAAACTAGCTGCTTTTGCATTGTTGTTCCGTTTGCTGGTAAATACCTTATTGCCATTGCTAGGCGACTGGCAACCGATGTTGGTATTGCTGGCAGTCTTATCTTTAGTTGTAGGTAACGTTACTGCGATCGCTCAGACTAACGTGAAGCGTATGTTGGCTTACTCAGCCATTGCGCAAATGGGCTTTGTTCTTTTGGGTATGTTGTCTGTATTTGATGACCATGCTTTCAGCGCAGCAATGTTCTACGCTATTACCTATGTTTTAACCACCCTTGGTACCTTTGGCTTGTTGATGGTGCTGTCACGCAAAGGTTATGACTGCGAAACCTTGGATGGCCTAAAAGGTCTTAACAAGAAGCACCCATGGTTTGCCTTTATTGGCCTTGTGATGATGTTCTCATTGGCTGGCATTCCCCCAACAGTGGGTTTTGCTGCTAAGTTGGGTGTTCTTGAGGCCCTGGTTGATGCAGAGCATACATTCTTGGCTGTAATCGCTGTTATTGCTTCATTGATTGGCGCTTTCTATTACCTCCGAGTCGTCAAGGTAATGTACTTTGATGAGCCTGAGCATGAGATCACCGTTAGCGGCTCTGGTTTTGCTAAAGGCATCTTGGGTTTAAATAGTATTTTGGTATTGGCGATCGGCATCGTTCCCGCTGGATTAATGGGTTTATGCTTAGATGCTATGCGTCGCACTTTATTGGGCTCCTAATACAAGTCAAATGTAAATAAAGGCTCCTTAGGGAGCCTTTATTGTTTATGACATTCAAGTGTCATGGCTGTTTTGTATGATGAGCTCATCGATTTTCAAAAGGAATATGTAAATGACTGAAAAATCATTTAACGATCTACCAGCAGGCGATTCTCATTTACGCGAAGAGCGTATTTCTGGGGAAGATATTTATGGTGGCATTTTTCTAAAGATGAAGCGCGACAAAATTGCTTTGCCGAATGGCGAAGAAGCTGTGCGCGAGTATTTAACGCATCCCGGTGCTGTAGCGGTTGTTGCAATTCTTGATGATGGCAGGGTGCTTCTTGAGCGCCAATATCGTTACCCAATCGCAAAAGCTTGTATAGAGATTCCGGCGGGTAAGTTAGAGATTGGCGAGGATCATCTTCTGTGCGCTAAAAGAGAGCTCGAGGAAGAGACGGGCTATATGGCCAAGAAGTGGAGTTACATACGCCGCATTCATCCAGTGATTTCTTATTCAACCGAACTTATTGATATTTACCTGGCTGAAGACTTGGTTCCTGGTAAGAGTCATCTTGATGATGAGGAGTTCTTGGACGTCTTTGCCGCACCCCTAGACCAGCTAATCGGCTGGGTCGAGGATGGTGAGATTACGGACGTTAAAACCACGATTTCAGCCTATTGGCTAGACCGTTATCGCAGGGGTTTGGTCAAGCCAACCCCGATCGAATAGGGCGTTTCTAAACCCGATTAAAATAGGGGTATTGAATTTATCGTTTTTGCCCCTATATACGTTTTATGAAAGTCTATAACTTAGCTTGCCCGTTAGATCACCGTTTTGAGGGGTGGTTTGCTTCAGAAGAAGATTGTCTTGCCCAACAAGACAAAGGGATGCTTGCTTGTCCGGTTTGTGACAGCACAGAAATTACCCGCATGCCATCAGCGCCGCATATTGGTAAATCATCTTCTACAGAGTTAGCAATACCTAAGACTGAATCTGAAAATCTGAGTGGAGGCGTGGTTGCGCTTACTGGTAGCGATCATTCCCAGCTAGAGGCGCAAGTCCAAGCAGCCTTCTTGAAGGGTATGAGAGAGCTTATGGGCCGCTCCGAAGACGTTGGCGATTCGTTTGCTGATGAAGCCAGAAAGATTCACTACAAAGAATCTCCGGAGAGAAGTATTCGCGGTCAGACAACTTTAGATGAGGCTGAAGCCTTAAGGGAAGAGGGTATTGATGTGCTATCAATGCCAATGATTCCAGCTTTAAAAAATACTCTTCAGTAATAGCCCAATATAAACCCGCCAAAGAAAAAGCGATCCGAAGATCGCTTTTTTGCTATTTACTCCCAAGGATTACTTAGATGTAGGCATCACAAACTCTGCGCCCTTAGCAATACTTTCAGGCCAGCGCTGCATTACGCTCTTCTGCTTGGTATAGAAACGGACGCCTTCTTTGCCATATGCATGCATATCGCCGAAGATGGATTTTTTCCAGCCACCAAAACCGTGCCACGCCATTGGCACCGGAATAGGTACGTTAATGCCAACCATGCCTACTTGAACGCGACGCGCAAATTCACGGGCAATATTGCCATCACTAGTGAAGCAAGCAACACCATTGCCGAACTCGCAAGAATTCACAAGGTTGAGTGCATCAGTAAAGTTTGCAACACGCAGGCAAGACAACACTGGCCCAAAGATTTCTTCTAAGTAGATCTTCATGTCGGGGGTGACATTGTCAA
>ERZ650308.1089-NODE-1089-length-14338-cov-9.132605_pt1 | contig 14338 bp, 12 predicted proteins | sample MGYA00376244_ERZ650308 | MGnify/ENA primary metagenome ERZ650308 (study PRJEB26733, sample SAMN07839295) | wastewater metagenome | biome: small river; feature: stream; material: water | place: USA: North Carolina | collected 2016-04-26 ...
TGAAAATTCTGATCCCCAGCTTATGAATATGGTTGAGCACAACGCTATACGGCTGGAACGGCCTCCCAATCCGTCGTGTAGTTTGGTGATCTTCTCTCTTGTCTCATAGCCCACTCGTCACGCAATCCACCGGTGCTGACTTTGACCGTACCACGACCAAAGCGGTTGTTTAGTCCATCAATGGCACACATGAGCTTTGTGTCACTGGTTGCTGAAGGCTCAAGTAAATCTGCCTGTACAACCCCAATGGGTTTAATGTCAGCCAGCATGATGCCTGCTTTCTTGTACTTGTAGCCATCGCGCCAGAGCAGTTCCGCGATGTGCTGCACCCAGCGGTTGATCACTAAACTGTCATTCGTAGGCATAGGCAACGGCACGGTCATACTTGGGCAATATTGCTTTTGGTCCTCTCTGAACCAATTCGTACGCAAATACACCTGTATCAAAGCTGCATGACTGTTTTGTGCTCTGAGCTTCTCAGAGGCTGTGGCACTAAATACGCTCAGGGCGTCTTGCAAAACAGCTAACTCAGTGACAGGTTTACCGAACGATCGGCTGCTGAGAATTTGTTGCTTATCCGGCACGTGATCTTGAAGATCGACACAAGCAATGCCTTGCAATTCCCGTTGGGTCTTTTCAACGACGACACCAAACTCAGCACGAAGCGTAGGCGTATGAGCAGCACGTAAGTCTTGCACGGTGTGAATGTGGTGCGCAGCGAGTCGCTTGCTCAACCTAAAGCCAATACCCCAGACCTCATCCACGGAGATTTGACTCAGTAATCGTGTTTGCTGCGCTTCGGTTAAATCGTTGTAGTTGAAGACACCCTTGCTGCGAGGATGCTTCTTGGCAATGTGGTTAGCCAGCTTGGCTAGTGTTTTGGTGGGTCCAATGCCAACACAAACAGGTATGCCAGTCCATTGGATCACTCGTTCACGCATTTGGTAGCTGATGTCACGTAGCTTTGGCATTCCCGTTAGATCTACAAAGCACTCGTCGATGCTGTAAACCTCGGTCATTGGCGAGTAGCCACTGAGTATGTTCATCACTCGGTTAGATAGGTCGGCATACAACGCGTAGTTGCTGCTCAGTGCTAGCACGCCGTGTGCCTCTGCCAGTTCCTTGCACTCAAACCAAGGTTGCCCCATCTTGATGCCGATGGCTTTGGCTTCGTTGCTGCGTGACACTACACAGCCGTCGTTGTTAGACAGCACTACGACGGGGGTGGTTTTTAAATCTGGTCTGAACAGCCGCTCACAACTCACGTAGAAGTTGTTGCAGTCCACAAGGGCAATCTGCCGTTTCATGACTCAATCTCTTGCACTTTCAGAGTCTTGAGCATGATGGGCTTGACCAGAATTTTGTAGCTATCAAGGTCAAAGTCATGTGCTTTGAACTCTGTGAATGGGTTGATCTTTTCTGATTTGGAGCAATGCGTACCCAAGTAGCACCAGTTGTTGACGCGATGGCGTTGTACCCATTCCTCAGACTCTTCAATCACATCCACAGGGCCTTTGAATGGCCACACCTCCACTTGTGTGTCGATCAGTGCTGTGAACAGTCGATGGTCATGCACTTGACGATCTTCTGCTCCTACACAGGCACCCAGACAAGTTTTGATTTGCAGGCCAAAACAACCGCGCTTAGAGGTTTTCTCCAAACCCAGCACGGCTAAACACAGCCTGTGCTGATTGGCTAACTCACGCAGTTTGCTCTGGGCTGCATGAGCCGATGAATAAAGGCCATAGAGCCCTTGTGTGGCGCCTAAGTTAACGGTCTTGCTGTCAACCACAGTTGGTACAACACCGTCTACATCTTGTTTGAGTTGAATAGAGCACAGAGTTCGTATACGACGCAGTCGCTGATTGAAGAGCGGGCTTTGCTCTTTGATCATGCGAGACTCCAAAAGCAAAGCGCCGATCTCACCAGCGGTTTCGATGAAGTCGATTCGCCGTGTCTGGGCAATCATGTTTGCCTCATCTGGCGCTCTCAGATGACTCATCACACGGTTGCGGATATCTACGCTTTTGCCGATGTAGAGCGGTAATTTGCCTTCACCTCTGAAGATGTACACACCACTTGAACGCGGCAATTCCGCAAGACTGGTTGGATCAATCTTGTGGTTTGAGATGGCCCGCTCGGACTGACTCATATGAGCTTGTGTAAATTGAAAGTCACCACGCCCCAAACCGTGAAGTCATCGGCTTCCTTGATCACGATGGCAGGGTAGAGGGGGTTTTCAGCGACGAGCTTCACAACGCCGCCACGCTTGTACAAACGCTTGACTGTGAACTCGTTATTGAGCACTGCCAGCACGATGTGGTTGTGTTTGGGCTCAATGCTGCGATCAATCAACAGTCGATCGCCTTCATAGATGCCAATGCCCGTCATGCTGTCACCCGCTACGCGGAACACATGGGTGGCGTCCCCGTTGCGGATCAGGTGTTTGTTCAAATCAATGCGTTTTTGGGCGTGGTCAGCGGCAGGGCTTGGAAATCCCGCTGGCACTGACCAAGCACAGATGTCAAGCCACATTTGACTGGGACTTATCTGAATTGGCTGATTTGATGAAATGAAAAAAACTGACATAGTCATGACTATACTGTACAAAATAACAGTATTTTTAATTTAAGTATTTTTCATGGCATCAGCGCCAATCAGGATGCAAGATAAGCGTTATTACCGTGGTGAGGCTTATATGACTGCTTATGTGATATTTGACGTTGAAATCCGAGATCCCCTTCGGTATCAGGACTTCATGAATCAAGTGAAGCCTGCGTTGGCGAACGCAGGGGCTAGGTATCTGACACGTGGTGGCGAACATCGCGTCTACGAAGGAAACTGGCAGCCAAGACGAATCGTCATCTTGGAGTTTCCGTCCATAGAGGCATGGGAGACTTTTTACAAAGGCCCCATTTATCAAGGTCTAAAAGCAATACGCGATGAGTGCAGCTCTGCTCGTTTGGTTGCAGTTGAAGCAGCCTAATAAATTAGCAAATGTCAGCAACAAACGTTGGCGAAAATTGACGACTGCTTCGCAGCGGGAGCTGCCCTTCATGCCATGGTCTTGCACGGCCGCATTCGGCCATAAGCGGTCCGCCATAGTGACTTCCAACAGACCGCAGTCGCAACTCTCAATCATTTCTGACAGGCAGTTGAGCTAATTTGCCGCGAACATGGTTGTGCGCTCGCAGAATATAATTTAACGGAAATGGGTGCTGCCTAAAATGCGCAGCAGGTTTTGCGAAGGTCGGGCCGCCTCGCGTGAATGCCCATGATGAACTCGCCCACGCTAATACAACTTATCGGTGCCACCCTATTCGGCGTGGCGCTTGTCCACACATTTTCTACCCAGTACTTCCAGCACCTAGCCCTCCGCCAGACCAAACACTCAGGTTTTTGGCACTTACTGGGCGAGGTAGAAGTCGTATTCGGTTGGTGGGCCATGGTTCTTATGTTGTGCATGTTTCTCCTGCTAGGCCACCACAGTGCGTTGGATTACATCAACACCCGGAATTTCACAGAGCCAATGTTTGTATTCGTCATCATGGTTATGGCCGGAACTCGTCCAATCTTGCAATTGGCCGATGCTACGGTATGGGCCATGGTTAAGTTCATGCCCCTGACGCCAAATATAGCCCTGTATTTTTTGATCCTTACACTGGTGCCCTTAGCGGGATCGTTCATTACTGAGCCTGCAGCCATGACACTGGCCGCGCTGTTGCTGCGTTCAACGCTTTTCAGTAACGAAATACCGGTACACCTAAAATACGCCACTGTGGGTGTTTTATTTGTGAATATCTCCATCGGGGGCACGTTGACGCCTTTTGCTGCGCCGCCCGTTTTGATGGTAGCAGGCAAGTGGGAATGGGACACCATGTTCATGCTCTCCACTTTTGGCTGGAAAGCCGCATTGGCAGTCCTGATAAACGCAGCGGGAGTTACTCTGCTTTTTAGGCGCCAATTAACACACCTGTGCAAGCTCGAAACCCCGCACCCTAGGTGCTCAAGGAGTATCGCGTTGGTACATGTCACCTTCATCGCATTGGTGGTGATGTTTGCACACCACCCGCCAATGTTCATGGGCGTATTTCTCTTTTTCTTAGGGTTTGTGACCGCGTATCGTCATCATCAAGATCGGCTAATTCTTCGAGAAGCACTATTGGTGGCATTTTTTCTTGCTGGGTTGGTCGTGTTGGGTGGGTTGCAACAATGGTGGCTTGAGCCTTTACTGATGCGACTGGATAGCCAAGCAGTCTTCTTTGGCGCCACAGCGCTCACGGCCATTACTGACAATGCTGCATTGACTTACCTCGGCTCCTTAGTCAATGGCCTGAGCGAAGACTTCAAAGTCTCGTTGGTGGCTGGAGCAGTTACCGGCGGGGGCCTGACCGTGATAGCCAACGCACCCAACCCGGCTGGTGTGGCCATCCTGCGCAACAAATTTCCCGAGGGGGTGATCCATCCGCTGGGATTGCTCTTGGCCGCCCTGCCACCAACGGCCATTGCCGCGTTAATATTCCAGATTACACGTTGATCCTTAACCAAAATGTGCAGGGCGCGGCTCCCCACCAAGGCCATCGCACGAGACACGAGACTTCACCATGAGCAACTACTGGGTCAATCAAGTCCCTGAGTTACAACCGCTGACCGAGGCGGAGCAACACGACATCATTGCCGCAGCCAAGCGAGGTAAATTCTCATTGAATGAACTGTTAGTGGTTGCCGTTTGGTTTCAGGTCGTATTTATGCTTGCGCAGCGCATGTACGGTCCGCAGTTGCTGTCAGAGGGAATTTCGTTCACCAGTCTGGTCGAAATGTTAGTGATGTCACCCTTCATGGCATTGATCTTTTTCCCAATCTACCGAAAAAAAATCAAACGACACATTTTTATTGAATTGGCTCGTCGCAACAGCGCCGTCCGTTAAACGCTCGGGCTATGAACGATTTGGGTTGTCAAAATATCAAGTGCTCCAACATATAAACCCCGGCTCCCGCCGCGTAACCGGTCAACGCAAGCAAGCTGAATTTTTTGGCATACCAAACAAAATCAATTCGCTCTAACCCCATAGCTGCGACTCCAGCAGCGGAGCCAATGATCAAAATTGAACCCCCAGTGCCCGCGCAGTAAGCCATGAATTCCCACAGAAAACTGTCGGTTGGATATTGAGCCAGGCTGTACATCCCCATGGAAGCAGCTACCAAGGGCACGTTATCGACCACTGCACTGGCTAAACCTATGAGTAGCACGATGACGTCTTGCCGCCCCACCGCCTGATCAAGCCAAGCGGCCAAAGACGACAGAATTTGGGTGTGTTCCAGTATTGCTACCGACAACAAAATCCCAATAAAAAACATGATCGAGCCCATATCAATGCGGCTCAAAGCGCTGACCAGAGTTAGATGCTCTTTAGTGTCATCTGATTTTTCTCGATGAACCATTTCTCCAAAGAGCCACAAAATTCCTAATCCAAACAAAATTCCCATGAATGGGGGGAGGTGTGTCACCGTTTTAAACACTGGCACCAACACCAAGACTCCTAATCCCAAGAGAAACATCAAGTTACGTTCAACAAGGTCGGTTCTTCTATTGTCTTGCCCAATTCTGGGCGGCGCAATCACGGGCCGAGTGCCCAGCATCCGACTCACGATCAACAGTGGAATTACGAGATTGACCAGTGAAGGCAAGAACAACCCTTTCATGATTTCAACGGTCGTAATCTGACCTCCAATCCAGAGCATCGTAGTCGTTACGTCACCAATAGGAGTCCATGCACCGCCCGCGTTCGCGGCAATGATGATGATGCCCGCAAAAAAGATGCGATCTTCTCTTTTGTCGAGTAATTTTTTCATGAGAGACACCATGACGATGGTGGTCGTCAAGTTATCCAAAATTGCACTCAAGAAAAAAGTCGTGAAGCCCACCATCCACATCAAAGACGCCAGCTTTACAGTCTTGATATGTGAAGTAATAACGTCGAATCCGTCGTGAGCATCCACCACTTCAACAATGGCCATTGCACCCATCAGGAAAAATACGATCTGGGCAGTACTCATAAGTGACTCACCTAAGTGTTCACTAAGGGTCTCTGGCTGAATTCCCGATACGGCATAGATGGTCCACAATAAACCCGCTCCGATCAAAGCTGAAGCCGACTTGTTCACCTTGAAAGGATGTTCGAGGGCAATCGCCAAATACGTCAAAACAAAGACAACGACCAATAGTGTGTTCACAGCGAATCCCTGAACTCAAAGTTATCCTGCCGTCAATTAGGCAATATGGTGGCTGCTAAAAGCTGCTCATGAAAGTTTGAGAAGCGTAACCGAATTTACCCTACAAAATACGTTAGATTTTGACTAGGAACAGATCTTATATGTACGGTTGATTCATGAAGTACCCAACTAACGGCTTATGACCGGAATGGGTCGATTGCGCCAGTTCAGCCACATGAAAGCGGTCATTCATGCATGCATGCTTTGCGGCATTGAACAATGAGTGTCCGGTCTCAGCGGTAGAGCAGCCATAGGCGTCACCATTTGCTGGGTGTCCGGTATTGGTCGGGGCAGTCGTATCGATAGCAGAAGCCGAGTGACCCAGATCAGCCTGAACCTGTCGTCGGCGGAATCGTTCTGGCGGGCAGCGTCTGGCCGAGTACGGTCATGAAAAAAGAAGCGTCCTATCATGTCCTGACTGCTATCAACATGCGGGAATTCGAATTGAGTTACGGGCGACAGCTACCGAATAGCGCAAAAAAGGGCGGTGCCGTTAAAGCGGCACCGCCCTTTGGCTTTTGGCAAACCGTGTGCTCAACCCATCTTGGAGGGCAACCACAAGGCAATGGCCGGGAAGCTGATCAGGATCACCAGGCGGAACAAGTCCGTCACCACGAAGGGAATGACCCCTTTGAAGATGGTCGTGAAGCTCACGTCCTTGACCACACTCTTGATGACGAACACGTTCATCCCCACCGGCGGGTGGATCAGCCCCAGTTCCACCGTCATCACGATGATCACGCCAAACCAGATCGGGTCAAAGCCCAGCTGGACAATCACCGGGTAGATGATGGGCACCGTCAGGATGATCATGGCCATGGCGTCCATCAGGCAGCCCAGCACCAGGTACATGACCATGATGAGCGCCAGGATGCCGTAACGGCCCACGCCCAAACCGGTGAGCATCTCGGTCAGCTTTTGCGGCACTTGCGTGATGGTCAGGAAGTAACCAAACAACAAGGCACCGATCAGCACGGTGAACACCGCCGCCGATGTGCGCGTGGCCGACAGCAAGGCTTCGCGGATGCCCGCACGGTCGAGCTTGCCGCGCAGCACGCCCAAGAGGAAGGCGCCGCTGGCCCCCACACCACCGGCTTCGGTGGGTGTGAAGAAGCCGCCATACAAGCCACCGATCACGAACATGAAGAGCACCAGGGGCGCCCACACATCCTTGAGGCCGTTGAAGCGCTCGCCCCAGGACTTTTGTTCGCCGCGTGGCAGCAAGTCGGGTTTGACGCGCACGATGATCATGATGGTGATCACGTACAGCAGCATGGCCAACAAGCCCGGCACGATGCCGGCCATGAACAGCTTGCCGATGTCTTGCTGCGTCAAGATCGCATACACCGCCAGCACCGTCGATGGCGGCAGCATGGCGCCCAGCGTGCCGCCCGCGGCAATCACGCCTGTCGAAAACGACTGCGGATAGCCAAAGCGGCGCATCTCGGGGTAGGCCACCGAAGAGAAGGTGGCTGCGGTGGCAACCGACGAGCCGCAAATGGCCGCAAAGCCACCGCAAGCCAGCACCGTGGCCACACCCAGACCGCCGCGCATGTGCCCGATGAAGGCATTGGCTGCGCGAAACAGCTCCTTGCTCACGCCCGAGACGGACACAAACGCACCCATCAGCATGAACATGGGAATCACCCCGAAGGTGTAATCGGTCACGGTGCGCATGGACGACTGTCCAATCAGCTTGAGCGCGGGGCCGGGCCCTGCGATGTAGGCATAGCCCGTGACCCCCACCAGACCCATCGCCATGCCCACAGGCACACGCAGAAGCATCAGGCCAAACAGCACCAGAAAGCCAATGATGGCTACGGCATCAGGACTCAGATCCATGCCTTACTCCACGTCTTTAAGTTCAGGGTGTTCTTCCAGCGTTTCAGGCTGAAAGATCAAGCGCCAGGTTCGTATGGCAATCAACAAAACGGCACACACGTCCCCCATCCACGCGATGGCAAAAAAGGGCCAGGTCGGCAGGTTCAGGTCGTAGGTGAGCACGTTGTCGTTGTAGGTGCCGCGCACCTTGTCAAACAGCATGATGGTTTGCACGGTGACGACAAACAGCAGCACCAAAGTGGCAAAGACATCGATGAAGCGTTTGAGGCGTGCGTTCGACAAGCTCCAGATCAGGTCCACGGTGATGTGGCTGCCCCGGTAGCTGGTGGCAGCAATGCCCCAGAAGATCAGGATGCCCAGCATCAAACGACCGAAGTCGTAAGCGTCCGGGATCGAGGTGCTGAAGAATTTGCGCAACAACACCGAGATGAAGATGTTGGCCGCCACCAGTCCGACGAACAGGGCGGCCATCCACTCGATGGAATCAATGATGCGGTCAAAGACGTTTTTCTTGACCGCGGTCGAGGTCTGCATGCCGCGTCCTCACATCGCTGATTTGTACTTGGCCAGTGACTGGCGCAAAGCGTTCATCACAGCCGCTGGGTCTTCGCCGCGTTTTTTCACGTCGTCGCCCCATTGCTTTTCAGCCGGTGCCACAGCGTCTTTCCAGGCCTTGATCTGGTCGGGTGTCAGCTTGTAAACCTCGCGGCTGCTGTCGGCGGCCAGTTTGTTGTGACCGGCCATTTCAAAGTCGGCCCAGGCGCTGCCCACTTTCTCGGCCCACTCGCTGGTGCAGTGGCTGTCCACTGCGGCTTTCTGGGTGGGTGACAAGGCGGTGTATTTGTCCTTGTTCATGACCCAGACAAACGGGGTCACGTAGAAGGGCACATCCATGTGGTACTTGACCACTTTGTCGATGCCGAACAAGGTCAGCGAACCCCAGGGGAAGGTGATCGCATCGGCCACACCGCGCTCGAGCATGTCACGCGATTCGGGCGCAGAAGCTTGCACGTTGGTGCCGCCCAGCATGGTGATGACCTGACCCACCGTGGCGGTGGCAGGGCGCACTTTCATGCCCTTGATGTCGGTGGGCAAGACGATTTTCTTGCGGGAGTGGAAGGCACCTGGATCGTGCACGAAGGCAAAGCAGAAATGCACTTCCTTCATCTCTTTGGCCGCGTAGTTGCGGTACCAGGCGTCCACCGCGGCCGAGCCGGCTTTGGCGTTGGTGATCATGAAGGGCAGCGATGTGGCGGCAAAGATGGGGAAGCGGCCAGGCTGGTAGCCAGGGTTCACGTAAGAGAAATCGGCGATGCCGTCGCGGGCCATGTCGTAGTGGTCAAAGGCTTTGCCCAGTTGCTCGGAGGGGAACAGCGTGGTGTTCAGTGAGCCGCCCGAGGCTTTCTTGAGGCTCTCGCCCCAGGCCTGCAGTGCGGGGTTGAGCGCGTGCTGCGCGGGCACCCAGCTCGACATCTTGATCATCACGTTCTTGTCTTGTGCCTGAGCGACCGAGCCCAGGCTCAGAGCCGCCAGTGAGGCGCCCAGGGTGAGCAGGCGTTTGCTTGTTGAAAAGTTCATCGTTTGTCTCCAGTGTGTTGTTGAAAGTGATTGATGTGATGAAAGCGTGGGTTCATCCTAGACCCTTTTGGCGGGGCCAAACAGTAGGGCTTGTACCCAAGATGACAGGGGGAATTCATGAGGTGATGCGGGGATTTTTCATCCACCGTATCGGTTGCGCGACCACGGGTCGTGCTGGTGCGCCACTTTGAATCAAGGCCGCATCCAAAGATTTGCCCGCTTCGTCTTGCAAGGCCGCTTGCCGGATGCGGGCAATGCTTTGCACCTGCTCGGCCGTGCTTTGGTCCTCACGCGGCGCGGCGGCGTGCGTGATGATGTGCATCAGGTTGTCCTTGCCGCGCTCATTGGTGCTGCCGTAGCCCTTGATCAGCTGGCCGCAGCGCGCCACTTCATGGCCCAGCGCGGGGTCGCGTTGTGTGGCCTGTGTCACGGCGGTGATCCATTGCTCGATGGCCTGCTGCTCGGCTTGGTAGCGGCTGCCCAGTGGGCGCAAGACCTTGAGTTTGGCCATCAGCCGCAGCGCCAACATGCCGATGATGGAGTGGGTGCCGACCTTCAAGGGCATTGCCCAAGGGGCTTGGCCTTTGGCCACGCGGGCGCGGTCCCAGCGGATCATCTTTTGCGCCCAAGTGGTGGGCAGCAGACCTGCCAGCTCGGGCACGCCGGGCTTGAAGTGGTCGTAAATTTTCAGCAGGTCGGCCTCTTGGGCCTTGACCTCGCCGCGCACCCGGTGCAGGCGGGACTCGCGGCTTTTCAGGTCGGCCACGCGCACCACATCGTCAAAGGCCATCCACAAGGCCAGCCAGCGTGCGCTTTCTTCGGTCACGGGCCAGGCCTTGGCGTCAGCGGCCTGAGCGCTTTGTTCTGCTGCCCAGATGGACGACAGGCGGCTCAGATAGGTTTGCGCGTAGGCCTGGTTTTGGTATTCGAGCACACGGGCATAGCCCAGTGACACCATGGTGTGCAGCGGCGCGGGAAAGGCCTGGGCCACCGCCTCGGGCACGGCGGGTGTCGCTGGCTTGGCTGGGGTCATGACCGCTTCGATGAACTCGTGCTGCTGGCGCTGCGCTGCGATGGCGTCATAGGCCAAGCCAAAGCCGCGCAGACTGGCTTGCGCGGCTTTGCCGGTGTGGCCAATCACGGCTTCGTAATCGGCCCGTGCAAAAGGCAGCAAGCCGCTGGCTGCGATGCAGCCGAACATGACGGCGCTGACCACGGTGCCCGATGCCTGCGTCATGCGGGCCATGTCCACGATGTGGTGTGTTTTGCTGTGCGTGCTGACCAGCTCGCGCAGTGCGGCGTCGTCCTTGCGGCCATCGCCCATGCTCATTTTTTCGAGCGTGGTCAGGATGCGCGAAGACGAAGTGATCACGCAGCTGTGCTCTGCCGAGGTCAAACCGTTGCTGATTTGCCGTGCGGTCTCCAGCAGTTCGGACGAGACCAGCGCATCGAGTCGGCCGGGCAAGGGGTTCAGGCCCAGCACCGGCTGTTTGCCGCCCAGCGCGCTGCGGGGCTGCGGAAAGATCTCGATGTAATAGGTGGTGGCGCCGGTGCGCTGGGCCACGCCCGGGATGGAGGTCGCCTGCGCCGGGTGGTCCGCATGGCGGGCCACATCGACCAGCCAGTCGGCCAGCACGCCGCCGCCTTCTCCCCCCAGGGCGCACAGCAAAATGGAAATCGGTTGGGTCATGTTCGGTCTCGGTGTGTGTGCTTCAGGCCGGTTGCAGCAGGCGCACCACGCGGCTTTGCAGGCCGTGCCACAGGCGCTCGTGCCACTTGGGGTTTTGCACCACTTCGGCGCGGTAGAACGAAGGGCACAGCGTGGCCGCGTGGGCGTTCTCGCCGCACAGGCCGCAGCCCACGCAGCCGTCGATCACGGTGGCCACCGGGTCCACCTTCAGCGGGTCGGGGTTGTCTTTGAGCGTGAGGGTGGGGCAGCCCGACAGGCGGATGCAGGCGTGGTCGCCGTTGCACACGTCTTCGTCCACGCCGTATTTCACGCGCTCCACACGCTCGCCCTGGGACAGCAGCGAGGCCAGCCAGGGCTTGATGCGGCGCTGGCGCTCCAGCTGGCATTCGCCTTCGGCCACGATCACCTTGAGGCCCTGAAATTCGGTGGTGAAGGCCTCGGTCAGCGTGGCCTGCATGTGGCTCACTTCGTAGGTGTGCACCGTGCGCAGCCACTGCACGCCCAGGCCTTTGAGTGTGGACTCGATGGTCTGGTCGGTGTGCACCAGGCTTTGCCGCTTGTCGGTGGCCGCGTCCTTGGTGTTTTCGGAGGGCGTGTTGATGATGTCCTGTGTGCCGGTGGCCGAGGTGTAGCCGTTCTTGAAGATCAGCAGCACCGCATCATCGCCGTTGAACAGCGCACTTTGCACGCCGGTGAGCAAGCCGTTGTGCCAAAAGCCCCCGTCGCCCATGATCGACAACACGCGCCGCTTCATGAGCGGCGACACGCCCGCCCGGCTGGCCAGGCTCATGCCATAGCCCAGGATGGAGTGGCCCACCGAAAACGGCTCGAAGGTGGCCAGCGCGTGGCATCCGATGTCACCCGAGATGTGCACCGGACCGACGTCTTGCTGGGCCAGCTTGAGGGCCGAGAACACAGGTCGCTCGGGACAGCCAATGCACATGCCCGGTGGGCGTGGGGGCAAGCCTGTGCCCAAGGCCGCTTGCACTTGCTGGCGGCGTGCCGCATTGGTTTGCAGCCACTGCGGCGTGCGCTCGGGGATCACCGCTGGGCGGTGCTTTTGCAGGAACTTGAGCAAGCCTTGTGCCATCACTTCGGCGGTGTATTCGCCGCCTTGCGGCAGCATGTCTTTGCCATGCAAGGGCGTTTGCAGGTCCTGGCGGCGCAAAGTCAGGGCCAGCTCTTGCTCGATGTACTCGGGCTGGCCTTCTTCGAGCAGCAGCACGGCCGATTTGCCTGCGCAAAAGCGGGTGAGTTCTTCGGGCACCAGGGGGTAGGTCACATTGAGCACGAGGATGGACAGCGTGCACTCGCCAAACGCATCGGCCAGCTCGAACTGCTGCAAGGCGCGGATCAGCGTGTTGTACAGGCCCCCTTGCACGATCAGGCCCAGGTCTTTGTGGGTGCTGCCTTCGAAGTGTTCGTTGAGCCCTTGCTCGGTGATGAAGCGCCGTGCTGCGGGCAAGCGTTCCTCGGTCTTGCGCTTTTCATGCACAAAGGTCACCGGTGGGTGCGCCAGGCGCATGTAGTCAAAGCCTGCGGGGTTGTCCAGCAGGTGGCGCTTGGAGATTTTCGGGGGCTGGTTGTCGCGGGTCTCAAAGCTGCCGCGCACATGGCAGGCGCGGATGCGCAGCTCCATCATCACCGGCATGTTGGACGCTTCCGAGAGCTGAAAGCCTTGCTCGACCATGCGCACCATCTGGCCCAGCTCGGGGCGCGGGTCCAGCAGGCACATGCCTGACTTGAGGGCGTAGGCATGCGTGCGCTCTTGAATGACGCTGGCGCCTTCGCCGTAGTCCTCGCCCACGACGATCAGCACGCCGCCGGTCACGCCGGGTGACGACAGGTTGGACAGCGCATCGGCCGCCACGTTGGTGCCCACGATCGATTTCCAGGTCACCGCACCGCGAATGGGGTAGTGGATGGACGCACCCAACATGGCCGCAGCCGAGGCTTCGTTGGAGCAGGCCTCCACATGCACGCCCAGCTCGTCCATATAAGGCTTGGCCTGCACCATGACGTCCAGCAGGTGCGAGACCGGTGCGCCCTGGTAGCCGCCCACATAGCTCACGCCCGATTGCAGCAGGCCCTTGGTGATGGCCAGGATGCCTTCGCCGTGAAAGACTTCGCCATCGCCCTTGCGCAGGGCCTTGATCTCTTCGTGAAATGAAACTTCCAAAGCACGCTCCTTGCGTTGTGGGCCATGCCGGGCATGGCCATGGGATTCATCTTACGTATAAGTGCATAAAATAATCCGAATAAATGGTATGCACTGAATGAATATCAAAGACCTGGATCTGAATTTGCTGCGCTTGTTTGACGCGGTCTGGCGCACCCGCAGTGTGAGCCTGGCCGCGCAGCAACTGGGCATGTCGCAACCGGCCGCCAGCCAGGGCCTGGCCCGCTTGCGCAGCATGCTGGGCGATGCCTTGTTTGAGCGCAGCGGCTCGGGCGTGCGGCCCACACCGCGCGCCGACCGGCTGGCGCAGGCGGTGCAGACCGCTTTGGGCACCATCGAAGAAGCCCTCAACGCTTCGCAGGTGTTCGACCCCTTGCGTTCTGAGCGGGTGGTGCGTGTGCATTTGAGCGACATCGGCGAGGCCCGCTTTTTGCCCGATCTGGTGCTGGCCTTGCAGCGGCTGGCGCCGGGCATGCGGCTCGAAGCCTGGCCGCTGGCGCACGACAAGATCGGCCCGGCGCTGGACAACGGCCAGCTGGATTTGGCGATCGGGTTTTTGCCCGAAGTGACCGAGACCTTGCAGCAAGCCTTGCTGAGTGACCGTTATGTGCTGCTGCTGCGCCAAGGCCACCCGGTGGCCCAGCGTTGGGCCAAGCTCAAGAAGGCTGGCAGCCCGAACCCGGACGAGGTGCATGCGCTGTTGGCCGAGCTGGAGTTTGCCGCGGTGCGCACCCATGCGGACACTTTGCGCATTCTGGATTTGATGCATTGGCAGC
>ERZ650308.1093-NODE-1093-length-14322-cov-11.238593_pt1 | contig 14322 bp, 24 predicted proteins | sample MGYA00376244_ERZ650308 | MGnify/ENA primary metagenome ERZ650308 (study PRJEB26733, sample SAMN07839295) | wastewater metagenome | biome: small river; feature: stream; material: water | place: USA: North Carolina | collected 2016-04-26 ...
CGCAAGCGCGACGCCGATGCTGACTACCGCAATGGCCTGAGCCGTGGAATCGAGAACGTGATCGACGGCACCTTCGAGACTGCAAACCGGACTGCGCGCCTGACAGAAGACGCCTTCGCTGGCCTTGGTGACGCCCTGACCGATGTGTTCACCAAGGGCAAAGCTGGCTGGGCAGGCCTGGAGCAGACCATCCTGACGGGCGTCACACGGATCATCGTCGAACAGCAGCTCATCAGGCCGATTGCGCAGTACCTGCAGGGTGGCGCTGGCGGTTTCCTTTCATCGGCCAGCGGACTCATTGGCAGTCTGTTGGGAGGCGCGTTCGGTGGCGGAGGGTCTGGAATGCCAGATGGAGTGCCGACGCGGGGAGGTCGTGCAACTGGTGGCCCGGTGGAGCGCGGCGGCCTGTACGAGATCAACGAAACACGGCGCGGCCCGGGCGAGGTGCTGAACGTCGGAGGCCGCCAGTACCTGATGGCACTGCAGAGCGGCTACGTCAAGCCAGCCGAGGCCACCGGCGCCAGCGCAGGCCTGCCAATGCAGCAAATCAATCACTTCCACATCAGCGGACCGGTCGACCGTCGCACGCAGCAGCAGATCGCCACGGCGGCTGGCCGCGGTGCGCAGCAGGCCATGGCCAGGAACGGGTGAGCGTATGGCATTCCTCGAACAGCGACTGAGCCAGCGCATCGAGCGCGGCGCCAGCGGCGGCCCGGTCAACCGTGGCCGGCAGATGGTGCGCACGGTCAGCGGCCGCATGCGCCAAGTGTTCACCTGGCCAGAGCCGCTGCACACCTACACCGTCTCGCACGGCTTGCTGGGCCAGGCGCAACTTGAGGAGCTGCGCTCACTCTGGTACGTCGTGAACTTCACGCCCTACGAGGGGTTTCGCTTCCGCGACTGGTCCGACTACCGTGCGACCCAGGCCAACAGCCGGTGCACGTTGATCACCGGCAGCACCTACCAGCTGCAGCGGGTCTACACCTTCGCGGGGCTGGAGTTCATCCGACGCATCCAGAAGCCGGTGGCTGGCGTGGTGGTGTACCGCACACGGACTGGAGTCGTCACCACGGCCAGCGCCAGCGTCGACACAGCTACCGGCATCGCCACGATCAGTGGCCACGTCGCCGGGGACACCTACACCTGGGCTGGTGAGTTCGACGTTCCGGTGACCTTCAGTGACGACTCTTGGGTGCAGCAGATCGAGACCATGACCGGCGACGGTGCGCTGGCGACGATGCCCACGGTCAATGTGGAAGAGATCATCCTGTGAGCAAGACGATCCCGATCGCGCTGGCCAACAACTTTGCCAGCGGCGCGGCCACTCCCGCCTATGCCCTGCGAGTCACAAGAACGGACGGCCAGGTCTTCGGCTTCACAAGCGCAAAGCGCTCTGCCACCATCGGCGGCGTTGTGTACGACGCTGCCCAGGGCCTGGACGCCAGCGCCATCGTGGCCAGCGCCGGCCTGGACACCGACAACCTCGAACTGACCACGCTCGATGACGGCAGCCTGTTCACACACGCCGACGTGGTGGGCGGCGTCTGGCAGGGTGCGGCATTCCTGATCTTCCGCTACAGCTGGGCGGCACCAGCCGATGGCACCGAGCCAGTGATGGCAGGCACCTTCGGCAATGTGTCGCTGCGCCAGGGCGCGGTGGTCGTGGAGCTACGCGGCCTGCAGCAGTACCTGCAGCAGCCGGTGGGCAACATCACTTCGAAGACCTGCCGCGCCACCTTCGCCGACTTCCCGCGTCCGAACGGCAACAACCGGTGCGGTTTGAACCCGGCTGCGCACACGGAGGCTTTGACCGTCGGCGCCGTCACAAGCCGGCGGCAGTTCGCCATTGTTCGCATTGGTGGATCAAGCGGCCCGATCCCAGACGGAACGCTCGATGAAGGTCTGGCCATCTTCACTGGTGGGCCGAACGCTGGTCGCACCGTCAAGATCCGCAGCTACGCCGGCGCGGTGGTGGTGCTGACCACGGACCTGCCATATCTGCCGGTGACCGGCGACACCCTGAACGTGATGAACGGCTGCCGCAAGCGACTGGACGAAGACTGCGCCACGCGCTTCAGCAACGCCCGCCGCTTTCAGGGTGAACCGCATCGCCCAAGCATCGATGACCTGACGGCATCCCCGGAGGCGGCGGCATGACGACTGGCGCAGATGTTGTGGCCGCAGCACGCGAAGAGCTGGGCACGGCCTGGATGCACCAAGCGCGCCTGCCAGGCGTAGCACTGGACTGTGTGGGGCTGGTGATCGTCACTGCCAGGGCGCTGGGCCTGGTGCCTGCCGACTGGGATGTCACGGGCTACGGCCGGCAGCCGGACGGCACGCTGCTGCAGCAGGCCGACTGCCACATGCAGCGTATCGCAGCGCTGGAGATCGGCGCCGTGCTGGTGGTCTCGATCACCGGCGAGCCTCAGCACATGGGCATCGTGGGCGACTACAGGCACGGAGGCTGGTCGCTGATCCATGCCGCCAGCAATGCCCGGCCTGGCCGGGTGATCGAGACGCGGCTGATGTTCCACCGCGCGCAGCAACTGCAGGCCATCTACCGCCTGCCTGGGGTTTCCTGATGGCCCAACTCGCTCTTGCCGCTGCCGGCGCAGCAATCGGAGGCGCACTCGCCGGGCCTGGTGCCATCATCTGGGGCCTCAGTGGTGCACAGCTCGGCTGGATGGGCGGCAGCATGCTCGGCGCCGCTCTGGCGCCAAAGAACCGCAGCTACGGTCCGCGCCTGGACGAGCTGCGCGTCAGCGGCACAGAGTATGGCGGCGGCATCGCATGGGTGGCTGGTGCACCTCGCGTGGCTGGGGATCTGATCTGGGCCAGCGACCGGCGCGAGATCGTCACGACGGAGGAGGCAGGCAAGGGCGGCGGTTCGTCCTACACCAGCTACACCTACGAGATCGATGCGATGTACCTGCTGGCTGATCAGCCTGGCGCCATCGTCACCAGGTGCTGGGACAACGGCAAGCTGATCTGGACCAATCTGGCCAGCGCAGATGATGCAAGCCGCATCGCATCCGAGCAGACCGAGAAGTGGCGTCGCATCACCGTGAACAGCGGCGGCGATGCCCAGCTCCCGGATCCGACCTATGAAGCCGCGGTGCTCAACGCGCCGGCCTACACGCGCCGGCTGACCGTTTTCATTGAGGGCCTGCAGCTTGGCGCCGGCGGCACGCTGCCGAACCTCACATGGGAAGTGGCCAGCGCGTCCACTTCGAGCGGCCAAATCGTCCGCAGGTTTCAGGTGATCGACACCGGTTACACCTTCTCGCGCAGTGGCGCCGTTGGGCTTGGTGTGCCGGCCATCGTTGCGCTTCAGCCAGAAGTGCGGGTTGTGCGAGTGCGGGATGGCGGGAACCCGCTCTACAACACCGTCTGGCGTTTCGACAAAGAAGGTCGGTTCATCGGCACCGCAACCCGCTCCGGTTCCGCCGACAACTACCCTGGGTCCTACGGTGCTGGCGGCGGGTCAAACGAGTCAGGCGGCCCCTACTACAGCTCGCCGGTTGGCATCATTGATGGTCAGCCAGCAAGGTCGCAAGACTACTTCTATGCCGTTGGAACCTCTGGACGCAAGCACCTGGTGCTTGGGCAACTGAATGATGTTGGCGGAGTCTCCGCTTCCGGCACCGATCTCGTTCCGACGTTGGTTGCTGCCGGTCGATTCGTCGGCGGCATGGCGCCCTGCTCAGACGGTATCCACTTCATCGTCTTCTCTGCGCCCACCTCTGCGTACTCTGGTGGATCTGTCGTGGATATGTGGCACATCGGCAAGCGCGAGAGTGGGGTGACCACGCTCGTGCGCCAAGGCACCATGGCGGTCACCTATACGGCAGGACAACTCGGCTTTGGCAATTCATCATCCACTGATGGTGGCGTCTTTCGAGCGGGAATGCTGGAAGACGATCTGGTCCATTTCTGGACGTCCTACGGTGCTGGACAGTCCAACACGATCATGTACACCATCGGGACTGATGACGTCCTACGCTTCTCCAGTGAGTTGCGAGACGGGAACGGCACCTATCCCCGTTCCTTTTCCTACAACACGATCTGGGCCGAAGGTGGCTATGCCGTCGTCTTCAACGAGAGGTCATTTGCAGCGTTTCGCCGGGCCGGCGATGTCATCGACGCCGTACCCCTGCAGGACGTGGTTCAAGACCTGTGCGACCGAGCAACCATGCCAGCCGGCACCTACGATGCATCGGCTCTGGCCAGCATCACCCAGCCGGTGCGGGCCCTGGCAGTCACTGGTGGCAGCGCCCGCCAAGCGCTGGAGATCCTGCAGACCTCACACGGCTTTGACGCCTTCGTCACCGACAAGCTCTACTTCGTGCCGCGCGGCGGTGCGCCCCTTCTGACCATCGACGCCGACGATCTGGCGGCCGGCGACGGTGATGCGGTGGATCAGCCATTCGCCTTGACCGTCAATGCCGACTTGGAGATCCCAGGACGCTTTGCGGTCGTGTTCAAGAACATGGCCGCTGACCAGATCAACGGCACCGAGAACAGCGACCGCGGCCCCAGCGGGCAAGACAGCATCCAGACGGTGCAGCTGGCCATCGGGATGTTGCCGGCTGAGGCCAAGGGCGTAGCCGACGCGATGGTGCGGGATGCCTACGCAGCCAGGCTCACCAGCACGCTGTCGCTGCCGATGGGCTACACCAAGGTGACGCCCACCGACGTGCTGCAAGTGCCTGATAGCGACGGCACGCTCTACCGAATGCGCGTCACTCGGCGCAGCGACTCAGGCGGCATCATCTCGTTGGACGTGGTGGGCGACGACGGCACTGTCGTGGTTCAGCAGATGCCCACATCCACTGCCTACACCCAGCAGACCATCGTTCAGACCCTGGCGGCGACGGTCCTGGTGCTGCTGGACATCCCGATGCTGCGCGATGCCGATGATGGCCTTGGGATGTATCTGGCTGCCCGCGGCGACACGTCACCTTGGCCTGGCTGCATCGTCTACCGCAGCAATGATGGCGTGACTTTCACCGAGAGCGTGGCCGACATTTCCGAAGCTGCAGTTCTGGGCGTGACGACGAGCGTTCTGGCAAGCTGGAGCGGCGGCTCGGTCTTTGATCGGGTAGGCAGCGTGCTGGTCAACATGGGCCCTGGTCAGCTGGCCAGTGCGACGGCTGATCAGGTGCTGGCTGACTCCACGTTGAATGCGCTTCTGATCGGCAGCGAGCTGGTGCGCTTCACAACGGCCGCATTGCAGAGCACTGCACCGAACATCTACAAGGTCAGCGGTCTGCTGCGCGGCCAGCGCGGCACCGAGTGGGCCACCGGCACACATGCGCTGGCCGAACCGGTGGTTCTGCTGCGCACCAGAGGACTTCGGCGCATCCCGCTCAGCCAGGCCGATCTTGGGCAGACGCGGTACTTCAAGGGCGTCACCAAGGGCGCACTGCTGTCTGATGCCGTCGCTGTCTCCATCGTGCCCTACAGCATCTTGCAGAAGCCGCTGGCACCGGCGGATCTGCGGGCGTCCCGCGACGTCGACGGCAACATGGTCCTGTCGTGGAAGCGCCGCACGCGCATGGACACGAACTTCACCGGCCCGGCCGGCATCGTCGTCCCGCTGGGCGAGTCGTCCGAGCGCTACGAGATCGACATCGTGAGCGGCACCAGCGTCGTTCGCACCGCCGCGGTGACCGAGGCCTCGTTCGAATACACGGCCAGCATGCAGACCGCTGACTTCGGCGGCCTGCAGGGCACGGTCAGCGCCCAGGTCTACCAGCTCGGCGCCAATGGGCGCGGCTACCCGCTGGCGGCATCGGCAGGCGGCTCGGCAGGCGCTTCCATCGTGCGCACCGTCACCCTGGGCGGCATCTTCACCGCGGGCCTGACGATCAACGTGCGCGCCGGGTCGCTGCTGCTGGTGGCCTACACAGTGCAGGTGGCTGACGTCGACCTTGACGGCGTGGCCACCGCCATCGCGGCAGCCATCACGGCCGGCACCGCGGGTTACTCGGCGGTCTCGGCCGGACCGGCTGTGACCGTGACCGGCCCGGTGGGTGTGTCCTACACCTTGACGGCAGACGTCAGCGGCGCCAGCAGCATGGAGGTCGGCTGGTACGTGCAGAAGGCGGCCACGGCCACGGCCGGCACCAGGTACTCGGCGCGCGTGGCGGTGGCGGCGCGGTTCTCCTGGGGCGCTGGCGGCATGCTGACCGCCGGCACGGTCCTGGGCTTCACCGTCCGGGCCGGCGGCGCCACCTTGCCGCCAGTGCAGCACCTGCTGACCTACGCCCAGGACGTGCAGACCGCGCTGACCGGGCTGCAGCTGGCCTTCCAGGGGTCGGCCATCGAGGCGGCGGGCTACCAGCTCACCGGCAACACCGACGCATTCGGCTATCACCTGCGCCTGACCAGGGTGCAGGCCGGCCGCACCGACGCGCTGATGGTCGACCAATCCAGCGGCCAGTTCTACCTTGTCGCGTCGCTGGCAACGCTCGCCGACCAGGGTAGCGACCCGATCGTCTCCGACCAGGGGCAGATCAGCGACGTGACCATCTACGGCACGCCGCAGACCGGCGAGGTCTACCGCGTCGAGCTGGGCCCGACAACCGCACTGTATGCGATCACCACCAGCCCGACGAACTACGACTACACCGCGCTGCCGGGCGAGACCGCCGAAGACATCGCCACCGGCCTGGCTGCTGTGGTCGACGCTGCCACCGACTACCTGGCGGCAACGTCGGATCGCGGCATCGGCGGCGACGTGAACACCGTGCGCATCACCGGCGCCATCGTCGCCCCGTTCACGGGCGCCTTCTGGAGCGTGCGGGCGTTCATCCAGCGCGCCATCACGACCACCATCAGCTGAGGTACTGCACATGCTGCAACAACTGACCGCGGCGCAAGCCTCGCCCGAGATCCCGATCAACGAGAGCTTCGACACCCTGGGCTCGTTCGCGGTCTTCGGCCGCCGGCATGCTGCCGAGTCGGGGCTGACCTGGGGCTACCACGGCGGCACCTGGAACGGCGTGGCCATCGCCGACGGCACGCTGACCCTCACCGACGCGACGACGAACTACATCGTCGCCAACCGCTCGACCGGTGCGGTCACGTCGTCGACCAGCACCACCAACTGGGCCGACGTCGCCACCTATGCGCGGCTGCAGACCGTCGTGACGGCGGCCAGCGCCATCGGCACGGTCACCGACTACCGCGCGGGCCTGTGGGGATCGCACGGGCCGGCAGAGCGGCTGTCCCGCGTGTCCGCTGACCGGGCTGACACCAGCCAGACCCTGACCGTCGGCACGGACGCCACCACACAGCTCTGGGCCACCGAGCTGACCGCGGACCGCATCGTCACGCTGTCGTCGACCGGCGCCATCAACGGCGACCGCTTCCGCATCGTGCGCACTGGCCTGGGCGCGTTCACGCTTGACGTGGGCGGCCTGAAGACCATCCCGAGCGCCACCGCTGCCTGGGCCGACGTCGAGTTCACCGGCAGCGCCTGGGTGCTGACCGGCTACGGCACCTTGTGAAACTGGAGCACCACCATGGAAACCGTCCTCAAGATCCTGCTGGCTTCGCTGGCCATCATCGGTGTTGGCGGCTTGATCGTCGGAATCGTCGTCTGGTTGGGCCATCGTCCTTCGCAGCAACAAGCCGACGATGCAGCTGAAGGCGATCAGCAGGCCAGGCGCCCGATTTGGCGCCCCGGGAGCAACAAGTGATCCAGGCTGCAGGCCGCGACAGGCTGCAGGCGGCACTGCTGCTGGCCGTCACCGCTTCAGCAGCTGTTGGCTGGATATGGGCCGATGACAAGCCACGCGCAGGTGCGGCGCTGGCCTTTGCGCTGGCCCTGCTGACCACCTCGATGCTCAAGGCCACTTCCGGCCCGCTCACTGGATTCGTGTGCACCTACGGCATCGGCTACCAGGCCAGCGGGCTGGCATGTGTGGCGTGGTATCCGGCCCTCTCTTCCAGCGAAGTCGGGGTCTGCGATGAGGGAACCGGCCTGCCGGTTGGGCTTCTGTACTGCGTTGGCGCGCTGCTGGTGGCCGCTGAGCTGATCTCGACCGGGAGACGATCATGACGGACCACAGTGCAATCGTGCAGGGCATGGCCGCAGGCGTCGGTGGCGCGCTGCTGTCCCTGTTGGGTGTGGATGCGCAGACCCTCACTGCATCGCTGTTCGGCTGTGCTCTTGGCGCGGCATTTGCGCCACCCACGACGCGGATCAAGGCCTACCTGCTGTTTCTGGCGGCGGTTGCAGCCAGTGCCATCAGCGCGTCGGTCCTGGGCCCACTTCTGGCCGGTTGGCTGCCTGGCGTCTCAGCAGCCATCTGGGCCAAAGGTTCTGCGCTTGGCGTCGGCATCTTCCTTCACCCGCTGATCCAAGCCGGATCGGTGGCCGTGCCGCGCCTCGTCGGCGCCGCTGTCTCTCGCATTGACCGGAGTGCACCATGAGCTGGCTGGATATGCTGACCCTGACTGTCGCCGCGTTGTCGGCGCTGGAATGCGTCACGGGGCGCTTGGCAGCCATGCACTGGCGTGAACATCGCCAGACCTTGGTGCTCGGCTACCTGTTGGCAGCCGGCGTTTGCATCATGGATGCTTCCTTGATCTGGCAGGGCCAGGACTCCCGCTGGATGGATGCATCGGCCTGGGCCATTGCTGTGCACCTTGCGCTGTCTTGGAGCGAGTGGCGCAACGGCCCGCCGGTGTCTGCCAGGAAAGATTCCACACCGTACCCACATGGTGCAGTGCCATCACGCATCGATGGCGGCGACCGTCGAATTTGATGCCACTCACCACCCTGGCCACAGTCCCGCACCGGATAGGCGCAGAACTGCAGGGCCGAGATGGCACGCGCGCGTGGCTTGACCTGTCCGAGCCGCGCGACCGGCTGACGCTTTGGGCTGTTGGCTGCGGCATCGGCGGCGTGCGGCTGCTCCAGGCCTTCGCACAGGGCGGCCAGCTCGGCGTCGGAGAGGAAGGGAAGGGCGGCGGTCATGGCTCCATGGCCTCCTGAATGGCTCCGGGGCTGAACGGATGCAGGCGGCAGGCTGCCGGCAGGTACAGCGGGTGCTGCGGGTAGCCGCTACGCGTGATGCGCAGGCACTGCAGTTCCCAGGGATGGCGCCGGCGCAGCAGCGGCAGGACCTGCTGCACCCGGGCCTCTGCCTTTGGCTGGGCACCATAGGCCAAGCACACAGTGCCAGCGCAGGCTGCGGCCTCGGCGATGTGACGGTCGGCGTCAGGGCCCACCGGATCGGCCGCGCGCCACAGGTCCGCCGGGTCGGTGGCGCGAAAGGCGAACAAGTTCACCACCTCCAGCGCGTCGAAGCCGTGCGCCACTGCGAAGGTGGTGCACCGCCGGACCGTCGCGTCGTCCTGCTCGGCGTCCGCGGTGCTGGGGTTCAGCATCACGAACAGCAGCGGCAGGGACAGGCGGTGCTGCGCCCAGCGCCGGCCGAGCCGGTACCGGTAGCGGCCGCAGGGACTGATAGTGGCCGTGCGCTCGGCCACCGCGAGGGCTGCACGGGCGGTCACGGCTTCTGGCCCTCCAGAATCATTGCCAGCGGCGACTTCATGGCGGCCACCTTTCGGCGGCGCTCCTCCATGATGTCGACCACGCCCTGGCCGTTGCCGGTGGCCGCAGGCCTGCACTCCTCGCACAGCGAGGCGATTAGGCCCTGGCCGCGGATCCAGCAGGTGTCCACGCCGGCCTGGATGACGGCCGGCCGGTCGCGGTGGCGCATGCACGTGTTCGGCGAGTTCGTGCCGGCCAGTTCGCGGACATTGCCAAGGCGTGGCCAGCGGGCCTTCTCGGCGGCGATCTGCTCGTCGGTGAGCTGCTCCAGCGCGCTGGCCAGTTCGGCGACGGTGCTGAACACCTTGTCGGGCAGCCAGCGGAAGCGCCAGGTCTCGACGAACGACGCGCGTCTGCTCTCGCGGCGCGCGGTCATCACGATGCCGAAGCCAGCGGTGTCCTCGTGGACGTAGAAGGCCATGCCGCGGTCGCCGGTGCCGTGGATGGTGTTGCGCAGCTGCAGGCCGGGCGGGAATCGCATGGTCAAAGCTCCAGGCTTCCCTGCACCGGCGCGCCTTGTGCGGCATGCGTCGGGCAGAGGTGGGTGTCGGGTCCGGTGGCCGTAGCGTGCTCGGCGCACAGGTGCCGGCTGCAGGTGCCGTTGCGGCGGCCGGTGGGCGCGTCGCACTGGAAGGCGGACGGCTGGCCGCAGGCGCAGCGCGGGCGCGGCGTGCGGCTGCAGACGAATCCGCGGGCGCCGCCGGGCAGGGTGAAGGGGGTGCAGGGCATCAGGTCTTCCTCGCTGCTTGCCAGGCCTCGAACGCCGGCCAGAACGGCGACCGGCTGCCGGGCTGGCGCTCCTTCGGCTGGCCGTCCGTCTTGCGCAGCACGATCGGTCCGCAGAAGCGGTGCATCTCGAAGCGCCACGGCCGGCCGGCGGCGTCGGTGACGACATGCTCGGGGCGGTCGTCGGTGCAGCCCGGGCAGCAGGGGCGCATGGTCAGAACAGCTCCAGCGTCCCGGCCTTAGCCCGGCGCGTGGCCTGTGCGTTGACGCGGTGGTGGTCGTGGTCATAGGCCAAGTGGTGGCGCTGACACATCGGCCGCAGGTTCTCCGGCCGGCAGTCGGTCGGGTCATGGTTCAGGTGCGCCGTGGTCAGCACGATGATGGTCGGCCAGTCTTCGTCGGTCGGCGCCCAATACGTGCGCACGAATTCCCGCGCCGCCTTGTAGGTCCAGCGGCTGCCGTAGCAGTCGTATCCCTCGCCGGCCAGGTCAAACCAGTTGTCGCGGGCGGTGCCGGCCGGGCGGTTGCCTTCAAGCGGGCGCCACTGGAATTCCGGGTCGCCGCCCCAGCGAATCCAGTGTCCCACGGCGTACTGCATCGCGGTGCAGCCTGGATGCCGGCAGCGCCAGCCGGCGCGCTCTTTCGCAGCGTGGCTGATCGCCTTCCAGTCGGCCGGGTACAGCTTCGCGTTCTCGGGCTTGATGGGCATGGTCAGTCCAGCAGTTCGGGTCGCAGGGTCACGCCGGGCGATAGCCGCAGCACGATTCGAGACCACCGGCGCATTTCCCAGCGGGTGGCGTTGCGGATCGCCGTGCGGGCCTGATGGCGTCGCTTGATCGCTCGCAGGTTCATCGTCACTTCCACCACTCGTAGCCTTCACCGTCGCACGCTGGGCAAGGCAGGATTCCGTCGTTCCAGCGGTCGCCGCCGGTGCCGTCGCACTCGCGGCAGGTCTGGTCGTGCACCTCGCCGTCGTCGTCGTGGAAGTAGTGGTCCTCGCCGTCGTCATCCGTCCAACGGTCGCTGTAGAAGACATCCCAGCCGTCGCGTGACCAGATGCGCGCCCGGTACAGCACGCGGGCGGCGGTGCGGCGCTTGATGGCGCACACCTTCATGGCGTCACCCGCTCCTCAAAGCGGTCGTAGCGGCGCGACAGTGGAACCTGCAGCGGATCGTCGCCCTGCGGGTGCCGGTCCCAGAGTTCCCAGTACCGGCGCAGCAGGTCAGGCGGCTGCTCCGGCAACTGGTACAGGTGGCGGCCGGTGAAGCGCGCCAGCCAGGCGGCGTGCTTGTAGGCCTTGCGGGTCCAGCGGAATCGCCGTCGTGCCATCGTCGTCACCTCATCGCCCGTACGGGCACTCGAAGTCGCATTCCTCGCTGCCAGCCTTGGTGCAGCTGTCAGACAGGCGGCCGTTGCGCCAGCGGCCGCACTCGGCGCCGACGTGGCACTCGCACATGTCGTGGAGTTCGCCGCAGACGAAGCAGTGGGCCTCGTCCTGATCGTCATCCCAGTCCTCGCACCAGTCGTCCGGGTGCCATGCCACGTCGAAGCGGTCAGGGGCCCAGACGCGGGCGCGAAACAACACCCGGGCGGCGGTGCGGCGCTTGAGGGTGCGGAGCTTCATGTCATCACCCGCCGGAACTCGACCACCCACACCCACGGGTTTGCATCCCAGGCGCCGGCGCCATTGATCTGGCTAGACGCCTTGCCAGCCCTTGCCGTTGGCGATGTTGCGAATCGTCCCGGGATCAACGCCAAACACCGCCGCGGCGTCCTTCGCGTTCCACAACCCAAACGGCACAGATGCGCGGATGATTCGGACACCCTCCTCGGTGAGCTTGACTGCGCCATGCTTGCTGCCCTTGGCAACGCGCCCATGCCGCCGCTTGTCGGCTTCGTTGTCCGCGTAGGAGCCCCAAGCCAGATTGGTCGGGCAGTTGGTAGCGCGGCCTCCATCCAAGTGGCGAACCACTGCACCCAGCGGGGGCGGGCCGTGGAATGCCTCGCAGACCAAGCGGTGAACTGGTTTCGTGACTCGCTTGCCTTCGAAGATGACGGCGACGAACGGATAGCCCTCAGAGCCAACGGTCTCAAGCACCCTGAACGGGCGTGGCTTCTTTGCATTGACCCGGGCGCCCGAGTAGCAATAGATGTGGCCATCAGAACCGGCCCAGTATTTGCCTTCATAGCCTTGGATCTCCTTCAGCTCGACGCCAAACGGAACGCCACTACCCATACCCAAGGATTGCTTTGCCATGGTGCTCTTTGCCCGTTGATTGAGTCCCACAGTCTAGCGAATGTTACCGACGGTTGCTCTCCATCAGTAACATCAATTCCTTCTGCAATAGCGTCAGATTCCGATATGGACGCCACGCGCTCGACGCGCACGCCGGTCACCTCCAAGGTGATGCGGCTGGCGGCGCGCGGCATGTGGATGGCCGGCTTCCACCGCTGGCCAGGCGCCACCAGGGCGCGCTCGGTCTCTGCACCTGGGTCGGCCCGGTAGAGGTAGCAGGCCCCCAGGTCCATGTGCGTCTCGCGCACCCAGAGCTTGTGCCCTGGCTGTCCGTATGGGCAGCGGCTGGCCAGCGCCAGCAGCTCGCGCGCGGCCGTCTCCGGCCCATGGACCGCAGCGTCGATCGCGTACAGGCCGGTGTCCTTCACCACGCGACGGGTTTGCGTCTTCGTGCCGGCCAGCAGGGCGCGAATCATCGGGGCAGAGAACAGAATCGGCCGTTCAGTCGTCATAGCCAGGGCCCTCCGCGTCAGCGTTGCAGGGTGTGCAGTGGAACGGCTCCGGGCGCGCCTTGTAGCAGCCCGGGCAGGTCCACGAGCCACGGAAGTCGATCCCGCCCTCGTCGTCGGCATCGTCATCCTCCGGGCCGGCGTAGGCCTGGGCGGTCTTTGCCTCGCGGGCGACGTGCCACAGTCGGTTGCGTCTGCTCATGGTCTTCCCCACAGTTCGTCGATCTGCGCGCGGCGCACGGCCAGGAAGGCCAGCCGCGCCTCGCGGTCCTCACGGTCGGTCGCCGGCTCCAGCTCGCGGTAGTCCACGCGCTCGAAAGCCAGCTCGGCACCCTGGCAGCAGTACCGGCCGCACATCAGCTGCCAGCCGAAGTGCGGGCCGAACATCGGGCGGAACAGGATCGCGCCGCGGGTGGCCCGATACCGCCAATCGATGCCCTGGCGCGTCAACACGGCTCGCAGCCGCTCGATGGCGGGCAGCTGGCGGGCCGGCACCCGGCGCGGCTGCAGGGCCAGGGTGAGTTGTGTCATGCGTTCCCACCCACACCGGTCAGCAGGCCATTGACGACCTCGCTATTGCCCTGCTCGATGTTGTTCTGCACCAGCTGCATGACCATGGCCGGCGTGTAGCGGCGCTGGTCCTGCAGGGCGATCAGCTGGCCCACCAGGTGCGACGTGACGGCCAGCAGCTCAACGGCATCCAACGTGGTGCCGTGCTGCGCGATCGCGGCTTCCAGCGCGCCGCGGAAGGCCAGCTGCTGGGCGCTCGGGGTGGTGCTCTTGGTGCTCATGCGGCACCGCCCGCAGCCTTGGCCATCGCCGCATCGATCAGCGCAATCGCCCGGTCGTAGTCGCGCAGCGGCTCGGCGTCCTCGGGCTCTATCCAGGTGTCTTCATCGACCCACACCAGGCCATGGGCGACCGCATCCTCGGTGCGACTACCCTGCACCCGGTTGCAGTCGATGAACGCCTGCCGGTCGGTTGCCAGCAGGTCGCGGGCATTGACGCAGGCGGCCAGCAGGTCGGGCGCCGCAGCAATCAAGTGGGCGTCGGCTTCTTCGTGTCCGTCACCGCAGCCAACGTAAAGGCACGTCCCACCCACAACACCAACGCGCCAATATGGCTCGCCGTCCAAGATCCTCGGCGTAACCTTGTCGGCCACCCAAGGCCCCGGCGTGTGCTGCATAACTGTCGGTTCAACCGGACCCGTCACGGCGGGTGGCATTTGCTCGTTCATCGTTGCTCCTGTAGCGCCGTGTCGGGCGCGGTTAACCTGGCGTTA
>ERZ650308.1095-NODE-1095-length-14319-cov-5.877243_pt1 | contig 14319 bp, 26 predicted proteins | sample MGYA00376244_ERZ650308 | MGnify/ENA primary metagenome ERZ650308 (study PRJEB26733, sample SAMN07839295) | wastewater metagenome | biome: small river; feature: stream; material: water | place: USA: North Carolina | collected 2016-04-26 ...
ATGCCTGAAGACGGAGTACGGCACCAACGAGGGCCGTATCGACGCCTATATCGTCGCCAGCGGAGAGTTCTTCTGGGGCGACCAGCCGCAGACCATCCCGAACCAGCGGCAGCAGCTCGTGCGGCCCGTCACCGATGAGGAAGTCTCTGCGTTCGTCGCGAGCCTGCGCCACCCCGAGCCCAGCGATGGCTGAGCCGGGGTGCCGGATCTGGTGCTTCGCGGGGCGAACGGAGGCGGAACATCGGCTCGATGCTGCGGTGTCACGCACTCAACCCGCCAGCTATCCTCCTGATTTTCCTCGTTCGCGGCTCGTAGAAGCAGTACCAGTAGGGGCTGTAACCGCCTGGGATCAGCGTGCCCCAACGGCGCGGGTTTGGCGGCCGAATGCCGCCCCTTTCCGCCCGTTACTGCGGTTCGCTGCACTAACGTTTCCGCTGGATAGTGCAGCTACGCCCGCGCGGAGATGATCAACCGTCAGGTGGGCGTAGACCTTCTTCGTGATGTTGATGTTCGCGTGCCCCAGGATCTCGGACACGATCTCGATCGAGACGCCCGCTTGCAGCATCAGGCTGCCGGCCGTCCGGCGCAAGTCGTGCCTGGTGCAGTGGGCGATCCCCGAGTCGTCCCGCACCGTCACCCAGGCGGATCGGTTTCGCTTGATCGAACCGCCCGCCCATTCGACCACCCATTCCGAGGTTGCGCGCTCCTGCGCGACGAGCAGCGCGGCGAGCAAGTCGTCGTTGATCGGGACCGAGACGCGCTTCTTGCCGCCTTCCTTCGCCGGGTAGGCGATGACGCGCCGGTCGAAGTCCACTGCCTTCCACGGCAGCTCGAGTGCGGCCGTCGGGCGGCAGGCCGTGTGCAGCATGAGCATGAGCCACATGCGCGTGTGCGGCTGCTTGGCGGCACCGACGAGCGCGTCGCACTCAGCCCGCGTCAGCCATCGGTCGCGGGCCTTGGACTGCAGCGGGATGGCGAACGGCCGCGGCGTGGAGATGAACGCCTCGGCAGCGGCCCAGCGTAGGGCGGTGCGCAGGTGGGCCAGCTCGGCCCTGATGGTGGTCGACGCGGTGCCGCCCGGTCGCTTCTTATCGACGTTCTCGCGCTTCCTGGCGGCGATGTAGGCTCGGACATGGCCCTGGTTCACGTCTGCCGGCTGCAGGTGCCCCATGTGACGGATGAGGGTCCTGCACTTGCTGGCCAGCTGACTGTGGCCGATCGTCTCCTTCCTCGACTCGGAGTAGGCTTTGACGACGGCCTCGACGTTGGGCTCCGGCGGCAGCTGCGGTCTGTCGAGCGCTACGAGCGCCCTTGAGAGAACTGCCTGAGCGCGAGAGCGATCACGTTCGCCCGTGCTTCGCAGGACCCGGCCGCCGCGTTCGAATGATCGGATGTACCAAATGCCGGACTTCTCGTCCTGCCAGAGGTGCGGTCCTCTGTTCTCTCTGGGCATCGCTCGATCGCCTCCACTGCGGCGAGCGGCACTCGTATGGCCTTGCCGAAATAGCGCGCCTCCAACTCGCCGCGCGCGATCATGGCGTAGACGTGCTTGCGAGACAGCCCGAACCTTTGGGCAACATCAGCCACTCTCAGCATTTTTCGCTCAGACATCTCTCATCCTTGCAACGGGAGTCAGAAGTGCATCCAACGCGGACATCTTCTGCTTGGACATTCGGCAACGAACCGTGATGGGGTTGATCCCAAGCTCTCGACACCACGATGCGAGACATTGACGGCGGCCATCTATCTCAACGAACACGTTCCGCCGCGTGTTCTGAGCTTGTTGTTCCGCAGTGGCCCATCGGCAATTCTCTGGTTCATAGCCGAGGTCATTCTTAATTCGGTCAATGCTATGATCTGGACTTGGCCGATAGCCCATATCGGATAGGAAGTTGGAGAAACCCTCATCGCCTAGCCATCGCTGGCATACCCGAATTCCTCTATCTCGATAATCCTTTCTGGACCGCAAATCACTACCATTACAGCGCCTTATCATGTTTTGCCACGTCATATATTCTGGTGTGGTTGTATATCCGATTGAATGACCATGTTTTCGTAACTTTAGGCCGCCTAGCCCGCGCCGACATCCGCATGATTTGGTGTGGCCGCTGGTGAGCGTGTTTGTCTCGTGCGTGCGGATAGTCCCGCAGTCGCAAATACAGACCCAGCCGACGATAGCCTTCGCCTGTACCGTCCAGGCGCCGAATCTCTGGCCAATTTCAAGCATCGTCGGAGCCATCACACCTTCCTCGGCCAGTACCGGATCACCGGCTCGCCCTCGCCTGGCGCCCACACGTGCCAGACGGTCATCGAGGGCGCCCCGGGCGGGTCATCGGCCTGTTGATGGCGTCCTCGAAAGACATGCCCTTTTTCATGCGAATCGATACTGTTCGCACGTTGATGCCCAATTCGGCACACAGCTTGACTCCGCCCGGAGGCAGTACGGAGTTTTTTGGGCTCATCGCCCGCTTCGGCGCCGACAGAGCATCTTCTGCCGACAGTCCAGAACGCAGTCGCGTATAAATGGTCATCGGGCGGAGACCGGTGGCAGCGCTGGCTTCGGCTAGGGTCTGCCCTCCGACGATACAGGATGCTGCTCGCGTGTTCCGACGCTGCTCCTGCACGGTCGCCCATCGGACATTTCCGGGCTCATAGCCTTTTGCGTTGTCGCTACGATCCAGCGTGTGTTTGGGAGTGGGCTTGTCGCCTACGTGTGACGCGAATGCCCAGAAATCCTTTTGCCACTCATCGCACACCCCAATTCCACGTTCGGCGTAGTAACGATAGCCTTGGTATTTCGGATTATAACAGCGCATCAGCATGTTGCGCCAAGTAACATACAGCGGATGATTATGTTTTGCGGTCATGATTTCGGCCAATAGCGAATGACAGGTTCTCCTGAACCGGGATGCCACACATGAAATACATAGGAGTGTATAGGCTGGGCTTTGCGGTCCTCGCTCCACCACGGCCTAAATCTTAGTCTGGTCTGGCCCCGATAGAGCGGATCGGCGAACAGCTCGGCCCGGCACGCCGCGAGATCCCAATTCGCGCGCATCAGGAGGGCGGCACCTCCAGTGCGCCCACGCCGTACGCGGTCAACGATCGTGGTGGCGATCTCGTCGACCAGTCCCCGCTTATAGGGCGGGTTGGTGACGATCCAGTCTACTGCGGCCGTTCCGACGACTTCTGGTGCCGCGTGAGCGTCATAGCCCAGCCGCCGAAGCTCATCGACGATGCCGCTACCCTGCGGCGCACAGCAGTCGACGATGCGGCCGCTTATCGGCCACGTATCGACCAGCGCCTGAACGCACCTGCCGTCGATCGTCGGGTAGTGATCGTCGGCCCGCCGCTCGTAGTTGCTGTGGACGTAAGGGACCATGGCTACCTCTCCTCACGGGCGCGGATGCGGGCCGGCGGGGTCACCGTCGCACCATCTCGTCTGGGTCCGCGCCGTAGCGTCGGCAGAGCTGGTGCGCGAACGTGCTGCCGAGCGCGAACATGTCCATGACCGCGATCCAGCGGGAGTGCGCCCGGCGCTTCGGGTAGCGATTGCTGCGGGCGGACCGCACGGCGCGCTCCAGCAGCTTCGCGTCCGGGATCATGCTGACGTCGTTCTCTTGCGCCATGGCGCTACCCCTCCCTCCCCGCCGCGTCTCCATCGCGTGCCGTCCTCGCCATCGCGAGCAGAACATCCCGGAACTCCGGCGGCGTGGCGTCCCTGATGCGCTTCTTGTCCTTGCCGCCGATCATGGCCATGACGCCGATCCGCCGGGCCTTCTCGTAGCCGTAGCGCTCCAGCGCCACCGGATGCAGCCGCTGCGGCAGTCGCGACCATTCGAGCTCCGGCAGCGCGACCTTGCAGGCGTAGAGCCATGTCGGCTTGCGCGAGAAATGCCCGTAGTGACCCTGCTCGACGTAGCAGGTCCAGCCGCCGAACCGGTCGGCCTGGGTCCAGCCCTTGCCTCGCGTCGGGCGGTTGAGCCCGAACCATGCCCAGGCGTGGCTGTCGGCGGGATGCTCCAGAACTCCGCCCCAGGTGCGCACGGCAGTCAGGGCCACGGCGAACTTGCCCTGGTCGGCGCCGAGCGTGAACTGGTGCGGGCGCCTGGTGCTGCCGTGGTAGAAGCGGCCCCAGCGTTCGCATGGCGAGTGGCAAACGACCGGATGCGGCCCCGCGTAGAGCCGGGCGTCGCGCGCCTCGGGCCACAGGTCGACATCCGGCAGCTCGGCGTAGCAGCCGCCGGCGTCGACGAAGAGGGCGGCGACGGTCGCCATCTCACTCCCCCTGCCGCGCGGCGCTCGTGTCGCGGGTGGTGCGGTCGGCGATGACCTCCACCCCGACGACCTGCGCATGGACGTAGCTCATGGCCGCCGGGGAGTGCGTCCGCAGCAGCTCCTCCAGCTCGGGCAGATCCACGTCGATCGTCCGGTACGTGGACAGCACCGGCCCGCCGACGTTCGCGGCCATGCCTGCATCGTCGATCCGCACGATGATCCTGAGCATGGATCACCCCTCCCGACCGCCGCGCGTGGGGGTGCCCGTGGCCTTGGCGATGGCGGCTTCGGCCTCGTGGATGAGACATCTGCAGCCCTTGTCGTGCTGGTCCGCGTTCCCGCGATTGGTCCAGCGGAGCAGCCTCTCCAGCGCCGCCAGCAGATCCGGAGCCGCGGCGATCAGGCGGGCGTTGGCCTCCGACGTCAGGCGCTCTTCGGGATCAAACCCGACCTGAGCGATATCCCTGCGGTTGTAGATTTCGTCCTGCGCAGTCTCGACCGTTATGATGCGCTCAAGGTGCTCTTCGGCCACCCATGGCCCCGGCGTGTGTTTGCTCATGACCGCCCGTCCCCCGTCTGTCCCGGCGCCAGGGCGGCGCGTGCAGCCGCCTCACACAGGCACCGCAACCCGTCACGCCCGCAGTCACCCGGAGGCGCCCACTGGCACAGGGTCGCGTCGGCGACCCGGATGGCGGCCCGCTCCACCTCCGCTCGCGCATCACCTGACGCGGGCTGCAGGGCGGCGCGTCGGGTCAGGACGCCGGATCGGACATGCAATGCGATATCCATGGTGACCATGTACTCGCCCGGTGCGCCCCTCTCGGCCGCAGCGTTTGCGCGCGCCTCAAGAAGATCGGCGAGTCGGTTCTCGGAATCGACGAGAGCAGACTTGACTTGCTCTTCGAGCTTGGCGACATCACGCTTCAGTTTTTTCTCGCGGCCCTCCGTTTCGGTGAGCATTCGGTCCTGGGCCTCAAACGTTTTCTTCACCCAAGCCGCACATTCATCCGGGCTGATCTTGAACCTGTCGTCTCCAGGAGTGAGGGAAACCAGAGCGGCTATCCACTGGTCCACCTCCACCGCCTCCGGCTCAGCCGGCCGGGGCGCGCGCAGGGCAGAGAGGATGGCGGTCCGATGGTCACGCACTGTCATGCCGACGACAGTCAGCGCGCTCTGAAGATCGGCCTGCGTCTTCGCGGTGGCCGCGGCCTCCAGAAGACGCTCAAGTTGTTGCAGCGTTTCCGCCGCCAGCTCCTCGCGCTCGCTCATGGCGCGGGCTCCGGAAGATCCGGCGTCTTGGCTCCGTGCTCGGCTTGCCATTCAAGCACGCGCTCAATGTGCTCGAGAACGCGATGCTGGATTGTGGGCTCGGCCTTAGGGTCGTCCGCCAGCATCTGGGCATAGTGCGCGAGCACCGCGGCCATGTGCTTGTCCTGCGCGCGGAACAGCATCACCGGCTCGTCCGCGCCGATCTTGCCGGCCGGGTCCTGGATGCGATCGTAGTCTGGCCGTGCGTGCTTCATGACGCGGGCTCCGTCGGTGGGGGCACGGGTCGCCACTGCACGCCATCAGGCCACTCGTGGTTCTCGAACCCATACCCTTGGTGCTTCTGCCATCTGCCCGAGCGGCGCATCTGACGCGCGCCGTCCGGCTTGTATGGAAGCCAGCGGAAGACCTCGATCATGCGAACGTAATACATCGCAAGCCGATCTGGCGGTGGTGGCTCGCCCTCGGTCCACCCGCCCGCTTCCTCCGCGAGGATTGCGGCCAGGCGGTCGGCGATGCGGAATTGCTCCTTGTAGACCGCCTCGACCTCGCGCCAGTTATCCGCATGGCCTGTCGTCTGCAGTCCGTCGTGGGCGCGTAGGGCTTCGTCCCGCAGCTCGGCGATCAGGGTCTTGAGCTGCGCCTTCATGGCTTCTTCCAGTCAGCGTACAGATATCGGTCGATCTTCGACCACGCACCGGCCTTGGTCCTGCGGGCGCCGGAGAGCCAGGGCTTCCCGTCTTTGCGCCAGGGATGAAACTCGATCCTGGTGACCTTGTAGGTCACGCCGCGGGCAGTCACGAGGTCGCCGACCTTGATGCCGGCTGCCTCCTCGCGCGCTTCCTGCAGTCGACATTTGCAGCGCACGACCTCGACCTGAAGCCGGGCCAATTCGTTCTCCAGTTCAGTCACGCGATCGGTCATCGCCTGTCCTCCCGCTCCAGCTCGACGGCGACCAGCAGGAGGGCCGCCAGGAGGCGGCGGAGGGCGCTCATGGCTGCCGAGCCTCCACCAGCCGCGCGAGCTCGGGGTTGGCGGCCAGGCATTCCTCGCGCCACTTCGGGCTCTTGGTCTCGGCCTTCATCCTGAATGCCGCCTTGGCGTTCTCTGGGCTCAGGTAGATCGCCGACTTCGCCTCAGGCCACGTGATCGGGATTGTGCTACCGGCAGCCTCCTTGGGCGCGTCCAGAGGCAGGGAGCCGTCGGACGGTGCGCTGGCGCTCTGATCGGCCGCAGGCGTCTGGCGCGCTTCCTGGGCGGGCTGGCGGGGCGTTTCGTCCCGCGGCTCGTCGCCTTCGTCGCGCTCGGGAACCGGCTGGCCGGACTCTGGCGCAGCCTCGCCCTCCGGGCAGACCTCGGACGGCTTGCACATGCCGTCGCGCACCGCCTGCAGCAGCCCGACCAGCTGCGCGAGCACCCGCTCGTTCATCTCGTCGAGCTTGGCGCCGTAGTAGGTTTCGACCCGGGCCAGCGGGATGCGGTTCTCGGACAGGCGCTCGCGGACCTTCTCGAGCACGGCCTGCCGGTTCTTCTTGATCCGATCGATGAGCGAGCCGCGGGCCCGCTCGACCGCGTACTCGCACAGGTCGGGCAGGGCGTTGCGGATCACGTTGCGTGTCGCCTTGGAGGCGCCGATCTGGAAGATGACGTCCTGCACCCGGCCGGCGTCGCCGCCCATGCCACCAACGTTCTGGTCCTTGCGCTGGCGGAACGGCCGCGACAGGCGGAAGCCCGTCTCCACGTCGAGAAACGCAGCCTCGAACAGGTAGGCGGCCGCCGTCTCCTCGGCCTGGCAGTCGACCGAGCAGTTGCCGTAGGCGCGGGCAACTGCCGTCGTGCAGCGGATCGATGGGCCGGCGACGATCTCCGTCGTCGTCTTGCCCGTTTCGCGGTCACGCTTCCTGAACGGCAACTTGTACTCGAAGGCGTCGCCGAACATGTCGGCGAGCTGCGCGACGCTCATGCGCACCTTGCGGAGGTCGCGCACCACTTGGACCCGGATCGCGCCCATGTTGCTGTTCATGGTGCGGATGGTCAGGTCGCCGCCCTGGGCGCCGCCATCGTCCTGCAGGCTGTCAAGCGACGGCAGGTTCGGCACCAGATCGTCAAGCATTGTCGTCTCCTGTGGATGGACGAGAGGCGCTCTCAGGACACCAGGCGGTGCCGTGCGCCGGGCAGAACTTGCTGCCGCATAGGACCGAACTCGGGTTGGCGCGGAACGCGAACGGCGAGGCGTCACCGCCCAGGCTGAACGCGTCGACCGTGCGTCGAATGTCGTCGACCGATCGGCGGGCGGTGATCATGGCGACCCGCACGTCGTAGCCGACCGTCATCGGCGGCGGCTGCTCTGTCTTGGGCCCGACGCGGCGCGTCCACACCATGCGCGCCCGGTTCACCGGCTTGCCGCCGGCCACGAGCATCAGGCTGTAGGCGCCAATCTGTGCGATGGGCGTAGGCGGCCGCACGCCTGTCTTGAAGTCCTCGCAGGCGCGGTCCGGCTCCGTGAACAGGTCCGTGTGCCCGGTCAGGTACCAGAGCCCGCCGATCCGAGCGGCAAGGCTGGCCTCGATCAGCTCCGGCCTCCGATGCCTCGGTATGTCGGAGCGATAGGCGCGCAGGATCTTGCGGGTGGCGCCCTCGGCCGCGTTCATGTCCGGCGTGGTGCGATCCCAGGACGTGCCTTCCTCCCCGGCGCGCTTCCGCAGAGCCTCGACCGCAACGTCGTCGCATTCGTCCAGCGGCGCGGGATCGCCGGTGGCCGCGATGCCTTCCCAGGTGCGAGCCACGCCAGCGTGAGAGCCGGTCCCGACGTGCGCCCCGATGTTGGGCGAGCGCTGGCGGAGATCGTATCCGGCCCCGGTCAGCAGGCGCCGGCGCTGCGTCGCTGCCCACCGGCGGGGGCAGTCGGCCCATGTTGGTAGGCTCGACGCGCGGATCGTCTCGGCACCTTCAGGGATCACCCCTCGGCCCTCCGTTCGAGCTCGAGATAGATCCTCTTGCAGGCCACGACGTCGACCAGAGCATCATGCGCGCCGGACAGATCTTCGCCGAAGAAGTGCTGGTAGGCCTCGCCGAGTTTCGGCGGCTTGTTCCAGAGGCGGCCGCTGGCAGCCATGGCGGCCGTCGGTGCTAGCTTGCACAGGTCCTGCGAGGCTCGCATTGTGCAGTAGGCGGGCGGACCCGCTTCCCATTCCTCAGCTTGGCTGAAGCGGTACCGATGGAGCGCGATGCGGATGATCCTCGCGTCGAAGCTCTCGTTGTGAGCAACGCGACGTTCGGCGAACTGTACCATGCACATGAAGATCGCGAGCGCCTGATGCTCGCTGATGCCTTCAACGAGGGCTCGCTCCTGGCTGATGCCGTGGATCGCGGTCGTCTCCGCCGGGATCGTCCAGCCGTCCGGCCTGACGATCGCATTCAGCGAAGCGATCTCGACGCCGTCGAGACAGAGCAGGGCTGCCAGCTGGACGATGTGAGGTTGGTCAGGATGCTCCGACGGTTCGCGCCAAAGCGGCAAGCCGGTCGTCTCGGTATCGTAGAATAGGATCATAGTATTCGCTCCCAAATCCAAAGCCCAGCCCAAACTGCCGCCGGTCCGAGCACGGTCAGCAGCCAGCGGAGGCGCGGGGTCATGCTCAGTCCCATCGGTCGAGCCGATAGCTCGTCCAGCGACCGGCGTTCATGACGCGGACGACGCAGCCAATGCTGCGCTGACTCTTGCGGATGTCGTAGCCATTGGCCGAGCCTTCCTCGCGACCCCGCATCTCCTCGCGTCGGGAGTAAGCCTCGATCGTCGCCCTCACCGAATGCAGCTCCTGCCGCATGAACTCAGGAAACAGAGCGATGCCCTGATGCTCGCGTTGATCGCGGGCGCCATCCAGAACAAGCACCATGCCCTCACCGATGTGAGGCATCGGATTGTCGCCCCAGAGCGTCGGCAAAGGCATGACGCCGGTCACGCGGCACCAAGAGCTACTGCGCAGTCCCCATTGCTCTGACATCGATCCGCCGTGGTAGCAGTACCAGGCGACCGGATTGCGGCGCTCGTCTCGATCCCATTTCAGGATCGGCGGCGCGTCCGCGTTGACGGCCGTTGTGATGCCAATGAACGCGGCAGGTCCATGCGGCAGCAGAAGCTCCATGGACTCTGCGCCGGGGAGTACCGTGCGGGCGAACTTCTCCCAGGTGATCGTGATCGCCGGGATGTCGAGAGAAGGCGCAGCGGATCGGTCCGTGCCCTTGAGGTGGCCGAACACCCCATTTGATGCCGGCGCCTCCTTCGCCTCCGCCGGGCGCCAGATCAGCTCGACCTCATCCAACCGGGCAAAGCGGCGCTCGAGCGAACGAGCGATCCCGAGCTGAGCAACGATCTTCTCCGCCTGCTCGATGTTGCCGACGGACGGCGCGGCCTGCGGACGCTGGTAGAGGAGCGGATGCAGCTTCGCATCGAAGCGGCGCTTCACTTCGTCGAACGACAGACCGGCCGCGATATCCTCCAGCAGAGTCCCGACCACCGAAGCGCGCGGATGGCAGAAGCCGTCGGGCGCGGTCGCGATGGCGCGCCACAGGATGTTGTCGCGAGCCATAGTGTTCTTGGTCGCCGAGCGGGCGGCCTGCAGATCCTGCAGCCACTTCACCGGGCCAATGAACCGCTCGCTCCGGGCCAATGTCTCGGCCTGCAGAAGGCGCATCGCCTCGACAAGCATGTCGGGCGTGAAATCGGCCAGAGCGCGTGCGACCGTGCCGAAGTCCTCGCGCTTGGCCGCCATCGCTTGGCCGGGCGTTAGCAGCGCATGGCGGAAGGCCAGATGCCTCGGCGGCTCGACCGCGAAATGCGTCCAGTCGCCAGTCTTGGGCGTGCCCCATGTAGTTTCGCGGACCAGGAACGGGGACGATACGCTGCGGCGACGAACGGCAGCCACCATTGCATCGATCGCCGGCCGATAGAACTCCGGCGCAAGGTCGGGATGCCAGACGGCCGAACGGGAGGCGCCGGCCTCGTCAATCGTCACCAAGCCGCCGAAACGCTCGACGAACTGGCGGCAGGCGCTGCAATTGTGGACCTGTCGGTGCGACGGCAGCCCGTCGAGATAGAGCGAGAACAGCGGCTCACCCGTGGTGGCGAACAGCCGCTCGCCATTGGCTACGCTGCTCTCGAATCCTCGTCGCACGGAGGCGAGAAGCGCTGCGTAGTCGCGATCGTGGTCATGCTCGACAGTCTCAGAAACGATGGTCATCATGTCCTCCATGGTCATGAAAGTATCCACGACACCAGGCGCCACGCGCCGAGCCAGCACCCGATCGCCAGCGGCACGCCGACGATCAGCGCCTTGATCAGGCCAAAGTCCTCGTCGTCCTGGTCGCGCTCAGGCGGCCAAGCGCTCATCTCGGGGTCGCGCGGCATGTCAGGCCGCCCTCCGCCCCGCCGCGACCTCGTCCGCGAGCGCGTGACCCACAGCGCTAATCACGTCGTCGAGCCGGGCCGCGACATCGCCCCAATGTCCGCCGTCCTGAGCGGCCGCTACCTCCTGCAGCGCCCGCAGGTACGCGAGGTCGTCCTTGTGGAGGACCTCGCCGTCGATCTGAGCCCGGATCGGGCCGCACAGGATACCGCGTCGGGTCGTCATGAGCTTTACGGTAACGGCGTCCGTCATGCGGTTGCGCACGCAACTTTGACGGAGCCGCTCGACGTCGCGGTCGGCTGCCAGGAGGGTGCGGCCGAGGCGGATGAGACGGTCGATGTCGGGGGTCATGGCCGGCGCGCCTTCATAGCGGCCTCTAGGGCGGCGCGCATACACACATGGCTGCTGAAGCCACAGCGCTGATAAGCCTGCATCGCAGCAGCCAGCATCTCATCCGTGACCGCCCCCGCATCCCCCGCCGCGCCCTCGATCAGGGCGAGGATGGTCTCGGGGGTTTCGGTGACGGTCCAATAGCCGTCTTCGCCAACTCCGCGCTCGAATACCTTGGTGCCGTCAGCACCCGGCATCAGGCCGGACAGTTGGCCAGAATTCAGCCAGATCGGCGACCTATCTCTTAGCGTCAGCCTGATGAAGCGGGTCATGCCGCCGCCTCCTGCACTTCCGGCCACTCGCGGCCATTGGCCCGCGCCATCGCCAGCAGCGCGTCCTTGTTCTTCAGCCAGAAGAAAAGCGCCGTCTTGCCATCCATTTGCGCAATGCGGCGGTCATTGAACGCGGCCCAATCGGCGAGACTGTGCAGCTCACAACCGATCTTCATGTGCGTGTCGAAGATCAGCACGGACCACGTCAGACCGGTGATGATGATCGGAGCGCGGGTGATCGGCACGCCATCGCCGTAGGTTGCGCCCGCGCCGCGCAGGTCCGCGCCGCCCAGGTTCGCGCCGACGAGGTTCGCGCCGCCCAGGTTCGCGCCGACGAGGTTCGCGCCGCGCAGGTCCGCGCCGCCCAGGTTCGCGCCGACGAGGCGGGCTCTGGCCCTGTGCGCTGCCACGACCGCCTTGCCCAGCCGGATCGCCTCGCTGTCGCGGTGCTCGGCGTCGATCTCGCCGGACCAGACGGGGGTCTCACGCCAGCGGTGATGGATCGTGTAGGGGATGAGGGGCATCTGGGGTTACTCAGCAGGAGCAGGTGAAGAACGAGCCGCGATGGCTCTCGCCGACTGACTTGCTGCTCATGCCCAGACCGAGATCGATCGCCTTGCCGACAAGCGGCCGAGCGACGCGCCACAGGAACAGGTTGCGGAGGATGTTCATGCCGCTTCTCCCGCACGCTGGTCGTTGTCCGCCGCCCGCTTGAGCGCTTGGTTGCGGTCGTAGGCCACGCTCAATCCCGGATGGCTGGCCACGTCGGACGCAGGCACGAACTCCATCCGGTACCCGTCGGGGTAGTGCTTGCGGAAGGTCTCATGGCGGTCCGGTGCGCTGCCCTCCACGATGCCGAGATCGTGCGGCATGTAACTCTCATGCGAGCAGACATGGCTGCCGAGGCAGACTCCATCCTCGGCAATGAGGTACCCAATCCACCAATCGCGGCGGCCGCCGTTGTTGAAGCCGTAGATGACCGGCAACTCGGAGACCGGCTTGTCATGCGGGTTGTAGACGGCGAAGGGCTTGTCGCCCCACTTCGACAGGTGCTCGCCGAGATACCGAGCTGCGGCCTGTGGGGTCGTCATCGCATCAGCACTCCCACCGCGTAGCCGAGCAGGAGCGCGGCCAGGAAAACGATCGTGCGGCGAAACCAGCGGTCGGAGCGGAGGCGCTCGAGATCGTTGGCAAGATCGGAGCCGTAGGCCTCGAGCTGCCTCACGTCCTCCTGCAGGTCCTTCCGATCCTGCTTGCGAAGCTCGAGCTCGTCGATCAGGTCGCGATTGAGGCGCTCGCACACCTGCGCATAGGCCTCAGCCGTGCGGGCCCGGTCGCGCCAGTGCCGCAGCGCCACGTCGTTCGGCGGCGGTGACGATGCTCGGCGTAGCGGAATGACGGGGATCGGCGCGCCGTTCACCAGCGCGACGGTTCGGACGTCCGTGTCCATGTCAGACCTCCGCCGTCGGGGTGTCGACGGAGGTCACACTTACCTGGGCACGCGAATTTCTGAGCGTGCTGTTCGCTGTAACGACGACCACGCCGGCCGACGGCTTTTCGCCGCTCGCCTCGATGTTGAGCAGGATGAAGTCGCCTATGCGCAGCATGCGGCTAGCTGGGTTGAAGTAACCCTCGGCGGCCAGATCTGCAGCCGTGTCCTCGGTACGGTAGTGCCAGAGCGTGAAGCCGTTGGCGTAGCCGAGCGCGCTCAGGTTCTTGGACTGGTAGGCCATTGTGATCCTCCTTGTTTTTCCTAGCCGGAGCCGTCGCCGTCGCCGGAGCCGTCGCCGGAGCCGGAGCCGTATAGATCGACCCTGGCCGCCTTCCGCGCGCGCATCACTTGACCTCGTACGTCTTGATCTCGCGCAGCCCCTTCGCGGCCTCGGCGGAGCAAGAAATGATCGCGGTCGCGTCAAGAATGACCGTGCGGTCCACGGCGTCCGACAGCCGCGAGTGGCCCGCCTCGGGTCCGCGCTTGGCGAGCGTCGAAAGCATGTGGCGCTTCTCCCAGTAGCCGATCATGCGGGCTTCGGAGAGCGTGACCTCCTGCCCCTTGGCGGAGTCGAGGTAGCCGCAGAACGTGGCGATGGAACCGCGGACAATGACGTAGGGCTTGGTGGTCTTCTTGGTCGTGGTCATGTGCTTTCCCTTTGGTCAACTGCGTTTACGATGGGCGCGGACGGGCGCCGGGTGGTATGGTCAAGCGGCTTTACGAATCAGAATGGTATTGATTCGTCATCCCCGAATCCGCCAGCCGCGTGCGGGTCCACGGCCTCGCCCTGGTTACTGCGGCGCTGGGAGCCGCCGCCTGACGATCCGCCGCTCTGCCCCGGTGCGCCCACCACCTTCAACTCGGACACGTTGATCTCGAGTTCGGTCTTCGTAGTCCCGTCCTTCGCCTGGTAGGACCGCAGCGCGCCGCGACCGATGACGAGCACCTTCGCGCCCTTGACCACGTCGCGGATGGCGTCGTCAGCCTGGCGCCCCCACGCCGCGCAAGAAATCCAAGTCGAGTCTTTCCAGGACCCGTCCGGATTCTTGCCGGCCGAGACGGAGATCGAAAACTTCGCCAGCTTGTGCTGCGGGGTGTGCTTGGCTTCCGCGTCGCGACCGGCGGTACCGAGGGCTGTGATGTTGATCATGATCAGCCCTCCTGCCCAGGCTCGCGCGCGCGCTTCTCGGAAGGTGGATCGGTGGGCATCTCGACCACG
>ERZ650308.1096-NODE-1096-length-14310-cov-11.278078_pt1 | contig 14310 bp, 15 predicted proteins | sample MGYA00376244_ERZ650308 | MGnify/ENA primary metagenome ERZ650308 (study PRJEB26733, sample SAMN07839295) | wastewater metagenome | biome: small river; feature: stream; material: water | place: USA: North Carolina | collected 2016-04-26 ...
TCACTACTAAGTCAGAGAATACTGACCCAACGAAAGAGAAAAATTGATCTCAAACCTATTGATCGGTTTGCGCGAAGGCCTCGAAGCAGCTCTCGTCGTAAGCATCCTCATCACCTATCTAGTGCGCACCGGTCGCAACAAGAGCATTAAATTCGTCTGGATGGGCGTTGCCTCGGCCATCGCGGTCAGCCTCGCCCTCGGCGCAGTGCTCACCTTCACCACTTCATCACTCACCAAGATTCCTCACGCCGAAGAAATCTTCGCTGGCTCTATGTCGGTCTTGGCTGTCGCCTTGGTCACCTGGATGATCGTCTGGATGCGCAATGCCGGCAAGAAGATGAACGCTGAACTAGAAGGCAAGCTCGAGACCGCAGTCATCGGTGGCGCACTCACCGTGGCCATCATGGCTTTCGCTTCGGTTGCCCGCGAAGGCATCGAAACCACCTTCTTCTTTTTCACCGCGGTTCAGGCCGCGGGTTCAACCGTGGGCCCGGTCATCGGCTTCACTCTCGGACTACTGATTTCTGCCGGCCTCGGCTTCTTGCTCTACCGCCGCGCAATCAAGATCAACATGCGCCGCTTCTTCAGCGTCACCAGCTACTTCCTGATTCTGGTTGCCGCCGGCGTACTTTCTTATGGCATCAGCGACCTAGCCGAAGCTGGCATCGTGCCGGTGAACCTCGGCACCGCTTTCGACCTCTCGGCCACGATCTCTGAAGACAGCTGGTTTGGCGCTTTGGCAAAGGGCATCTTCAACTTCAACGCCGAGACCAGCTGGCTGTCGGCAATCACCTGGATCGTTTATGTTGCATTCGCGGTCTGGCTATACAACCGCAAGGCGCCAAAGTCTTCGGCTAACAAGGTTGCAGTGCCTTTGAAGCACAAGGATGGCGCTGCCCTAGTTAAGTAGTCGCAGTTTTTAGCAGAGGCAAAACCTCTGCAAGGTCGGCGCGGGTGCCCGAGGCAGAAACTTTGCCGGCGGCAACCGCGTCGTTCCAGTTAAGTGAGCCGGTCGCAACTGCGAACCAGGTCTCCGGGGTCATCTCAACCACGTTCGGCGGAGTTCCACGCGTGTGACGCGGACCTTCGATGCACTGAGTCGCACCAAGCGGCGGAACACGAACCTCAACCGAGTTGCCCGGGGCAACCTCGGCTAGTTCTTCAAGCAAAAAACGAACCGCAGTCGCAAGGTCAGCTGCCACAGAGTCAGGTGCGGTCTGCACCGCGTGCACCGCTGCCCAACCGATGTCTGCCTTGATTCTGCGTCTTGCCATGTCTCTACTTTCTCACGCCGACCACACGGGCGACTCTAGACTTGAGCCATGCCTACACTCGCCGCCATGATCACCTTCATGATCACCGCTCTGGTGATCATTTTGATCCCTGGGCCGAGTGTGGTTTTCGCCATCGGGCGAACTTTGGCGCTTGGTCGTTCATCCGGGTTGGTCACCGTGGTTGCCAATGCGATGGGCACGAGCGTGTGGGTAGTTGGCACCGCCTTCGGCCTCTATGGTTTGGTCAGCGCTCTGCCTTGGTTGCTCGAAGTAATCAAGATCGGCGGAGTGCTTTATCTCGGCTATCTGGGCTATAAAACTGTGCGCGGTGCAAGCAAGCAGCACGCAAACATCATGAGCTCGAGCGATGCCAAGAAGTCGCTCGGTCAGATTTTTCGCGAGGGCTTTTTCGTTGGACTAAGCAACCCAAAGACCGCCGTGTTTTTCACCGCCGTGCTGCCTCAGTTCATCAACCCGGCCGGGAATTTTGTGATTCAGTTCTTGCTGCTTGGCATGATCTTCGAGATCGTCGGTGTGCTCAGTGACGCCATGTATGTGCTGGCCGCCGCCGCAGTTCGCGATTGGATCCTGAACGAACCAAAGCGCCTGCACACCATCGTCGCCGTTGGTGGCGCAATGATTTTGGCAGTCTCGGTTTGGCTTCTGATTAACATGCTCACCGGGCACTAGGGCAGCCGTCAACCCCACCCAAGCGCCGAAACCCTACCTCCGGTAAACTTGTCGGGTGAAGATTCTAGTTTTGGGCGCAGGCGCCCGCGAGCACGCAATCGTTAAGGCGCTACTGCGCACCGGCACCGCCAAGGATGACCTGATCGTCGCCCCAGGCAACGCCGGCATCGCCCTCGATGCACACACCGAGCCTTCACTCAACCCAAACATGCCACTAGACGTGACCAAGTTCGCGCTCGAGAACGGCATCGAATTAGCCATCATTGGCCCAGAGGCCCCGCTGGTTGCCGGCGTATCTGATGCGCTTCGCTCAGAGGGCATCGCGGTTTTCGGCCCAAGCCAGGCAGCCGCCCAGCTCGAGGGTTCAAAGTCTTTCGCTAAAGAGGTTATGTCCGCCGCTGGTGTGCCAACCGGAATGGCTCGCGAGTGCTCGACCATCGAGCAGGTTGCCGACGCCATGGATGAGTTCGGTGCCCCGTACGTGATCAAGGCCGACGGCCTCGCAGCCGGCAAGGGCGTTATCGTCACCAACGATCGCGACGCGGCTTTGGCTCACGCCGAGAAGTTCATGGACATCGGCATCTTGGTCGAAGAGTTCCTAGCCGGCCAAGAGGTCAGCCTGTTCTTCCTTGCCGACGGCAAGACCGTGGTTCCACTGAGCCCAGCTCAAGACTTCAAGCGCGCCTATGACAACGATGAGGGCCCGAACACCGGCGGAATGGGCGCATACAGCCCACTACCTTGGTTGCCAGAAGGCTTCGTCGAAGAAGTTCAGCGTGACGTTGCTCAGCCAACCGTCGATGAGATGGCAAAGCTCGGCACCCCATTCATCGGTCTGCTTTACTGCGGCCTGATCGTGACCGAGCGCGGCATCCGCGTTATCGAATTCAACGCCCGCTTCGGCGACCCTGAGACCCAGGTTGTTCTGCGCCGCCTAACCAGCTCGCTCAGCGGGCTCCTTTATAAGGCAGCAACCGGTCAGCTCAACGGTGCAACCGCACCTGACTTCACCAAGGATGTTGCGATCACCGTGGTGCTCGCCAGCGAAGGCTACCCAGACACCTCGGCCCCGAACCGCCCGATCTCTGGTTTGGCCGAGGCTGAGGAAACCGGCATTGAGATTTGCCACGCTGCCACCGCGGCCGGCACCGATGACACTGGCGAAGAAGTTTTGATTGCCACCGGCGGCCGCGTGCTTTCGGTTGTTGCAACCGGCACCGACTTTGCCAGTGCCCGCAAGCAGGCTTACGCCGGCATCGAGAAGATTCAGCTCGAGGGCTCGCACTACCGCAAGGACATCGCAGCGAAGGTTGCTAACTAATGACTGAACTCGGCGCACCAATCGAGATTCCAGGCTGGGTTCACGTCTATTCGGGCAAGGTCCGCGACCTTTACGAGAGCGAAAGCCCGAGCCTTTCACACCTGATTTTGGTGGTTGCTTCAGACCGCGTGAGCGCCTTCGACCACATCCTTGAACCGGCAATCACCGGCAAGGGCAAGCACCTGACTGCCCTGACCAACTGGTGGTTTGACCGCCTCGATGTGCCAAACCACTTGGATGGCGAGGTGCCGGTTCCGGCTGAAGTTGCTGGTCGTGCGACCATCGCCAAGAAGCTCGAGATGTTCCCGGTTGAATGCGTTGTTCGCGGATACATCAGCGGCTCGGGCTGGCAGGAATACCAGGCCAACGGCGAGATTTGCGGCATCAAGTTGCCTGAGGGTTTGACCTTCGGTGGCAAGTTGCCTGAACCGATTTTCACCCCGGCCTGGAAGGCGCCGATGGGCGAGCACGACGAGAACATCACGTTCGAGCGTGTGATCGAGTTGGTTGGCGCGGAGAACGCAGCCAAGATTCGCGACCTGAGCCTCAAGGTTTTCAAGCAGGCCAGCGCGCTTGCCGAGCACGCGGGTTTGATTCTTGCCGACACCAAGTTTGAGTTTGGCATCGACCCGTTCAACCGCGATGACGTAGTCGAATTCAACGGCGTGAGCGGCACCATCACCCTTGGTGACGAAGTGCTCACCCCAGACTCGAGCCGATTCTGGAGCAAGGCCGCCTGGGATCGCGGCGAGCGCAAAGAGTCTTTCGACAAGCAGATTGTTCGCAACTGGTTGGCCGAGAACTGGGACAAGAAGGGCAACCCGCCTGCCTTGCCAGCCGAGATCGTCGCACAGACTGCCGACCGCTATGCCGAACTGGTTGAACGTCTAACCAGCGAAGTTGCCTAGCCCCCTCTTTCCGCCAACAATCTTTGGACTGCCGGAATAACCCGTCATTCAACTGCGTTAGGTAAACCGTGACCCCAAGCCGAATTAGTGATGAGCGCCAAGAAGCAATTCTTGAAGCCGCTCAGTCGCTTATTGCCGAGAAGGGCGTCGACGCGGTTTCGATGGCTGAACTGGCCAAGGCAACCGGGCTCAGTCGCCCAGCGATTTACCAGTACTTCGCCTCGAAAGATCACGTACTTGCCGAGCTGGTCATCAACGAAATGGCCGACCTCAGCAACGCAATCGAGCGCCACATCAAGGGTCTCGCTGACCCGATGGAACGCATCCGCATCTGGATTCACTATTCGCTCGCCCACTTGGCCAGCGCCGAGCACCGCATCGTTCGTGAGATTTCGATTGCCTCGCTGCCCGAGGATTCTCGCGGCATGATCAACGCGATGCACGGCCACTTCATGTTTGCCCTGCTCAGCCCGGTTCGTGAGATCGGCGTTAAAGACGTGACGGCCACAGCGCACCTGATTTTTGCATCGGTGGCTGCGGCCGCCAAGAGAATTGACGAAGGCAGCGAGTTCGTTAGAGAAGCCGCTGCCCTCGAGCAATTCACCGTTGCCGGTTTGATTGCCAGCGCTAACGCTGGCCCGAAGAACTAGTTCTTCTTTTTCTTAGCGGCTGCCTTCTTGGCAGCTGCCTTCTTCGCTGCTGCCTTCTTCGCAGCCGCAATCTGCTTTTCCGTTAGCTTCACGACTGGCTTGGCGGTCGGCTTTGCAACCACTGCCGCACCAAAGGTCAACGGAATGAAACGGTCAAGTGAGAAGTCGGTTGAACCGCCTAGGTGATCGCGACGAACGTGAATGCCACAGGCCACCTTGGTGCAGTCGATGGTCTTGTCGCCCGAGGTGAACTGAGCAACAACCGGAACCTGAAGCGGCTTGGTTGCATCGCTCGCGTGCTGAGCCAATGAACCGGCGTCGGTCGAAGCCCAAACGGTCTTGTCCATGCCAACGCAGTCGGCTGGGCGACCCTTAGCGGCGTCGACCAAAGTGCCGGCACATAGACGAAGGTAGATACCCTGACCAGCAGGAACGTTGTTTGCAGTGACGGTGACAACGTCGCCAGCGATGGTTAGGTTCTGAGTCTTGTCAGCGGTGACGCTGAAATCAGCGGCCTGTGCTGGAGCAACGGCTGCCAGTGCCGAAACGGCGGTTAGGGCAACAATGGCAAGCGTTGCAATGCTGTTCTTCTTCATTTTTCTCCTTGGATGGGGTTTCCGCCGACTTTTGATCGACTATTTGAACGTGACGGGGATGATCACGTCGGCTTTTCGGTAATCCGAAAGGGTGTGGTCGGCTCGGGTCAAAATCGCGCACTTGACGACCTTGCAGTCGTTGTTGCCGATCATCCTGGTGGCTGGCACCTGAACCTTGAATGAGCCGGCGGTTACGGTCTTTGACTTGACCTTGGATGTGATCTGGGTGAACGGTGTCACCAAAGTGATCGCATAGATCGGTGGGTTTGACGAGACCCAAACCGACTGATTGTTTTTGCCGGTGATGTCGAAAGGGCCGCAGAGTGCCGGGCGCTTACCCTTCGGTGGAATCACACAGAAGGTCACGTAGATGCCGGTCTTGAGGTCGTAGCCCCTGCCGGTAACGGTGAGAATCTGGCCGTCGTTGAGGTTCGTCGCGGCGTCAACGGTGAGCACCTGACCGATTGGGCCGGTTGCTTTGTTTGTCGCCGAGGCCGGGGTTGCCGCCAATGCAGGCTGAACGCCGCTAAGTGCGGTCGCGGCAAGCGCGAGAGCTGCAAGAAGTTTGTTCACGCACCAAAGTTAAGGCGCGGTCGTTTTTAAAAACTGACACGCTGTCAGTAACCCAAGCCGAGATTTCGGCTACCTGCCAAAATCGTCCAGCTGGCAGAAATGTGCGGCTTTGTTTGGCCCAGCTAAAGACAAAACCCTCGGCGGCAACCGAGGGTTTGGTTTGAAGCTCCGGAAAGCTTCGAATCGGAGAAAGGCTCCGAAGAGATGGCTCTTCTTGAGTATAAAACACAAATTCGATTCGAAAGATAACGATTTGTGCTCCGATTCGTCGCTTGGTTCGCACCCGAGCGAAGGAGAAAGATTATGTCTAAATGGCAAATCTTGGACCTGGTTCTAACGGCGGTGAAAGTTGTCATTCTGGCACTTGAAACGCTGTTGTTAATCAGATAGTTCCGAATCGGCCCCGGGGCAGGCACGCCTGTCTCGGGGTTTCGTTAGCTAATCGTTGCAGGTGCAACGCTGCTCTTGAGGAACACCGGCTAGGGCTTCCTCAATGTGACCGCCGCAGCCTTCCCAAGTGACTTTGCCGCAGTTTGGGCAGTTCGCTGGTGAACACATGGCTGACTCCTTACTTCTTCTTGCCGAATAGACGCGCGAAGAAGCCTGGCTCCTTCGGGTCGTTTGCGTGGCCCTGGCACTGCTGTGACTTTGGGATTCCGCGCATGACTTCATTTACGTGCTGGCCGCAGCCAGACCAGGATGCTTTGCCACACTTGCGGCAGGTAACTCGCTGACACATTTTGTTTCCTTTGTTTGAGGTGGTGTTCGGTTGTTTGAAGAACTACTGGATGACCATTCCGGTGGCCACGGCTGCATCGGCGACCGAGCCAGCGTTGTATAGCTTTCCGGTAAATCCGTTCTGCTGCATCCAGGTGATTGCCTGACCGGCACGGTTGCCAGAGTGGCAATAGACCACATAGTTCTTGGCCTTGTCGAGCTGGTTCATCTGCGATTCGAAGTCGGCACCTTGGATGTCGATGTTGACCGAACCGTGCAAGTGACCGGTCGCTACTTCATCCGGAGTGCGCACGTCAATGACGGCAGCGATGCTCTTCATGTCGATCGCGTTGGCGTTTGAGCAAGCGGCGAGCGAACCAACCGCAAATAGGGCGATTAGGGTCGCTGCCACAAACTTGAAAACCTTTGACATTTCAGTCACCTTTCGACTGGTATTTCGTATACCCCCTAGGGTATGCTAGAAAGAGATGAAATTGCAAATACCATTGCAAAACTCACCGAGAAACTAGGAGCCGAAATGCAACTCGAGCAATCAGACCTCAAGGCCGCCCGCGACCGACTAGCGCGTGTTCAGGGTCAAATTGGCGGCATCATCAAGATGATCGATGAGGGTCGCGACTGCACCGAACTGCTAAATCAGCTCTCGGCGGCAAGCACCGCCTTGAGTCGTGCTGGCTTCACCATCATTTCTTCAGGCATGAAAGCCTGTGCGACCGCCGAGGAAGGCGACCCGCAACGCAAGGCTCTAGAAAAAGCCTTCATGTCATTGGCTTAAGGAAACATCTTGAAGGTAGTAATCATCGGCGGAGTCGCTGGCGGAATGTCTGCCGCGGCACGCTTACGACGTCTCGACGAAACAGCCGAAATCACCGTCTATGAGATGAGTGAAAACGTCAGCTACGCAAACTGCGGTTTGCCATACTTCGTGAGCGATGTCATCTCTAAGCGCGAAGCGCTTCTGCTCCAGACCCCAGAGGCGCTGTGGAACAGATTCCGCATCCTGGCCAAAGTTCAATCTATGGTGACCGCGATTAATCGCGAGGCCAAGACCGTCTCCGTGAAGAATCTTGCTACCGGCGAGACCTACGAAGATCACTACGACAAGCTAGTCATTTCTACCGGCGCACGCCCTCGCCGCCTCGACATCCCGGGCATCGAGCGAGCAATGTGGTTGCGCAACGTGACCGATGCCGACGACGTGAAGGCCGCGTTATTAACCGCCGAGAACAAGTCGGTAGCGATTATCGGAGCCGGCTTTATTGGCATCGAGCTTGCCGAAAACATTCGGCACATGGATATTTCGGTGACGATCGTTCAGCGCAGCAACAGCATCCTTGGGCAGTTTGACCCAGAGATGGTTCAGCCGCTGCACGAAGTGCTTGAGAAGCACGGTGTGAAGATCGAGCTAAATGCGCAGCCGGCCAAGATAACCGCCGAACACGTCGTACTGGCCGATGGCCGCAAGATTGAGGCCGGCTTGGTTTTCACCGCTGCCGGCGTAGACCCAGACAATTCACTCGCTCGCGAGGCCGGGCTAAAGATCGGTTCAACCGGCGGGCTGTGGGTCGACGAGCAGCAGCGCACGAGCGACCCAGACATTTTCGCGGCGGGTGATGCGGTTGAAAAGAACGGCATCCTGACTGGCGATCAAACCCTTATCCCTCTCGCCAACTTGGCAAACCGTCACGGTCGCCTAGTGGCCGACGTTATTGCCGGTCGCGAGGTCAAGGCTCGCGCTGCGGTTGGCACGGTCATCCTTGGAGCATTCGGTTTCGCAGTTGGCATCACCGGGCTCAGCGAACGTGCCGCGGTTAAGGCCGGCATCAAGCATCAGGTGATCCACATTCACCCGAACAGCCACGCGGGATACTACCCAGGCGCAAAGCGCCTCTCGATGAAGGTTCTTTTCGACCCAGAGTCTGGCCAGATTCTTGGCGCGCAGGCAAACGGCGAAGATGGCGTCGATAAGCGCATCGACGTGATTGCAACCGCGATGCACGGCAGCCTAACCGTTGAAGACCTCATGGATCTTGAGTTGGCCTATGCCCCGCAGTTCGGTTCGGCCAAGGATGCCATCAACATCGCCGGTTACGTTGGCAACAACGTCTTTGGCGGTATGACCCCAACTTTGCAGTGGCACGAACTCGAATCTGCTCGCGCGGCTGGCGCTCAGGTCATCGACGTTCGCTCACCTCAAGAACACGGCCATGCGCACATCCTCGGCACGCTGAGCATTCCAGTTGAAAAGTTGCGCGACCGCCTAGCCGAGGTACAACTCGAAGACGTGGTGGTCTATTGCCAGGTAGGTCAACGCGGGCACATCGCGACCCAAATCTTGAAGGCAGCGGGTGCAAATGTGCGCAACCTGGATGGCGGATTCGTCACCTGGTCGGCGGGCACTGTGGCGGTCAGCTAAATCTCAGTTTTGAGTACGAAGGTGGAAACATGGATATTGTTCGCAGAACCGTTTTGATCGGCGCAGCAGCCGCCGCTGGCACCATTACCCTGGCGGCCTGCACGGCCATGCCGGGCAGCACAAACCCATCACCGAATGTCGCCGGCCTCGAACCCGAACTCATTCGTTCAAGTAATGGCCGGCTGAATATCGACCTAGTCGCAGCCAAGACCTCCGTCGACATCAATGGCACAGCGGTGAAAGCCATGACTTACAACGGCACACTGCCCGGCCCGACCTGGATGGCGAAACCTGGCGACAAAATCACCGTGAACTTCACCAACAAGCTTGGCGAGACAACCAACTTGCACACCCACGGATTTCACGTTTCACCCGAGGGCAACTCAGACAACGTGATGCTCGAGATCAAGGATGGCCAAACCTTTAAATATGAATACCAACTCGCAGCCGATCACCCGGCTGGCACCTATTGGTATCACCCGCACCACCACGGCAAGGCTGCCGACCAAGTCTTTGCTGGGCTCTACGGCGCCATTATCATCGAGGATGACCTGTCCATCAGCGCGGCAAACAACCGAGTGCTAGTGCTTTCAGACATCGCGGTCACCTCAGATGGCAACATCGCACAAGCCGGCATGATGGACAAGATGATGGGTCGCGAGGGCGCTCAGGTTTTGGTAAATGGTCACGTCGAGCCCGAGTTCAACTCGATTGCTGGCAGCCGAGAACGCCTACACATCGTTAATGCCTGCACCTCGAGATACATGACTTTGCACCTCGACGGTGCTCAGATCCAATTGCTGGGGATGGATTCGGGGCATTATGGCGAACCGAAGAATGTGAACACCGTGACATTGGCTCCGGGAAATCGCGCTGACCTGGTTTTTCTAGTAGGCAGCGAACAGATCAAACTCAGCTTCGACTCGGTTCCTCACCTTGACTCGATGTCCACCCCGATTAAAGATCAACGGATTGCGACTTTCACGCCGACCGGTGATGCAGTTGCCGACGTGAAGCCACTGCCGGCGATGAGCACACCACGCGATATCCGCAAGGCAACGGTCACGAGTAAACGCAGTTTTACGTTAGCGATGCCAGCTATGGGCTCGATGAGCGGAATGGGCGGCGGGATGGGAAACATGGGTGGCATGAATCACGACATGTCTGGTTTCACCATCAATGGCGAGGTCTTTGACATGTCGACAGTGAACACAACAGTTGCATTTGGCACAGTCGAAGAGTGGACCATTGTGAACACCTCGACGATGAACCACCCATTCCATCTACATGTGTGGCCGATGCAACTGATCCGTGTTGGCGAACAGACTGTGGAAGACGCTCAGTGGCAAGACGTTGTGAATGTTCCGGCGATGAGTTCAAGTGTGGTTCGTGTGGCCTTCGAAAACCACAAGGGCACGGCGGTTTATCACTGCCACATTCTTGATCACGAAGACGCAGGCATGATGGGTGTCATCAAAGCCAGTTAAATCGAATGCCGCCTGCGGGCACACAAGGAAACCCGCTAAAATAGAAGGGTTCGCCCAGCCAAAGACGGCCGTTCGTGCGCCCACCTGCCGCCTAAAAATCAGGAGTTCCTGTGCCAAAAATCATCGTTGAAGTTATGCCTAAAGAGGTTCTTCTAGACCCAGCCGGTAAGTCGGTTAACAACGCCCTTCACCGCAGCGGGCACAACGACATCACCGCCGTTCGCATCGGCAAGCGCATCGAACTTCACTTCGACCGCCCGGTGACCGACGCAGACCTAGCCGAAGCGCAGAAGATCGGCGAAAACTTCTTGAGCAACGCAGTTATCGAAGACGTTGTCTCGGTAACCGTTCAGAACTAAGCGGCGGCCCCCATGACTTTCAAGATTGGTGTTGTCACCTTTCCTGGCACCCTGGATGACCGCGACGCCCAGCGCGCAGTTCGTCTAGCCGGCGGCGAAGCGGTTGCCCTTTGGCACGCAGACGAAAACCTACACAAGGTTGACGCAGTTGTTCTTCCTGGCGGTTTCTCATACGGCGACTACCTTCGCTGTGGCGCAATCGCAGCTCAGGCTCCGGTTATGGACTCGATCGTCAAGGCAGCCAACGGCGGCCTTCCAGTGCTCGGCATTTGCAACGGCTTCCAGGTTCTAGTCGAATCACACCTGCTTCCTGGTGGTCTAATCCGCAACGAGAAGCAGCACTTCATCTGCCGCGACCAGACCCTGGTGGTTGAGAACATCAATACCCCGTGGACCAACCAGTTCACCCAGAACGAAGAGATCGTTATCCCGTTGAAGAACGGTGAGGGTGGCTACATCGCAACCGAAGAGACCCTAAAGCGTCTCGAGGGTGAGGGCCTAGTTGCCTTCCGCTACAAGGATGTAAACCCGAACGGCTCGATGCACGACATCGCCGGCCTGCGCAACGAGCGCGGCAACGTTGTTGGCCTTATGCCTCACCCAGAACACGCAGTCGAAGCCGGTTTCGGCCCAGACATGCCAGGCACCATGCGCTCAGGCGTTGACGGCCTCAAGTTCTTCACCTCAGTTCTTAACTCACTGGTCAACGCTTAATCGGCGCCCGAAACCAAAAGGCATAAACCTCATGGCACTTTTCAAGAAGAAGAAACCAGACTTCGTTCCTTCAGGCGTAGACACCACCGCAAACGCAGCGGTCACCCCAGACAAGGCCCTGCCATACGCGCAGCTTGGCCTCAAGGATGACGAGTATGCCCGCATCCAAGAGATTCTTGGTCGCCGCCCAACCGCATCCGAGTTGGCAATGTATTCGGTGATGTGGTCTGAGCACTGCTCATACAAGTCTTCGAAGATCTACCTTCGCCAGTTCGGCGAGAAGGTCACCGACGAGATGAAGAAAGACCTCATGGTCGGCATGGGCGAAAACGCCGGTGTTGTCGACATCGGTGAGGGCTGGGCGGTCACCTTCAAGGTTGAATCACACAACCACCCTTCATACATCGAGCCTTTCCAGGGCGCTGCAACCGGCGTCGGCGGCATCGTTCGCGACATCTTGACCATGGGTGCACGCCCAATCGCCGTGATGGACCAGCTTCGCTTCGGCGCACCTGAGAACCCAGACACCGCACGCGTGGTTCACGGTGTGGTTGACGGCATCAGCTTCTATGGCAACTGCCTCGGCCTGCCAAACATCGGTGGCGAGACCGTTTTCGACAAGGTTTACCAGGGCAACCCACTGGTTAACGCACTGTCAGTTGGCGCCCTGCGTCACGAAGACCTAAAGCTTGCCAAGGCTTCAAACCCTGGCGACCTAGTCATCCTGTTCGGTGCTCGCACCGGCGCAGACGGCATCGGTGGCGTATCGGTGCTTGCCTCTGAGACCTTCGATTCAACCGGCCCAAGCCGCCGCCCAGCCGTTCAGGTTGGCGACCCATTCGCCGAGAAGGTGCTCATCGAGTGCTGCCTTGAGCTCTACAAAGCCCAGGTCGTTGCCGGTATTCAAGACCTCGGTGGCGCCGGCCTCTCTTGCGCAACCTCTGAGCTTGCCTCAAACGGCAACGCCGGCATGAAGGTTCAACTCCAAGACGTACTCCTCCGCGACGACTCTTTGACGCCAGAAGAAATCCTCATGAGCGAAAGCCAGGAGCGCATGATGGCGATCGTCCCTAAAAAGGACAAAGCAGCCTTCGAAGCAATCGTTAACAAGTGGGAAGTTGAATACTCCATCCTCGGTGAAGTAATCAAAGAACCTCGCCTCTACATCTACTGGGGCGACGAAGAGATCGTCAACGTTCCTCCTCGCACCGTTGCCCACGACGGCCCTGTCTACGAACGTCCAGTCGCTGAACCAAAGTGGATCAAGGCTCTCAACAAAGACACCACCAAGAACCTCGCAAAGAGCGAGAACCCCGACGAGCTTGCAACCCAGCTCATGCAGATCATCACCAGCCCTAACCAGGCCAGTAAGAACTTCATCACCGACCAGTACGACCACTACGTTGGCGGCAACACCGCGCTTGCAATGCCAGACGACTCTGGCATGGTTCGCGTTAGCGAAGAGACCGGCCTGGGCGTTGCCCTCGCCACCGACGCCAACGGTCGCTACGGCTACCTCAACCCTTACGAGGGTGCCAAGCTCGCCCTCGCCGAGGCCTACCGCAACGTAGCAGCCTCGGGCGCAAAGCCCCTCGCCGTCACCAACTGCCTCAACTTCGGTTCACCCGAAAACCCTGAGGTCATGTGGCAGTTCAAAGAAGCAACCGCTGGCCTTGCCGACGGCTGCCTCGAACTAGGCATCCCCGTCACCGGCGGCAACGTCTCGTTCTATAACCAGACCGGCGACGTCGCCATTCACCCGACCCCTGTTGTGGGCGTCCTAGGTGTTATCGACGACGTAGCCAGAAGAATCCCGAGCGGCTGGCAAGACGAAGGTCACAACATCTACCTGCTCGGCGACACCGCCAACGAACTCGACGGCTCAGTCTGGGCCGGCGTGATCCACGACCACCTCGGCGGAGTACCGCCAAAGGTCGACCTCAAAAAGGAACACGACCTAGCAGCTGCCCTCAACGCAGCCAGCGAACAAGGACTCCTCGCCTCAGCCCACGACCTTTCCGAAGGCGGCCTCGCCCAGGCAGTAGCCGAAAGCTGCTTCAGATTCGGCGTTGGCGCAAGAATCTTCCTCGACGAACTCATCGAAGACGAAAACATCGACCTCACCGCCGCCCTCTTCTCCGAGAGCACAGCACGAGTACTCGTCTCCGTAGGCCGCGAAGACGACGTCAAGTTCGTAGGCCTCTGCGAAGCACGAGGAATCCCCGTCCACCGCATCGGCGTCACCACCGGCACCGACCTAGAGATCCAGAACGTAGCCAACTGGCCCCTAGCCGACCTCGCTAACGCTCACAAGGCGACCCTGCCGGAGCTCTTCGGTTAGCTTTGTCCCAGGTAGAAAATAGACTTGGGACATGGGGATAGACGAGACACTCGAATCACTGCGCGCATTTGTTGCCGAACGCGATTGGCAGCAATTCCACACACCAGAAAACCTCGCAAAGAGTGTTTCGATTGAAGCTGCAGAGCTTCTCGAGTTCTTCCAATGGAGCGACGACGCTGACTCCGCACGTGTCAGAGAAGAACTCGCTGACGTGCTGACTTACTGCTTCCTGCTAGCAGACAG
>ERZ650308.1097-NODE-1097-length-14310-cov-7.110137_pt1 | contig 14310 bp, 12 predicted proteins | sample MGYA00376244_ERZ650308 | MGnify/ENA primary metagenome ERZ650308 (study PRJEB26733, sample SAMN07839295) | wastewater metagenome | biome: small river; feature: stream; material: water | place: USA: North Carolina | collected 2016-04-26 ...
GAACCTTGGCAACGGTGTCAGGGATGTCGGTCTTGACCACATAGATCGAGGTCTCGACGCTGTCGATGTTGACCTTGCCGATGCTAGATGGCTTCATCGCAGCAGCAACTAGGCCACCAACGGTGATTTCGGTTAGGCCCTTCTTGGCGGCTGCCTTGCGGTCAACGGTCACTCGAAGGGTGCGCTGCTTCTCGGCCAGAGAGTTGGTGATCTCAGAGACGTCCTTGGTGCCCTTCATCGCCTTCTGAACCGCTGCGATGGCAAGGTTTAGCTTGCTCTCGTCAGGAGCGATGACCTTGACGTCAACGGTGTTAGAAGAACCGAGGCCAGGGCCGCCACCCGAACTGAACTTGACCGAACCAAGAGTGGTGTCTGCTGCGAAGGCTTTCTCAAGTTCTGCCTTCAGAGCAACCTGGTCAACGCCTTCCTTGGTGGTTACCTGAATCGAGGTTCCGCCAGCCGCGGCACCGAAGGCCACGCGGCCATCACCAGAAGAACCGATAGTGGTCTGAACCACTTCGATTTCCTCATGGGAAAGCAGAATGGCTTCAACCTTGGCAGCAGCCTTGTCCTTTTGGTCAAGGGTCTGCCCGGCAGGTAGTTCCTGATTTAGAACGAAGCTGTTTGAACCCGATGAACCGATGAAGTCGGTCTTTAGCTGTGGCACCAGGGCAAAGGTCAGTACCAGGATGGCGAATGCAGAGACCAGAGTGACCACAGGTCGCTTCTGAGTCCAGTTCAAAACTGGGATGTAGCCACGCTGCAAAATACTCTTGCGCTCCTTGGCCTCCTCTTCGAGGCGGACCTTGGTTGCGTGGGCAACGGCTTCGGCTTCATCCTTGTGCGCAACCGCTGCCGGCGACTTTAGGAACCAGAATGCGAGGACTGGAACGATGGTGAGCGAAACGAATAGCGAAGCCGCTAGTGCGATTGCGAAGGTGAACGCGAATGGGCGGAAAAGTTCGCCAACCAAACCGCCAACCAATGCAATCGGCAGGAACACGGCAATAGTCGTGATCGTTGCCGCGGTAATCGCGCCAGAAACTTCGCGTACCGCGCGAAGAATCGCCTTGCGCTTTGGCTCTCCATAAGAGAGGTGACGGTTGATGTTTTCGATGACCACAATCGAGTCGTCGACCACGCGGCCGATGGCGATAGTAAGAGCGCTCAAGGTAAAGAGGTTTAGCGAGTAGCCAAACCAGCCAAGACCGATGAAGGTAATCAATACCGAGGTTGGAATCGAAATGGCGGTTACGAGAGTCGAGCGAACCGACATGAGGAACAGCAAGATCACGATGATGGCAAAGCTAAGGCCTAGCAGGCCTTCTGTGCTCAGGTTCTCTAGCGACTTGCTCACATAAGGGGCCTGGTCAAAGATCGTGGTGATCGTGACATCGCCAAGTTTCTTCTCAAGCTCGGCGAGCTTGCCGTTGACGCCCTTTGAAACCGCAACTGTGTTCGCGTCCTGAGTTTTCGTGATCGAGATGGCGAGTGCCGGCTTGCCGTTCACTCGAGCTATTGAGGTTACTGGCGCATTTTCATAAGTGACCTTGGCAACATCAGCGATGGTTAGCGCGCTGATCGATGAGCTGACAGTCGGTGTGCTGGTAGCAGTGGTAGGAAGCTTGAAGCCTGGTGGGATTTGGCCGGTCATACCTGACGGAATTCCAGTAAAGCTTGGAGCCTTGGTGGTGGTTACCGTGGTCTTGCTGCCGATTAGTGGCAAGGCCTTGAATGCGGCGAGAGAGTTCACCGGAGTGCCAACCTCGACCGAGATGGAACCCTTTGAGTCATCGATGGTGCCAGCCGGAATCACGAAGCCATTCGCCTGAAGCGCGCTGGTGATCGACTGTGAGGTTAGCCCGTTGGCAGTCAGGACTGACTGCTTCAACTCGAGATTGATTCGCTTCTCGACCACACCGGTGACGGTTACGTCGCGAACACCCGAAACTGATGAAAGTAGTGGGGTAGCGGTGTCCGCGAGAATCTTGCCAACTGCCTCGTTGTTGCCGCTGTTTGCCGAGACGCCAAGGGCAAGAACTGGAACCGAGTCAAAGCTGCCCGAAAGAACCTTGGCCGAGGCCTCAGAAGGCAGGGTCAGGCTGGCTAGCGCTGCGTTCAGGTTTTCTTTCACCTTTGCGGTGCTGGTGCCATAGTCAAACTCGACGCGAACAATCGAAACGTTGCTTTGCGAGGTTGATGACGAGGTGACCAGGCCATCTAGGGCGCGCACAGCAGACTCAATCGGCTGGCTCACCTGCTTATCGATCACCTCTGGCGAAGCGCCTGGATAGGTGGTGACAATGGCCGCCTGTGGAGTCTCAAAGCTTGGAATGAGCTCCTGCTTCAAAGCACCAACCGAGATCAAGCCAAAGATGGCAATAATGATCGTGATTAGAGCTACAACCGAGCGGTTGGCAAGGCTTAGTTTGGCGAGACGGTGCACTGGAATCCCCTTTGAGAACGGTATTACTTAGGCTAACCCAGTTACCGTGCGAGAGATTCCTGTGTTGATTACTTCTGCTGGGACTTTGCTGTGACTTTGATCTTCACGGCGCTGGCGATTGCAGCGACACCGATGGAGGCTACGATGACCGCCAGCGAGGTGTTAGTCGAAATCTCTGGCGCCCATTCGATTGCCTTGCCGCCGTTTACGAACGGCAACTCGTTCACATGCATTGCGTGAGCAACAAGCTTCACACCAATGAATCCAAGGATGAACGCAATTCCATACTTTAGGTATTCGAGCTTGTCCAGCAGGCCGCCCAGTAGGAAGTACAACTGGCGAAGTCCCATCAGAGCAAACACGTTGGCCGCAAAGACGATGAAGGCATCGGTAGTGATACCGAAGATTGCTGGGATGGAGTCGAATGCAAACATGACGTCGGTCATCGCAATCGCAATGAACACGACAAGCATCGGGGTGAAGGCCTTCTTGCCATTCACGACTGTGCGAATCTTTGCGCCATCGAAGTCATCTGAAACATGGATGCGCTTGCGAAGCCAAACAATCAGCTTGCTTTCGGATTCCTCTTCGTCGCTCTCTGAACGGAAAGCCTGGTGGTACGCGGTGTAAATCAGGAATGCACCAAAGAGGTAGAAGATTGCGCTGAATGACTCGATCAGGGCGGCTCCGGCCAGGATGAAGATACCGCGCAGGACCAAGGCCATGATTACGCCGACCATAAGAACCTCTTGCTGGTACTTACGAGGAACCGAGAAGCGGGACATGATGATCACGAAGACGAACAGGTTGTCGACACTCAGGCTGTATTCGGTGAGCCAGCCCGCATAGAACTGACTGGCAGCTTCGGCATTGCCCAGCCAGCCGATAATTCCGCCGAAGGCGATGGCAAGTAGGGCGTAAAAGACCACCCAGGCGGTGGATTCTTTGGCGCTTGGGATGTGAGGGCGCTTGAAAATGAGAAGAACATCGGCAATCAGAATCAAGGTCAGGACGACCATTGACACGATTTCAAACATCAGGGGCAGTGCGACGTGGTCGGCCGCGGCTGAAGCTGCTGAATACATGTGTTCCGTTCTTATCTTTAGGCTAGTTCGAACTGGCCGCCCTCGATTTGTCCCTGCTTGCGGTACATATCGAGCTTCTGGCGGGTGTCTGCGATGTCTAGGTTGCGCATGGTTAGCTGGCCAATGCGGTCACCAGGACCGAACGCGGCATCTTCGGTGCGCTCCATCGAAAGCTTCTCTGGGTGGTAGCTGAAGTTCTCACCCTCGGTGTTGACGATTGTGTAGTCGTCACCGCGGCGTAGTCTCAAGGTGACCGAACCGTTGATTGCCGAGGCAACCCACTTGGTTAGCGATTCGCGAAGCATCAGGGTCTGTGGGTCTAGCCAGCGGCCTTCGTAAAGCAGACGGCCCATGCGGCGACCCTCTGCGTGATAAGCGGCAACGGTGTCTTCGTTGTGAACTGCTGAAATCAAACGCTCGTAGGCGATGTGAAGCAGAGCCATGCCCGGTGCTTCATAGATGCCGCGGCTCTTAGCCTCGATGATGCGGTTCTCGATCTGGTCGCTCATGCCTAGGCCGTGACGACCGCCAATCTCGTTGGCCTTCATGATCAAGTCAACGGCGCTCTCTAGGCTTTCGCCGTTGATTGCAACCGGGCGGCCCTGACGGAAGGTGATCTTGACATCTTCGGTCGCGATTTCAACCGATGGGTCCCAGAACTTGACTCCCATGATTGGTTCAACAATCTCGTATGAGGTGTTTAGTTCCTCAAGGGTCTTGGCCTCGTGGGTCGCACCAAGCATGTTGGCGTCAGTTGAATAAGCCTTCTCGACTGATGCGCGGTATGGAAGGTCACGCTCAAGCAACCATTCGCTCATTTCGTGACGGCCACCCAGTTCGGTGACGAAGTCCTGGTCTAGCCATGGCTTGTAGATGCGAAGGTTTGGGTTGGCTAGCAGGCCGTAGCGGTAGAAGCGCTCAATGTCGTTGCCCTTGTAGGTCGAGCCATCGCCCCAGATCTCAACGCCATCTTGGTGCATCGCACGAACCAGCATGGTGCCGGTGACAACGCGGCCAAGGGGAGTGGTGTTGAAGTAAACCTTGCCACCGGTGCGGATGTGGAAGGCGCCACAAGCGATAGCAGCTAGGCCTTCTTCGGCGAGCGAGTTGCGGCAGTCGACTAGACGGCCTTCTTCTGCACCGTAGATCTTTGCGCGTGATGGGATCGAGTCGATGTCGTCCTCGTCATACTGGCCAAGGTTTGCGGTGTAGGCGTAAGGCACAGCGCCCTTTTCGCGCATCCATGCGACAGCAACAGAAGTGTCTAGGCCGCCAGAAAAGGCAATGCCAACTTTTTCACCAACAGGAAGGGATGCGAGAACTTTAGTCATGCCCTCAAGTTTAGGCTAACCGAGCAAAGACTTCATTTGCTTGTATATAACGCCTGCTGCCCAGACCGGGTTGATGCGGGTCATGATGTCCATCATGGTTGCGTCCTGGCCGATGGTGATGCGCGGCTTGTTCTTTTCAATGGCATCAACCATCATTTTTGCCGCGACTGGAGCCTCGGTCATCTTGAACTTCGCGGCTTCGGCTGAGTCGCCACCCGGGTTTGCCATCCCTGAATTGGCGGCGATGTTCGTGTTGATTGCGCCAGGGAAGACGACAGTGACGCCGACCTTGGTGGTTAGCAACTCAGAGCGAAGGCCTTCGGTGAAGAGTTTGATCGCTGCCTTGGATGCGCCATAGACGCTTTGGCCAGGTACCGGCGCGTATGCGCCCATCGATGAGACGTTCAAGATGTGAGCCTCAGGTCGAGCTAGAAGACCAGGTAGGAATGCCTTGGTGAGCATCAACGGGCCGTGGAAGTTGACGTTCATCACCTTCGCGGCAGCCTCAACGGTGAGGTCCTTGATCATGACGAACGGCTGAATGATTCCGGCGTTGTTGATGAGTGCGTCAGCGGCACCGAGCTTGGCTTCGACCGCGGCTGGCAGGGCAAGAACCTTAGCGTCATCACTGACGTCAAGGACGAAAGTCTCAATTCTTCCGCCGGCGGCAAGCGCGAGCTGCTTGGTCTCTTCTAGGGTTTCCGCGCGCATATCAACCGCAGCAACCGATGCACCGCGCTTGATTAGCTCAAGCGTTAACTGACGGCCCATGCCGCTGCCCGCGCCGGTGACTACAACTACTTTTCCGTTGACCTTCATTTGGTTCCCCTTTTTTGTTGGATTTACTCTGCAGGCCGTTAGTCGGCCAACAGAATTTCGTTAAGTTTTCTAACCAGATCTTGCTGGTGCTTTTGAGTTTCAGCATCGGCTCGAAGATATGAAGTTGTGTAGCCGAATCCGATGCGGTTCTCAAGACTTGCCCAACCAGCTTGACCACCGAGGCCGTTGTGACCAAAGCCCTTGCCGCCCGGAATTTCGAAGTGCGGCGACGCTGCAAGCATGAAGCCATTTCCCCACACGGGATGTGGTGCCGGTTCGTGCCAAACATTCATGCCAAAAGAGGCCGGCTTGATTGCCTGCTCGATGGTTTCGTCGCTCAGTAGGCGGACGCCATCCGTGTCCGTCACGGCAGCCGAATAGATCTTGGCAAGACCGAAGGCGTTTGTGATTCCACCTGCACCGGCCAGCTCGACGGCCATAGTTTCGGGGTTGTTGAAGCCACCTGGAGCTGTCGGGTCCGTCGGGAGCGCGCCACCGAAGGTCATAGCCCTTTCGATCCAGTACTGATCGGTGCCAGGTTCGGGGTTCAGCGATTTGAAGTTGCCATCAGCGATGAGCGGCGCCACCCGAGAAAGTTGCTCGCTCGGAAGGCCGATCCACATGTCCGCAGACAAAGGCTCAGTGACGTGTTTTTGTAGATACTCGTTGGCGGTTAGACCGGTCACCGAGTGAATCAGCTTGCTCACCAAGTTACCAAAGGTGAGAGCGTGATAGCCGTAGTTGGAGTCTGGCTTCCACAGTGGCTCTTGGGCGGCAAGTGCATCGGCAACCGAATGCCCGTCTAGCAGTTCTACTCGGGTGATGTTTCGTCGTGGTGCACTGAGACCGGCTCGGTGTTGCAAAAGCGTTTTGACTTGGATCTCGGCTTTGCCTGCTTGAGCGAATTCCGGCCAATATTGAGCAACCGGTGATTCAAGGTCGAGATGTCCTTGTTCAACGAGTCGGGCGGCCAAGATGCTGATGATGCCCTTGGTGCATGAGAAAACGGTCGAGATCGTGTCCTGTTGCCAAGATTCGCCGGGTTTAGCTTGGCCCTGCCAGACGTTGACGACTGGTTTGCCGTCTACGAATACGGCCAATGATGAGCCGCCGGCAGGGTTTTCAGGTCCTTGTGAAGCAAAGAGTGCCACCAAGGCTTCGAATCGGGAATCAAATGATCCGTGTGCAGCAGAGGAAAGGGACATCTAGGTCACGCTCCTCTCTGCGTATCTAATTTCAGAATACTCTTCTAAATGCAATCGGCAAGTTGGGAACTAAACTGGTCACTGGCTTAGTGCCATGCCCTCGTAGCTCAGTGGATAGAGCAAGAGCCTTCTAATCTCTTGGTCGCAGGTTCGATTCCTGCCGGGGGCGCCCGTCCCGCACTAGATATTCTTAGTGCTCAAGTAGTTAGGGCTCAAAGCGCTTTGTGCTTTTCGGGTTCGATTCCTGCCGGGGGCGCAAACTAGAGAGAGCGGCTGTGCTCCAAAGCGCCCAAACAACTAACAGCGGCTGAAACAGCAACCGGATGCCTCGCGCCAAGTCGGTGTTTAACCCGAAGGCATCCTTGTGCTCAGCGAACTGGGCGATGTTGCCCGGAAAAATTGCGAGAAAGAAGAGAGCGGTTGTGATTCCGACTAGCTGCCGGTGTTTCTTCAGCAGAATCAGCGCTAGTCCGAGTGTGATCTCAACAACTCCAGATGCAAGGATCACGAAGTTGGCATCGAGAGGTAACCACGAAGGAACTTGAGCTGTGAATTCTGATCGGGCGAATGTGAGGTGGCTTGTTCCGGCGAACAGGAGTGCAGCTCCCAAAAGGATTCTCATTGCATCACGCGCTATTGCCATGGCAAAACGGTATCACTGCACAAGCGCGCCAAAGTTGAAAGTTTTCCACAGAAAAAGACCCGCTCCTCAATTCGAGGAGCGGGTCTTTTATCGTTTCTGAATCACCTCTGAGGTTGGGTTCTCGAGAGGTCAACTGCTTGGCCGCCGTTGACTTCCTCCTGGAAGCGAAAGGAGGGGATTTGCGTGAAGATTTTTAAAATCATTCGCCGATGGATGGCAACCGGGTACCAACTCACTGCCATCGCATCGACGAACAACGCAATACAGCTGATAGTTCAGTGGCTTATTCAGCTGCTCAACTAAAAGCAGAGACGTCCGAGTTAGTGTTTTCTCCCCAACCGCTCGGGCGTTTCTAGCCCCATTATTACACTCGCCAATACCTCGAACGCAAGTCGAAAACGCCGGCAAAAGTGTAAAAATAGAGATCGAATATCCTCTTGGATTCGGGCAGTAGTCGAGCAAAGAAGTTTCGACGGGGGACCCACCTGAGGAGCCATCCGTGATTAATCGCGAACGACTAGCCGAACTAAACCAGCGCGAACTTGCCACCTTTACGGCCCGCAACCCGAAGTCGAAGGCCGCCTATGAAAAGGCCGACCACCTTTTCGGCCGAGTGCCAATGACCTGGATGAACAAGAAAGCTGGCGGCTATCCGGTCTATTTTGATCGAGCAGTTGGCAATCGCATCTGGGACATCGACGGCAACGAATATATCGACTTCGCCCTTGGTGACACAGGCGCTATGGCGGGTCACTCAAACCCAATCGTGGTTGCCGCAATTGAGAAGCGCATCAAAGAGCAGGGCGGCCTGACCACCATGTTGCCAACCGAAGATGCAGAGTGGGTCGCCGCGAACTTGAGCGAGCGCTTCGGAATGGCCAAGTGGAGCTTCTCGCTAACCGCGACCGACGCAAACCGCTGGGCCATTCGCTTGGTTCGCGCAATCACCGGCAAGCCAAAGATTCTGTTCAACGCATACTGCTATCACGGATCAGTCGATGAGGCTCTGATCGTTGTTGGCCCAGACGGTGAAGGAATGAGCCGCCCAGGCAACGTCGGGTCACCGGTCGACGTCACCGAAACTTCGCGAGTTGCTGAGTTCAATGATCTAGAAGGTCTCGAGCGTCAACTTAAGCACGGCGACGTTGCCGCTGTCTTGATTGAGCCGGCGATGACCAACATCGGAATCGTTCTGCCAGAGCCTGGCTATTTGCAGGGCGTGCGCGAGCTGACTCGCAAATATGACACCTTGCTGATTATCGACGAGACCCACACCTTTAGTGCAGGGTACGGCGGCATGACCAAGCGTGACAATCTCGAACCAGACGTGTTCGTCATTGGCAAGGCAATCGCTGGCGGCATTCCGACAGGCACTTATGGACTCAGCGCAGAGTTCGCTGCCAAGGTACTTGAGCGAACCGACCTAGATCTAGTCGACATGGGTGGAGTCGGCGGAACCCTCGCGGGCAACCCACTTTCGGTCGCAGCGATGCGAGCCACCCTCGAACATGTTCTCACCAAGCAGGCATTCGAGAAGATGATCGACCTGGCCACCTATTTCACCGACGGAGTGAATGCGCTATTCGAGAAATATGACCTTCCGTGGGCCATCAACCAGCTCGGTGCTCGCGCCGAATACCGCTTCGCCAAGCCATACCCTATTACGGGCACGGCGGCCTACGAGTCGGCCGATGCCGAGCTAGAAGACTTCTTGCACCTATACCTAGCCAACCGAGGCATCTTGCTAACGCCATTTCACAACATGGCCTTGATGTGCCCAACCACCACACGGGATGACGTCGATAAGCACCAAGAAGTGTTCGAGGCGGCCATCCGTGAATTAGTGGGCGCATAAGAGCACCGGCAATTTAGACTTGAGGCATTATGTCTGAGTCTTCCTACGCACTTTTTGAGATCATTTCGATGGTCGTCATCACCGGCATTTTGCTTGCCGATGTCTTGATGATCTTCAAGCGCCCACACATTCCGAGTGCAAAGGAATCGACTCTCTGGGTGACTTTCTATGCAGTGCTTGCACTAATTTTCGCTTTTGTTCTTGCGCAGGTGGTTTCGGTTGCGAAGGCAACAGAGTTCGTCGCCGGTTGGTTGACCGAATATAGCCTTAGCCTCGACAATCTATTTGTCTTTGTGATCATCATGGGTCGTTTCGCCGTGCCTAAGAAATATCAGCAAGAAGTCTTGATGGTCGGCGTTGTCTTAGCGCTCGTGCTTCGTGGAATTTTCATTGCCGTCGGCGCTGCGCTTATCGAGTCGTTTAGTGCAATCTTCTATCTATTCGGAGCCTTCTTGCTCTACACCGCTTGGCACCAGGCATTTCGATCGCACGACGATGAAGAAGAATCTGAGAGCAAGCTGATTCAGTGGCTTCGCAAGCGCGTTGAAGTTTCTAAAGAATTCGATGGCGCCAAGATTCGCACCGTTGAGGGCGGCAAGAAAATGTTCACCCCAATGCTGGTGGTCTTCATTGCTATCGCACTAACCGACGTGATGTTTGCCTTCGACTCGATTCCGGCAATTTTCGGAATCACTCAAGACGCCTTCATTGTGTTTACCGCCAACGTCTTCGCGCTCATGGGTCTTCGCCAGCTTTACTTCTTGCTTGGCGGCCTCATCGACAAGCTCGAATATCTCAAGTATGGAATCGCGTTCATTCTCGGCTTCATTGGCTTCAAACTCGTTTCACACGCGATGCACGTGAACGAACTGCCATTTATCAACAATGGTCAGCACATCGAATGGGCGCCTGAGATTCCGGTGGATGTATCGCTAATGGTCATCGTCGGGTCGATTGCAATTGCCTCAATTGCCAGCCTGATCAAGGCGCGCAGCAAGGCGACCAAGAAGTAATGCCTGACTCTCTGCCTGCTTGCCCGCTGTGCAAGTGCGAATACACCTATGAAATGGGCGCCCTGCTGGTCTGTCCTGAGTGCGCTCACGAGTGGTCGGCAGATGCCGAGGGTTCTGACGACGCCGTCGAATCGAACGCTGAAATCAAGGATGCCGTTGGCAATGTCTTAGCCGATGGCGACACGGTCACCATCGTCAAAGACCTCAAAGTGAAGGGCTCTTCGAGCGCGATCAAAGTTGGCACCAAGGTGCGCAATATTCGTCTGGTGAATGGTGCCGACGGTCACGACATCGATGCCAAGGTTGATGGCTTCGGTTCGATGATGCTCAAGTCGAGCGTTGTAAAGAAAGTTCTCTAGAACTAGCCCAACAAGCTCTTCATCTGCTTGTAGATAATGTTCGCTGCCATAACTGGGTTTAGTCGGCTTAGGCGATCCATCATGGTTGCATCCTGGCCGATTGTGATGCGAGGTTTGTTGTTCTCGATTGCATCGACCATAGCCTTAGCTGCAACTGGGGCAGTGGTCTGCTTGAACTTGCTTTCAGCTTCGGCTCCACCTGCTGGCAGGGCCATTCCAGAGTTCTGCGCGATGTTGGTCGCGATCGCACCAGGGAACACTACGGTCACTCCAACTTTGGTGTCCATGAGTTCTGAGCGAAGACCCTCGGTGAACAACTTGATTGCGGCCTTCGAAGCGCCATAAACACTCTGTCCAGGAACAGGTGCATATGCACCCATTGATGACACGTTCAAAATGTGGGCCTCGCTGCGAGTTAGCAAGCCAGGCAAAAACGCCTTGACCATCATCAGTGGACCGGTGAAGTTAACGTTCATGACCTTCGCAGCTGACTCGAGCGAGAGTTCGTTGATGACCACGAATGGCTGGATGATTCCCGCGTTGTTAATCAGCGCGTCAACTGCTCCAAGCTTCTTTTCAATGTCGACGGGCAACTTGGCCACCTTGACAGCGTCGGTAATGTCAACGACAAAATTTTCAACCTTGCCACCAAGCGCCAATGCAAGCGACTTGGTTTCGTCCAAGGTCTCCTTGCGCATATCGATAGCCGCCACGCTTGCGCCTCGACGCACTAGCTCGAGGGTGAGTTCACGCCCCATGCCGCTACCAGCGCCGGTTACGACTACAACTTTTCCATTTACCTTCATGGTGTGCTCCTTTGGTCTATATCCGCAGACTACGCCCGCAAAAGTCGTTAGGCAACTAATGATTACCTAACTTGGGGTTGCGTGTCGGCTAGCTTTTAGGCTGGTCGCTGAGCAGCTCGGCATCCATCGGCAGAGTCGCTGGCAAATTCGCACGGATGCTGGCCAGCTCGTCGGCGCTTAGCTTCAGTTCTAGGCCCGACAGGTTGTCGAGCACGGTCTCGCGTCGGGTCACGCCAGGAATCGGCACGATCGAAGGTGAGAGCGAGCGCAACCAGGCAAGTGCCACCGCGTGAGTTGAGCATCCGTGGCTTGATGCAATTGAGCCAAATACTGAGTCGAGATCTTTGACACCCTTTGATGGCGACCATGGCAGATACACGATGCCGAACTCTTCGCAGACCTCGAGCACGTCGAGTTCTTGACGATAGACCGGGTTGAGCTGGTTCTGCACGCTGACAATTCCGCCCTCGGCAGGGGAGCCAAGAATCTCAAGTGCGCGGCGAAGTTGCTTGGCGCTGTAGTTGCTGACGCCGATGTGCTCGACTATTCCGCGTTGACGCAGAGCGTCTAGGTTGTGCACCTGCTCTTCGAAGGTCATGTTTGGGTCGAGGCGGTGGTGTTGCCATAACGCGAGCTTGGCAACGCCAAGTCTGCCGGCAGAAGCCTCAGCCGCACGCAATAGATAGTCGATGCTCGCGTTGCGGCCCCAGACCTCGCCAGGCTTGCGGGTGATTCCGGCTTTCGTGCCGATGATGATTTTTGATTTTTGTGCGGCGGTGCCGCTCCAAGTGCGAAGCGCATCGGCAACCATGAGTTCGTTCTCGCCGAATGTGTTCCACGCCGATGCATAGATGTCTGCCGTGTCGAAGAAAGTTACGCCTGCATCCATGGCTGTGTGCAGTGCTGTCAAAACGCCTTGGTATGCCTCGTCTGAGACGAGGGCGATGCCGTTGAACTGGGCATACATCGACCCAAAGCCGATGTTGCCAATTTTGTCGCGAAAGTTAGTCATGCCATAAAGGCTATAGCTGGTGAAACTACACTTGAACCATCGAACGGGGGTAGCGAAATGTTTGCGTGGTTGAGTCGGTTTTTTAAACCTAGAACAATCGCAGTTAGCGACCGCGAACTAGAACTTATTCGCAAGGCCGAAGCTGAGGCTCGAGGGCTAGACATGAATGTAGGCAATCAGGATTTACCGAGTCCAACTGACAACGGCGGCATCAGAAAAGCTAACGGCAAGGGGATGGTTGAGCGTCCAGGAGATTTCAGCCAATCGTCAATGATCGACTCGATAAACGAACGATTTAGCGAAAACGAGTTGCGAGACCGCCGAAACTGATTTAGGTCAGTTCGAACTGACCGCCCTCAATCTGACCCTGCTTGCGGTAGAGGTCGAGCTTGGTGCGGGTATCCATGATGTCTAGGTTGCGCATGGTTAGCTGACCGATGCGGTCGACTGGGCCAAACGCTGCATCTTCGGTGCGCTCCATCGAAAGCTTCTCTGGGTGATAGCTAAAGCCCTCACCGCGAGTGTCAACGATTGTGTAGTCATCGCCGCGACGAAGGCGCAAGGTAACCGAGCCATTTACAGCTGACGCAACCCACTTGGTGAGTGACTCGCGAAGCATGAGGGTCTGTGGGTCTAGCCAACGACCTTCATACAATAGGCGACCCATGCGGCGACCCTCTGCGTGATATGCCGCGATGGTGTCTTCGTTGTGAATCGCACTGATCAAACGCTCGTATGCCACGAACAACAACGCCATTCCAGGTGCTTCATAAATTCCGCGGCTCTTTGCCTCGATGATGCGGTTCTCGATCTGGTCGCTCATGCCGAGTCCGTGACGGCCACCGATTTCGTTTGCCTTATAGAACAGCTGCACGGCATCCTTGAAATTTTCACCATTGATGGCAACCGGGCGACCCTGCGAGAAGGTGATGGTGACGTCTTCGCTGTCGATTTTTACCGATGGGTCCCAGAACTTAACACCCATGATTGGCTCAACGGTTTCATAAGAGGTGTCGAGGTTCTCAAGAATCTTCGCCTCGTGAGTTGCGCCGAGCATGTTTGCGTCGGTGCTGTATGCCTTCTCAACTGATGCGCGATATGGCAACTTGCGCTCAAGCAACCATTCAGACATCTCGTGACGGCCGCCGAGCTCTTCGACGAACTGAGCGTCGAGCCATGGCTTATAAATTCTTAGGTTTGGGTTCGCGAGCAATCCGTAGCGATAGAAGCGCTCGATGTCATTGCCCTTATAAGTCGAGCCATCACCCCAGATCTCCACACCGTCTTCTCGCATGGCGCGAACCAGCAAAGTTCCAGTTACCACGCGACCTAGTGGCGTGGTGTTGAAGTAAACCTTGCCGCCGGTGCGAATGTGGAAAGCACCGCAGGCGATAGCGGCTAGACCTTCCTCGGCCAGTGATTCACGGCAGTCGACGAGGCGACCGGCCTCAGCACCGTACTCGGTTGCGCGAGACGGGATCGAATCGATGTCGTCCTCGTCGTATTGACCTAAGTTTGCGGTGTAGGCGAATGGAATCGCGCCTTTTTCGCGCATCCACGCGACCGCAACTGAGGTGTCGAGACCGCCAGAAAATGCGATACCGACCTTTTGACCAACTGGTAGAGAAGCTAGAACCTTAGACACAGGCTCAAGGGTAACGGAAAACTACCTGTTATGCCCTCGCCATTGCACTTCTTAGGGTGTCTAAGCCAAGACCACCAAGGTTCAGTGCGGT
>ERZ650308.1099-NODE-1099-length-14304-cov-3.856762_pt1 | contig 14304 bp, 9 predicted proteins | sample MGYA00376244_ERZ650308 | MGnify/ENA primary metagenome ERZ650308 (study PRJEB26733, sample SAMN07839295) | wastewater metagenome | biome: small river; feature: stream; material: water | place: USA: North Carolina | collected 2016-04-26 ...
ATTCTTTTCCGAGCATTTCTGCTTTCAAGCTTTCTTGAACTGGCGGCGTACCCAACCAAATTGAAAAGAGTGCTTTTTTAAACTCGATACCAGGAATGGTGCCTTTTACAGTCCCGTTCTTTGTGACGCGAACACCTTTGCCCGGCAAATAATCTAAATTAATTTTATCGCCTTCTTTGATCGGCTCACTGAAGAAACCTACAAACTTTTTGATTTCTTCTTTGGTTGCTTTTCCATGCGTAGCACTTGCAAAACCTTCATTAACAGATTCAATGAAGCGCTCGCGGGTAACGCTGCTTGAAATGATTTTGATATGAATGGCCATTTCAGTATCGTTGTAAATAACTTTACCTGCCTCGTTGGTTTTTTTAGGGACATAAAGCGCCGCAACATAGAGGTCCATCCAGTATTTCTCGCGCAGACCTGCACCATTCAATACTAAATTCTCATCACCTAATTTGAGGTCAGTATAAAAACTGACGCCGTGATATTTTTTGGTTTGCGCCAACATTGTAGTGCTGAGGCCAAGCGCAAACATTAAAAGAAGTGTTAGTTTTTTCATGTGTTTTATTTTTTAAATTTAAATCTATAATATTATCTCGTGATAAACTATCATTTATTAAAAGTTCTGCTATCTTCAATCTCATTTCATCGTTTTTAATTCTTTTCGTTATAAATAAAATCATTAAACCTCAATTACAGCAATGTACTTGAGGTTTTTTTTGAAAGAACTTTAACAAAATATTTTGTTTAACATTTTTAATTTTAAATTAAACATTCTTTATCTTTGATAAAAATTTGATAAGTCATGGCAAAGAAAAAAGAGATTACTAATCAAGATATTTTAGGATTCTACGTTGATTATTTTTTAGAAAATAACAAAGCGCCACACTCGGTATATAAATTCGCGAAGCAATACAACTTTGATGAAGCTGTGTTTTATGCAAATTTTTCATCTTTTGAACAAATTGAAAAAAACTTTTTCACTTCCTTATTTCAGCAAACAATTACTTTATTAGAAAAAAGCGAAGATTTTGAATCGTATGATGCACGAACTAAATTATTAAGTTTCTACTTTACCTATTTTGAAATGTTAACTGCAAATAGAAGTTTTTCGGTAGCACTTTTAAAAGAAGATAAAAATGTGACCGAAACCTGTTACGAATGTGGTTTTGATAGTCTATCCTATTTCAATCGTATTTTTAAAAAAGTCGTTGGAGAAAATCCGTTAGAATTTAAAAGAAGATGATTTTCTTGTTATGCTGAACTCGTTTCAATAACTTATTTCTAGTCATCGAACGCGAAAGGATTCGCGCACGCAATGTCATTAAGTCAAGCGTAATCTTGTCATTTCGACCAATGGAAAAAATCACATTACGTGACTCACTAATGCGATTCCTCCTTGCATCGGAATGACAAATAAATATTTTCTTTCTTAACTTAATTGAATTGTTTGTGAACGAGTTGGGCAGAAAAGATTCTATGAAGGGAAACTCTATTATGATTCATTAGAATTGTTTTTTATTGTCTAATTATTTTTTCTATTTTTTTACCTTTTGCTAATTCATCAATAATTTTGTCCAAATATCTAACTTTTTTGGTTAATTGATTTTGTATTTCTTCAATCCTATAACTACATATTATGCCTGTTATTTTTTCGGCATTTGAATGTAATGTTGCTCTTGCAAAGAACGTTTCAAAAGTTACTTTTTCTTCTATGAGGTTTTGAAGTTGCTTCTGCTCAAATCCCGTTAACCATTCTATAACTAGATATAATTCTTCTTTTGTTCTTCCTTTTCTTTCTATTTTTTCTACATAGTGAGGAAATACAGAAGCAAAAGTCATTTTTGCAATTTGTTCATTATGTATTTCTGTTTCTTTCATTTGTTTTCGAGATATTTGAAAAAAAATTAGATGAAATCTTACTGATTTATTGTTATGTTTACTTGTATATTAACCATATAAAAATTTAATTCAAAGTTAAAAAAAGTATTAAAATTAAATGATTATTATTCGATAATGGTAAATAGATCTATATAAAAAATCCATCTAAAAACTACTTGTCTATTTTAGCCCCGACAGAGTCGATATCCTTGTGTAGTTTACGAAGCAAGATAAAGGCGGAGGTGGGAGGTATGGTCTATTGAAATGAAGTTGTGTGCTTCAAATAAAAAAAAAGCTATAAGTTTATTTCTTATAGCTTTTGTAATTTATCTTAGTGTAGCGCCTAACTCGGATTCAAAATTATGTTGGAGCTTGCTCATGATTTTATCAATTTGTGAATCGGTCAATGTTTTGGTTTCATCTTGTAGAATAAAACTTAACGCATATGATTTTTTACCTTCTGGCAGGTTATTGCCTTCATACACGTCAAACAAGTTGATGTTTTTTAACAACGACTTCTCTGTTTTTCGTGCAATGGTATATATGTTTTCAAACGTACAATTGGAATCAAGTAACAACGATAAATCACGACGAACTTCGGGATATTTCGGAATTGCTGTGAATTTAATTTTAGTAGATAGCAATTTAATGATTAGGTCCCAATTGAATTCGGCGTAAAAAACCTCTTGTTTGATATCAAATGGTTTTAAGATTGATTTTTTTACACTTCCCATTTCAACTAATACATCATTGCCTAAGCTTAAGGCAAGTCCTTCGCTGAAATAATCAAGTGTTGTTGGCGTATTTGTTATGTTTTGGTATCCCAAACGATGCAACACGCCCGTTACATAGCCTTTGAAAAAGAAGAAATCGGCAGTGTTACTTGAATTTTTCCATGTTTCGCTGGTTCTATTTCCTGTAGTAAATAACGATAAATGCTTTTTCTCACTGTATCCGGTAAATGACTTTTTGTAGCTTTTTCCGTATTCGAACAATTTCAAATCGGAGTTTTTCCTGTTGATGTTGTACGAAATAGCTTCCAATCCAGAAAACAACAACGATTGTCTCATGGTAGAAAGTTCTGTGCTTAATGGGTTTAATATGTGTACATTAAATTCTTCTTTTAATGAATCAGTCAACTTGATGTACTCTGGCGTAGTCAATGAGTTGGCCATCATTTCATGGAATCCTTGTGCATTTAATTGTGTAGCAACGATATTCTGAATTTTATAATCTTCTGTTCTAGCTGCTTTGGATACGGTAGCATTGACTTTGTTAGAAATTTTGATATTATTGTAACCGTACACTCTCAAAATTTCTTCAATCACATCGACTTCACGTTGTACATCTACTCGGTACGAAGGAATAATCAAGCCTAATCCCGCATCCGATGAATTGTTTACTTTAATGTCTAGTGAAGCAACTATTTTTTTAATTGTTTCTTTCGGTAATTCTTCTCCAATTAATTTGAATGCTTTTTCATAATTTAAAAACACTGAAAAATCTTCAATTTTTTTAGGGTAGACGTCAATAATGTCTGAAGTGATCTCGCCATCTGCAATTTCGCAAATCAACAAAGCTGCTCTTTTTAACGCATATTCAGTAATGTTCGGATCAATTCCTCTTTCAAAACGGAACGAAGCATCGGTATTTAGCCCGTGTCTTTTGGCGGCTTTTCTAATGGCTACTGGGTTGAAATAGGCACTTTCTAAAAAGATTGACGTTGTTTCATTAGTTACTCCCGAATTTTTCCCTCCAAAAACACCTGCCAAGCAAAGCGGACCATTATCATCACAAATCAAAACATCTTCAGGATGTAGGGTGCGTTCAACATCGTCAAGAGTAGTAAATTTAGTTCCTTCAGCAACGGTTTTTACAGTTATTTTACCAGATATTTTTGCTGCATCAAAAGCATGTAAAGGTTGTCCTAATTCATGTAAAACATAATTTGTAATATCTACAACATTGTTTTTCGGAGCAATCCCGATGGCTTTTAATCTGTTTTGCAACCAATTTGGCGACGGTTTTATTTTGATATTTGAAATAGTAACCCCACAATATCTAGGTGCCAAAATTGGGTCAACGGTATCAATTCCAATTTTTAAAGTTCTTTTATCAACTTTAAATGCAGAGATGGAAGGAGTGATCAATTCTAACGAATAGCCTTTTTGAATTAATCCCGCTCTTAAGTCGCGTGCAACTCCCATATGCGACATTGCATCGGCTCTGTTGGGTGTCAATCCAATTTCGAAAACTTCATCGTTTTCAATATTAAAAACAGTAGCAGCTGGTGTTCCAGGCGCTAAGTTTGCATCCAGTATCATGATGCCTTCATGAGAAGTACCTAATCCTAGTTCGTCTTCGGCACAAATCATTCCATGACTTTCCTGACCTCTTATTTTTCCTTTTTTTATTTCGAAAGAATTACCTTCTTTGTCATACAATTTGGTTCCAATGGTAGCAACCGGTACTTTCAAACCTGCAGCAACATTGGTTGCACCGCATACAATCTGAACAGGAGTTCCTTCACCCAAATCAACCGTGGTAATATTAAGTCGATCTGCATCTGGGTGTTTTTCGCAAGTTAGTACGTGCCCAACCACAACGCCTTCAAGACCGCCTTTTATAGATTGATACTTTTCAATTCCTTCCACTTCAAGACCTAAGTCGGTCAATAGCGAAGCAACATCTTCTGAGTTTGTATCAATTTTTAAAAATTGTTTTAACCAATTGTATGATATTTTCATTTGTATATGAGGATTTTCTGTAAAGGTTACAAATATAGTGTTTCTTGAATTATTTGAAAAACCTTTTTAGAGTAGAAATTATAAATTTTTGGTTATGACTTTTACGATTTTATTCTGCGGATAAAATTCTTTTGCAATGACTTTGATGATTGTAAATAGGGGTACAGCAATGATCATTCCGAGGATGCCAAATAAGGTTCCAGAAATTAAAACCACAAGAAATATTTCTAATGGATGTGAATGTACACTTTTAGAAAAAATAATTGGAGACGAAATATTATTATCAATTAGTTGCACAATAAAAAAACCAATTGTCACATAAATGGTAGTGGGTAAGGTTACTGTTTGGAAATCATTATTGATGTTGCTGAGCATGGTTAGTAATCCGGCCAATACCGACCCAATAAGCGGTCCAATATAGGGGATAATGTTTAAAATAGCACACAAAAAAGCAATAACAATTGCGTTCTCTACTCCGAAAATAAGAAGTACAATAAGATACAGCAAACAGATGATAGTGAGTTGTACTATTAATCCGATGAAATAACGGGTCAACATGGACTTGATTTTATCTGCAGATTTTAAAATTCTATTTTCTTTGTCGTCAGGAAGTACTTTTTTTATTGCAATAATAAATTGCACTTTATCTTTTAATAGAAAAAAAGTAATGAATAGTGTAGAAGCAAGCCCGATTCCAAAGTTGCTTATGATTTGAATTATCGAACTGAAAAAATTGGAAAATTGATTTATTTTTAGTGACGAAATAATATCATCCTGATTGATGAATTTTGAGAGATCAACGTTTCTGTTTTTTAAATAGGTGTCAATTTGTAGGTACAGCTCGAGACTGCTTTGTTTTATGGATTCAATATCAAGTAATGATAAATTTTTACTTTGCGAAAGTATAAGCGGAACAAACAACAACAGAAGTCCAAGCAATAATATGATAAAAAGTAATAACGTTACAATTACTGCAAGGGTGTTGGAGAACTTTAATTTTTTTCGAAGTAATTCAACCAACGGATTTGCAATTAATGCTATGATAACGGATAATAATAAATAAACAATAACATTGTGAATTTGTGTAATAAAATACAAACCAATTCCAATAGCGGTAATTATACCGATTGCTTTTAGTATTCCGAGGGCAATATTTTTTGAATCAATCATGATTAATTATTAAAAATGTAATGTACAATATTTGCGCCCATTTTCAATGCTTTTTCTCTAACGACTAAAGGATCATTATTCACTTCGGCATCTTCCCATCCATCACCTAAATCACATTCGTAGGTATATAACAGCACCAATCTATTCTCAATAAATACCCCAAAAGCTTGTGGTCTTTTACCGTCATGTTCGTGAATTTTCGGTAAACCTGTTGGGAAATTGTTGGGTGTGTGAAAAATAGCATGCGATGCAGGTATTTCTGTAAGAGCGTTGTTTGGAAATATTTTCTTGATTTCTTTTCGGATGTATTCGTCCATTCCGTAATTATCATCTATATGTAAGAAACCACCAGAAAGCATATAATTTTTCAGGTTTGAACTGTCGGCTTCTGAAAAAACAACGTTTCCATGTCCGGTCATATGAATAAACGGGTAAGAAAAAATCTCAGGACTACTTGGTTCTACCGTTGCGGGTTTGTTTTTGAGGTTTGTTTTTATGTTTTGATTGCAGTATTTGATCAAATTGGGAAGTGATGTTGGGTTGGCATACCAATCGCCACCGCCATTGTATTTGAGTAATCCGATTTCTTGCGAAAAACTCGATTGTAAATAAAACAAAAGAAATAATAGATATAATTTTTTCATGGTTTTGAGTTTATTCATTTTGCAAAACAAAAGTATGGCAAGCCACAACCGCGGCAGTTTCAGTTCGTAGTCGTGTATTTCCTAATGAAACGGGCTGAAAATCGTTTTCTAATGCACTTGCAATTTCTTTTGTTGAGAAATCACCTTCGGGACCAATGAGTAAAGTGTATGTCTCTGATGTCTGGATCTTCGATTTCAAAGTGTGTTTTGAAGTCTCTTCACAATGTGCAATAAATTTTTGTCCAAAGTGTTCCTTTGCAATAAAATCTTTATAAGTAATAGGCTCGTTCAATACAGGTAAATAGTATTGCGCAGATTGCTTCATAGCCGATTCAATGATTTTTTGAAAACGATCTATTTTGATGATTTTTCTTTCTGAATGATCACAAATAATGGGTGTGATTTCGTGGCATCCGATTTCGGTGGCTTTCTCAAGAAACCATTCAAAACGTTCGTTCATTTTGGTGGGTGCAACAGCCAAATGGATGCGAAATTTAGTAGGTTCATGAAATTCGAAAGACGCCACTTCTATGGTGCATTTACTGTCGGAAGCTAGCTTAATTTTAGTTTTAAATAAATAACCTAAACCATTGGTTACAAATAGTATATCGTTTTCTTTTTTACGTAAAACTTTAATAATATGTTTGCTCTCTTCTTTGTCAAATACAAAGAGAGAATCTTGAGCTTGTAAGTTTGGATTGTAAAATAATTGCATGTTAAAATTCGATTCTAGCCTTCGATACAACGGATGTATTTTCAAACTTATTATGTAAATATTTTTGATAGCCCACGATACCAATCATGGCCGCGTTATCAGTAGTGTATTCAAATTTAGGAATGAAGGTTTTCCATCCGTATATTGATTCTGCATTCTTCAATGTACTTCTAATTCCTGAATTAGCAGAAACACCTCCGCCAATTGCGATGCTATTGATTCCCGTTTCCGCTACAGCAAGTTTTAATTTATCCATCAAAATACCGATGATGGTATGTTGAATCGAAGCGCAAATATCATTTCGATTTTCAGTAATAAAATCAGGGTTCTGGGCCACATTTTTTTGAATAAAATATAAAATCTGTGTCTTCAATCCCGAAAAACTAAAATTGAGTCCGGGAGCTTTAGGTTTTGTGAATGCAAATCTCTTTGGATCTCCTTCTTGTGCATATTTGTCAACTAAGGGTCCGCCGGGATAGGGAAGTCCCATTATTTTGGCAGATTTATCAAAAGCTTCTCCAACGGCATCATCTGTGGTTTCACCAATAATTTCTAATTCAAAAAAACTAGAAACTTTAACGATTTGGGTATGACCGCCAGAAATGGTTAAGGCTAAAAAAGGAAACTCGGGTTGTGGATAACCTTCTTCTTCTATAAAATGCGCCAAAATGTGTGCATGCATGTGATTGACTGCGATTAAAGGTATGTTTAACGCAAGCGCCATAGATTTTGCAAATGATGATCCGACTAATAGTGATCCCATCAATCCAGGTCCTTGTGTAAATGCGATGGCGTGTAATTGTTGTTTTGTGATTCCTGCTTTTTGCAAAGCAACATCAATTACGGGAACAATGTTCTGTTGGTGCGCTCTTGAGGCTAATTCGGGTACAACGCCGCCGTATTGTTCATGGATTTTTTGACCTGCAACTACATTGGAAAGCACTTTATTGTTGCATAAAACAGCTGCCGAAGTATCATCGCAAGAACTTTCAATCGCTAAAATATAAAGGTTGTTAGGTTGCATTTGGAACAATTTTTGAATAATATTTGATAAACCGCTTTAAAACGATTATTTTTACAACAATTACAAAAGTAACTAATTTCTTAGGTATCTAAAATAATAGTATCATTAATTTTGAAAGAACAAAAAACAAATCTTCGGTTTCTAAAAGCTAGAAAAATTTTTTTTCGAGTTCTTTTGTCATTTATCGTTTTGTTGCTATTACTGGGCATTACCTTTTCATTACCTGTTGTACAAACCAAATTAGCCCATTATTTTACCGAAAAATTAAACAAACAATATGGAACGAATATCTATGTTGATCAATTGGCGGTAACTGCTTTTGGAAGTGTAAAGCTTAAGAGAATACTGATTAAAGATCATAAAAATGACACTTTGATTTATGCTAAGCGAATCAATACTAGTATTTTAGACTTTAATAGATTGGTAAATGGCGATTTGCTTTTTGGTACTTTACGTGCAGATAACCTTCAACTAGATATCACAACTTACAAAAATGAAAAGGAAACCAATCTGGATCTATTTGTAGCCGCATTTGATGACGGAAAGAAATCAACTTCCAAGTTTTTACTGACTTCAGACCAATTGATACTAACCAACAGTAGCGTCATTGTAATTGATGAAAATATGAAGCAATCATTAGACGCTAAATTTACAAAAATAAATGCGCGGGCTAATCATTTTAAAATTTATGGTCCCGATGTAACGACCTCTATCACAAGTATGTCATTTTTGGACTATAGAGGTTTGGAAATGAAGGAATTAAAATCGGAATTTACCTATACCAAAAAAAACATTCTGCTCGAAAAATTAACCTTCAAAACCCCATATTCTACTTTTAAAGGTGCTGTAAAATTAAGTTACAAAAGAGAAGATTTTTCAGATTTCAACAACAAAGTTATCTTTGATATTGCTACCGAATCAGCTACTGTTTCGACTTCAGATATTTACTGTTTTTATAATGAAATAGCTAAAAATCATACGTTTGACTTTAAATCAAAGATCACGGGTACTTTAAACAATCTCTTTTTTACTAATTTGAGGGTTTTTGATGGGCAAAGCACACAAATTATTGGAAATATTAATTTCAAAAACACCTTGGCAAAACCAGGAAAAGGAAGGTTTTTGATGAAAGGGAAGTTGAATAAATTCACTTCTTCTTATGCTGACTTAGTGCAACTATTACCCAACGTATTGGGTAAAAAACTTCCTGTTCAATTACGCCAATTAGGCAATTTTGATTTGGCAGGTGATATTGAATTAACGAAGAAATACATCAATTCGGATTTTGTTTTAAATACTAAAATTGGTCAGGTGATGGCAACTTTGAAGATGTCGAACATTGATTTTATTGATACGGCAAGTTATCAGGGCAGGGTTGCGTTGAATAATTTTGATTTGGGAACATTTATTAGTAATCCAAAGCTTGGAAGAGTAACGGCAGATGCGGATATAGACGGTAGCGGTTTTGATGTGAAATATCTGGACACCCAATTTGAGGGAACTCTTAAAAGTATTTACTATAACCATTATACCTACCAAAACATACTCTGTGAAGGTGATTTTAAGAAACCTATTTTCAAAGGAAAAGTAAATTGCAATGATCCTAATTTGTTTTTGGATTTTGAAGGAAAAATTGATTTAAGTAAACGCGAAAACAGTTATGATTTTAAAGCTGTTTTTGATTATGTTAATTTGTATCAATTGCATTTGTCAAATGATAAAACGTCAGTTTTTAAAGGAGAAGTTGATGTTAATGTAGCTGGAAGTTCCGCAAATAATTTGATTGGAAATATCACACTTTCTAATGCTTCGTATCAAAATTCAAAGGATTTGTACTTTTTTGATCATTTGGAGGTAAATTCAAATTTTAATTTAGACCGTGAGCGTAAAATTGAAATCCAATCTTCGGATGCCATTAATGCCAGTATAGTTGGAAAATTTGATGTGTATCAAGTTGACAAAATGATTCAGAATGCATTGGGGAGTTTGTATTCTAACTACAAAGCCCATCCACTTAGAAAAGGGCAATATGTGAAATTTAATTTTACGGAGTTTAACAAACTAATTGAGATTGTATACCCTAAAATCACTTTAGACAAAACCACGGCTATTACGGGTAGTATGAATGCGGATTCTAATGATTTTAAATTAAAATTAGTTTCTCATAAAATCAATGCTTTTGATACAGATTTTGACCAAGTTCAATTGGAAATCAATAATCGAAACCCGTTATATAATGTTTATTTTCAATTGGATAGCATAAAAAATAAAAATTATAAAATACGTGATTTTTCATTGATTAATGTGACTTCAAATGATACGTTGTCTTTTAGAACGGAGTTTAAGGGAGGCGAAAAAGGGAACGATTATTACAATTTGAATCTTTACCACACCATTAATGAGAACAATCAAAACGTAGTCGGATTTAATAAATCGGAGATGATGTTTAAAGATTTCATTTGGTTTATCAATGAATCAGAAAATGAAAACAACAAGATTATTTTTGATAAAAACTTGAATAATTTTAATTTTGATCAATTGGTCATTTCACACGAAAATCAGAAAATAGCCTTAAATGGTTTTCTGAACGGGAATAAAAATAAAGATGTACACCTAAGTTTTAAAGATGTTAATTTAAATAAAATCACACCCGACGTTCCGCAATTTAAGTTTGAAGGGAAGTTAAATGGAGATGTATTCATCAATCAAGAAGATGATGTGTATCAACCGACGGCCGAGTTAAACATCAAAGATTTTGAAGTAAATGACCATTTGTTAGGTAATTTGAATTTGGATATTGAAGGCGACGAATTGTTCCGAAATTTCACTATTAATTCGGAAATAGAAAATGAGAATTTTAAATCGTTTCAAGCCAAAGGTGGACTTAAAATTGTTAATGATAAAACCCTCTTGGATTTAGAATTGAATTTTCAAAAATTTAATTTAGGGGTTTTAAGCAATTTGGGTGGAGATGTATTTACAAATATTCGAGGATTTGCATCTGGAGCCACCAGAATTGATGGCGATTTGTCGGATATCGATTATAATGGTAGGCTGTTCACAGAAGGGACAGGACTTACCATACCTTATTTGAATGTGGATTATCAGTTAAAAGATAATTCGGTTGTTGATATTGCCAAAAATAAATTCATTGTGCAACGGTCAAAAATGATCGACACCAAATACAATACAGAAGGTTCTCTTGAAGGAACGATCAAACATAAAGAATTTTCAGATTGGGAGCTCGACCTAAGTGTTCGCTCTAACCGACTTTTGGCTTTGGATACAAAAGATTATGAAGATGCACCTTATTTTGGAACCGCCTTTATAAAAGGAACCGCAGATATATTTGGGCCAACTAATGGATTGACCATAAATGTAGTTGCTGAGTCTGAAAAAGGCACCGACATTAAAATTCCTATTAACGATGCAGAGGCAGTTAGTGAAAGCAATTACATCCATTTTTTGACCAAAAATGAAAAGTATAATATTTCTGATTCAAAAATTAAAAACACCAGAAATTATAATGGTTTGGAAATGAATTTTGATTTCAATATAGATCAAGATGCTACCATGGAAGTCATCTTGGATAGAAACACCAAACACGGAATGAAAGGGACCGGAAAAGGTGGAATTCTTTTTGAAATCAACACGAATGGTAAATTCAAAATGACTGGGGATTATGTGATTTGGGATGGTATTTACAATTATAAGTATGCGGGTTTAATTGATAAAAAATTCAAAGTTAAAAACAACAGTTCGATTGTTTGGGACGGAGATCCTTTAAAAGCCTCCTTAAACATCCAAGCTGTAAAAGATAACATTAAAGCAAATCCGGGGGTATTATTGAATAGTTCTACCATTAATCAAAAAACAGATGTAGAGGTGGTGATCGATATTAAAGGCAATATCTCAAACCCAGAACCCGATTTTACAATCAATTTTCCAAAAGTGAGTTCGGTAGTTCGTTCAGAAATTGAGACTATTTTAAGCGATAAAGATACCCGTCAGAAGCAAGCTTTTAATTTATTGGCGTATGGTGGTTTCTTAAGTAAAGAAGGTTTGAATCAATCCCAGATTACCAATGTTTTTTACGAAAAAGCTGGCGCATTATTCAGTCAACTTTTTCAAGAAGAAGATGGGAAGATTCAGCTAAATGTAGATTTCGTAAATGCTGATAAGACCCCTGGAGCAGAAACCGATGGTCGAATAGGAGTTTCTGTATCATCACGTATTAATGATAAAATCACGATAAATGGAAATGTTGGGGTTCCGGTAGGAGGAATTAATCAATCGGCAATTGTTGGTAATGTAGAGATCCAATATAGAGTAAATGAAGACGGCACCATGAATCTAAGACTTTTTAATAGAGAAAACGACATTACCTATGTGGGTCAAGGAATTGGATACACACAAGGATTGGGAGTTTCCTACGAAGTTGATTTTAATACATTTAATGAATTGATTAAAAAGATATTTTCTAAGCGTGCTAAAAATGCAACCAAGACCTCCAACAGTGAGGACGTAGATTCGAATATGTTGCCTTCATTTATCATCATGGAGAAAGAAAAAAAGAAAAGTACTAAAGAGGAAACGGCACCTAATCGCGAAGCAATTCCGCCAGATGATTATTAAATCACTTAAAATTATCAATATTACAATTTAACTCCTTAAAAATTATAAACTTATCAACGAAAACGTTTGAATTTTAGCAATAGTGCTATTTGCTATTCTAAACTGTTACATATTCAAATCTACTTTGTTAATTTTACACTTTAAACATAAAAATAAATGTCTAAAACTATTAAAAAAATTGGCGTTTTAACATCGGGTGGAGATTCACCTGGTATGAATGCTGCGATACGATCTGTTGTAAGAACGTGTGCATTTCATGATATTGAATGTCTAGGTATTTACAGAGGCTACCAAGGGATGATTGAAGGCGACTTCAAAGAAATGAATGCGCGTTCTGTAAATAACATCATCAATAAAGGTGGAACCATTTTAAAATCGGCGCGTTCTAAAGAATTCATGACTCCAGAAGGTCGTAAAAAGGCGTATGAAAATTTAGTAAAAGCGGGTGTTGATTCCTTAGTTGTAATAGGAGGAGACGGAAGTTTTACAGGAGCTGAGGTTTTTAATGCAGAATATGGTTTTCCAGTAATGGGCATTCCCGGAACTATCGATAATGATATTTTCGGAACCAGCCATACTTTGGGATATGATACAGCACTAAATACGGTAGTTGAAGTAATCGATAAAATTCGAGACACGGCAAGTTCCCACAACCGACTTTTTCTTGTAGAAGTAATGGGTCGCGATGCAGGTCATATTGCATTGAATGCCGGAATTGGAGCTGGAGCAGAAGAAATTCTTATTCCGGAAGAAGATTTAGGCCTTGACCGATTATTAGATTCATTGAAAAAAAGTAAAGCTTCCGGAAAATCATCAAGTATTGTGGTGATTGCGGAAGGAGATAAAATAGGAAAAAATGTTTTCGAATTAAAAGATTACATCGAAGAGCATCTTCCAGAGTATGATGTTCGAGTATCTGTGCTGGGTCACATGCAGCGTGGTGGGTCTCCATCATGTTTTGATAGAGTACTTGCGTCACGTCTAGGTGTAAAAGCGGTAGAATCAATCCTTGAAGGAAAATCTAACTATATGGTAGGTATCATTCAAGATAAAATTGCACTTACGCCCTTAGAACAAGCAATTAAAGGAAGTTCTGAAATTGATCAAGAATTGGTTCGAGTTTCCGATATCATGTCAACATAATAAATAATTAAATAAAAAACTATAATCGGCTATTTGTGTAGCTTAAATTAAATTAAAAAAAATGTCAAAAGTAAAATTAGGAATTAACGGTTTTGGTAGAATTGGTAGAATCGTTTTCAGAGAATCGTTTAATAGAGACAATGTTGAAGTAGTTGCTATCAACGATTTATTAGAAGTAGAACATTTAGCTTATTTATTAAAATATGATTCAGTTCACGGAAGATTTAACGGAACTGTGGAAGTGAAAGAAGGAAAACTTTTTGTAAACGGAAGACACATTAGAGTAACTGCAGAAAGAAATCCTGCCGACTTGAAATGGAATGAAGTAAATGTAGACGTTGT
>ERZ650308.1101-NODE-1101-length-14288-cov-16.293332_pt1 | contig 14288 bp, 14 predicted proteins | sample MGYA00376244_ERZ650308 | MGnify/ENA primary metagenome ERZ650308 (study PRJEB26733, sample SAMN07839295) | wastewater metagenome | biome: small river; feature: stream; material: water | place: USA: North Carolina | collected 2016-04-26 ...
ATCGTGTGGGTCACGCCTGAAGGCGGTGGCGGCCCCAACTACAGCGGCATGTAAAGACTATGAACAAATATCACGCAGAACACACCTGGGTGCGCATCGAAGGCGACACCGCTTTGGTGGGCATCACCCAACACGCACAAGACACCTTGGGCGACATCGTGTTTGTGGACTTCGCAGAAGTCGGCAAAACATTCGCGCAAGGCACCGTGGCTGGTGTGGTTGAGTCGGTCAAAGCCGCCGCCGATGTGCACATGCCCGCGAGTGTGGAAATCCTCGAACACAACGAAGCCTTGCGCGCCGACCCTTCGCTGGCCAACAGCGACCCAGAGGGTGAAGGATGGTTTTACAAGGTCAAACTCAGCAACCCTGCCGAGCTAGATGGATTGATGGATGCTGCGGCTTATCAGGCCATTGCTGGTTAATTCATACGCCGTGACAAACAAAAAGGCTGCTCAACTGAGCAGCCTTTTTTCATTGGTCCATGTGTCCTGCCGCGTTAGTGCAAAAAGAGCGCGAACAGTTGGTTTTTGAAGTGAATGCCCAATCGCGCAAATGCCCGATTGCGATAGGTTTTCACGGTAGCCAGTGACAAACCCAAATCGTTGGCTATGCCGTCTTGCGTCATACCTGTGAGCAAACGCGCGCACACATCGACTTCACGCTCGGTCAATGTTGGGTTGTAGGCGTTGAGCTTGGCGAGCCAGTGTTTCACATCGCGTGCGCTACTCTTGGTTTGAGGTGATGACAGCGCAATTTGCTTTTGCACCAGCGTGAGCAATACCGGCGCGAGTGAAGCCAAGTCTGACAAATGCGCATCTGTGAAGGGGCGCTGATGCACATGCCGATAAAAGTTAATGGCAAACACAGAAGCTGCTTCTTGCTGAATGACAGACAAGCGCTCTTTCATGCCGTGCGGCTCGTACACCAGCGCTTTGTGCTGCGCTGGAATTTCTTTGTCGGTGATGTGGCACAGCATGGCATGCCCGCTCTCCATCACCGGCGCAGCCAAAGTTTGGTCGTTCTTTTGAGGGCCGGACAAATAGGCATTCCAGCAGGCTTGTGTGTGATCGGCCACGCCCCAACTCGCCGACATGAAACGCGTAGGCACACATTGGCGACCGGTTCGGTAAATGGAATACGACGCAGCAGGCACCACGTCTTGTAGATGCGGCAGAAATTGAGCCTCAAAATCGTTTTGGCCCATCAGTCCAATCAAACCATCCAACGCATGGACATGCGCAGACGGCGAATGCAAGTTCCATTGACGCATTTTTAAAAACTCGTTGCCTTTGTGCGTGTCATCCTAAGGGATGACAACGGGCCAGACCTATTGGGATTACCCTGTGATTCATGTCTGATTTACCTACACCTCACCTCAAGTTTTTCGCCGACCTCTCGGTCGAAGTTGCCAAGCCCATTGAAGTGGGCCAAACCATACATGGCACACGTCGTCTCATCTCCATTCTGGGTGGCTCTGTCACTGGCGATGGTTGGACCGCACGCGTTCTGCCAGGCGGCGCTGACTTTCAGCTCATCGTGAATGCGCAAATGGCAGAACTGGACGCACGCTACGCCCTAGAGACCGATGCTGGAGATGTGATTTACGTACAAAACCACGCCATTCGCACCGCCGCACCTGAGGTAATGGCCAAACTCATCAAGGGCGAAGTCGTGAGCCCCGAGTCGGTTTACTTTCGCTGCACGCCTCGCTTTGAAACTGCATCGCCTGCCCTGTCGTGGATCAGCGAACGTTTGTTCATTGGCACAGGGGCTCGCCACCCAGACCGTGTGGTCATGCGCTTCTTTGAAGTGTGCTGACCCTTCAACCTTTTCGATATTAAAAACAAACCACTGAGGAGACAACCATGAAAAAACAATTCGCACGTCGAGCCTTGATCGCAGCTATGGGATTGGCCGCACTTGGCACCAGCATGAGCGCGTCGGCTGAACCCAACTACCCCACACGTCCTGTTCGAATCATTGTGGGCTTCCCAGCAGGAACAGGCCCAGACATCGTGGCACGCTTGGTAGCGCAAAAGCTGTCTGAAGGCTGGAACAACATGGGCGTGATCGTGGACAACAAGCCTGGCGCAGGTGGCTTGATCGCCGCCAGCGAAGCCGCCCGCGCCGCACCCGATGGCTACACCCTGATGCTGGGCGAAACAGGCCAACTGAGCATTGCCCCCAGCAGCTACAACAAACTACCCTACGACCCCGCCAAAGACTTTGCGCCCATCAGTCAAGTTGTCAGTGCTGACTTTGTGCTGTTGGTCAACCCACAAAAAGTGCCTGCCAAAAACGTGAAGGAATTTGTGAGCTGGACGCAGCAACAAAAAGGCCTGTTCATGGCCACCTTTGGTGCTGGCACACCGGGACACTTTGGCGCATACATGTTTGGCGATGCCGTCAAGCTCAAGCCCGAAGCCGTGCACTACAAGAGCACAGCCGATGCACTGGGTGGTTTGTTCAGTGGTGACGTGCAAGGCGTGTTTGCCAGCGTTGGCTTGGCTGCACCTAATGTGAAAGCGGGCAAGCTGGTTGCTTTGGGTAGCACAGGTGCAACTCGAACTGGTGCCCTACCCGATGTGCCCACCATCAAAGAACAGGGTTACAACAACCTGGAATTCTCTTCATGGTTTGGCATCGTCGCCCCATCCAAAGTGCCTGCGGACATTCAAGCCAAGTTGAGCGCAGACGTTCAAAAAGCGGTGAAAGCCGCAGACACGAAAATGAAATTAGAAGAGTCTGGCTTTCGCGTGACGGGCACCAACAAGGAAGAGTTCGCACGCATCATTGCGGCCGATACCGTGACTTGGGGTAAAGCTGTCACAGCCACCGGTTTCAAGGCCGATTAAATCGAGTCACTTCACTCTTTAGCCCTTTCAGGAGACACACATGCGTTCCATTTCCTTGCACCGAGCCCTTCAAAGTTTGGGAGTTTTATCAGCGCTCAGCGTTCTGGTCGCATGTGGTACTTTGCAAAGCACGCCGGTAGCGCCATTGAAAGCGGCCACAGGGGCTAACTTGCCGAGTTGCGAGGCCTTGACATCCAAACTGCAACTGGCCAACACACGCATTGAATCAGCTGCCGCTGTCGCTGCGGGTGCAGTCATGCAAGGCGACAAAGCAGTGCCCGCGCACTGTTTGGTCAAAGGTCGCATGCACGAGCGCAAAGGCAGTGATGGGCGTGACTACGCCATCGGCTTTGAGATGCGTTTGCCGATCGTATGGAATGGTCGTTTTTATTACCAAGGCAACGGCGGCTTGGATGGCTCAGTACAACCAGCACTTGGCGCGTTGGGTGGCGGGCCACTGACAGGCGCACTCATGCAGGGGTTTGCTGTCATCAGCTCTGACGCTGGACACAACGGACCTCAAACGCCCTTCTTTGGCCTAGAGCCACAAGCTCGACTGGACTACGGCTATCAAGCGGTGAAAAAACTCACGCCCATGGCTAAGCAGCTGATTGCAGGCGCTTATGGCAAAGGGCCTGATCGTTCATACATCGGTGGCTGCTCCAACGGTGGCCGACATGCCATGGTTGCGGCCACTCGGTTGGGCGATCAGTACGACGGCTACTTGGTCGGTGCGCCGGGCTATCGACTGCCCTATGCAGCACTCGCACAAATTTGGGGGGCGCAGCAGTGGGCACCACTGGCAACGCCTGGAGCCACCGTGAAGAACCCGCTGAACCCGAACGGTACGTTGCCCGATTTGGGCAGTGCATTTACGCCGCAGGAGCGCCAGACCGTCGCCAAAGCCATTGCCAACAAATGCGATGCGCTTGACGGCGCGACTGATGGCATGGTGCAAGCCACACAAGCCTGTCAAACCTCATTCAATGTCAAGACCGATGTCGCGACCTGCACGGGTGAGCGGAACGGCTCGTGCTTAACAACAGCACAAAAAGACGTGATTGCCCGCGTGTTCGATGGCGCGCATACCCCCAACGGACAACGCATCTACGCAAGCTTTCCTTACGACCCAGGCTTGGCGGGCGCCAACTGGGGGACTTGGAAGTTTGTCGACTCATTGATCCGAGACCCCTTGGCGATTGGCACCATCTTCAGCGTGCCGCCTGCACCGCTCAAGCCGCTGGAAGAAAACGTCACACAACGTCTGGCTATGTTTTCGGCCACCAATGACACCTACCGTGAATCTGGTTGGGCGCTCATGACTCCGCTCGGCGAAGGCCAAGCCGACAACCTAGCCGCACTTCGCAGCCGAGGCGCCAAAGTGGTGATGTATCACGGCGTGAGCGATGCCATCTTCTCGGCTGACGACACACGTCAATGGGTGGAGCGCTTGGGCAAAGCAGGCTTAAACCCCGGCTCTGACTTTGCGCGTTACTTTCCCGTACCGGGCATGAACCATTGCAGCATGGGTCCCGCAGCCGACCAGTTTGATCTGCTCACGCCCCTGGTCCAGTGGGTCGAGCAAGGTGTTGCACCACAGGCTGTCGTGGCCAGTGTGCGTGGGACAGGCAATGCGAGTGGCGTGAACGCCGAGTTACCCGCTGACTGGTCACCCAAGCGCACCCGCCCGCTGTGCGCCTACCCCACCGTGGCAACCTACAAAGGCAGCGGGTCCCTGGAAGATGCCAGCAACTTCAGTTGCCGCTAACACCACTCAAAACACGGGTCAGTCGATCAAGGTTTTGCTCGTTCGCTGACCCAACTCGTTCACGAACGGCACGGGCAATTTGCAGATCGTCAAACACCTGTTCCCACAACACATGCGTGCCTTGCGCAGCTTCGCGCAACTGAACGGTGAGCGTGAAAAATGGTTCACAGTCGTGACGAATCACGACACGCGATGCAGGCTCAAGCGCGGTGAAGACACTTTGATTGGGGTAACGCGCACCATCAGGTCCTACCATGACAAATTTCCAACGGCCCCCCACCTGAAATTCGAAAATTTCAAACTCATTGGTGAAACCTTCAGGCCCCCACCAAGTTGCCAATAGATCTGCCGATGCAAACGCCTTGTAAACCGCTTGAGGCGAGAAAGGCAACGTTCTCTCAGCTCGGAAAATTTGATCTTGGTGCATCATCTGATTAAGCCAGTCGCGTCGAAGTGTTAAGCCGCTTTACAACGCTTGCCCCAAGCGGGCAATGCCTTCTTTGATCTTCTCCACATCTGCTGTTGCAAAGCTCAAACGAATTGCTGTCGTATCCGGGTTGCTGGCAAAAAACGGCGCACCCGGCACAAAGGCCACGCCTTTTTCAATGGCACGTTTGGCCAGCTCGCTGCCATCTTTCACTTTGCCGCCGGCACCTGTGAGGTTGGCCCAAAAGAACAAGCCGCCTTGCGGTTGTGTAAAGGTCAACGCATCACCCAGTTCACGCTTTAAAGCTTCACCCATGGCTTGGGCACGCTCAGCGTACACGCTACGCACATGCGCCAAGGTGGCGGGCATGCGACCTGCTTTGAGGTAATGCGCAGCAGTGGCTTGCGCAAACGTGGAGGTGTGTGCATCGCTGAACTGCTTGCACATAGTGGCGCGGGCTAACAACTCGGGCGGGGCAATCATCCAGCCCACGCGCAGGCCAGGCGACAACACTTTGCTGAGTGAGCCACAGTGAATCAGCCACTCACGGCTGCCCGGCACTTGGTCGCTCAGGGCGAGCAAGGACGGTGGTGGCGCTTCGCCAAAGTACAGGTCACCATAGGGGTCGTCTTCGACCACCACGGTTTTGTATTTCACAGCGAGTTCGAGCACGCGCAAACGACGCTCAAGGCTCAAGGTGGCACCGCTTGGGTTACCAAAGGTAGGAATGAGGTACACGAGCTTGGGCTTGTGTTGCACCATCATTTCTTCCAGCTTGTCCACTTGCACGCCCTGGGCGTCGATGGGCACGCCCACCACTTGGGGACCGTACAAACGGAAGCACTGGATGGTGGCCAAGAACGTGGGGCCTTCGACCAAGGCCACGTCGTTGGGGTTGAGCAAGGTTTTGGCAATCAGGTCCAGCGCTTGCTGGCTACCGGTGGTGACGATCAATCCATCGGCAGACAAACCCTTCACGCCCTTGCTGGCCATGAAGGCCGCGAGTTGTTCGCGCAAGGGTTGGTAGCCTTCGGTGGCGCCGTATTGCAAGGCCGCACCTGGCTCTTGGGTCAAAGCCAAATTACTGGCTTCGCGAATGCCCTCCACATCAAACATGGCGCTGTCGGGAAAGCCGCCCGCAAAGCTGATGATGCCGGGCTTGCCCAGCAGTTTGAACAGTTCACGAATGGCGGAGGTTTCAACGTTGTTGAGGCGGTCAGCAAATTGCATGGTGGGGAATAATGGTCGTATGAAAACACAGCACATTGAGCCTTTTTTTGCGACGCTGAAAGCAGCCAATCCGCAGCCCAATACCGAGTTGGAATATACCAGCGTGTTCGAGTTACTCAGCGCTGTGTTGCTCAGCGCACAAGCCACCGACGTGGGGGTGAACAAGGCCACGCGCAAGCTGTTTGCGGTGGCCAACACGCCACAGCAAATTTTGGATTTGGGTCTCGATGGCCTAGAGCACTACATCAAGACGATTGGCCTGTACCACAGCAAAGCCAAACATCTGATGCAGACCTGCCGCATCTTGGTAGAACAACACCAAGGCTTCGTACCGCGCACACGCGAAGCGCTCGAAGCCCTGCCTGGCGTGGGTCGAAAAACGGCCAACGTGGTGCTGAACGTGGCATTTGGCGAACCCACCATGGCGGTGGACACGCACATTTTTCGCGTAGGCAACCGCACGGGCTTAGCGCCTGGCAAAACGACGCTGGCGGTGGAAATGCAACTGATGAAGCGCATCCCGCCACAGTACTTGGTCGATGCACACCACTGGCTCATCTTGCATGGGCGCTATGTGTGCCAAGCGCGCAAGCCGCTGTGCTGGCAGTGTGGTGTGTCTGAGTTTTGTAGCTTCAAGCCTAAAACACAAAAGGCCACCTGACGGTGGCCTTGAAATCAAGTCTTGGCGAATCAATCCGCTGAGACACCCGCTTTTCGGATGATGGGGCCCCACTTGTTGATTTCCAACTTGAGGTGATCTTTCAAACCATCCGCGGTCATCTTGTCTGCGGAGGGAATGTCTGAACTCAAATCAGCCAATCGCTGCTTGATGGTGGGATCAGCCATGGCGAAGCGCATCGCTGTGTTGAGTTTTTTCAGCACAGGCGCTGGCGTGCCTTTGGGCGCATACATGCCGTGCCACACCTTCACCTCAAAGCCTTTCAAGCCTTGCTCATCCAAGGTTGGCACATTGGGCAATGCAGCCAAGCGCTTGAGCGTGGTCACGCCAAACACTTTGACACGGCCGTCTTTGATCATCGGCACAGTTTGCGTCGTTTGGTCACACAAGATGTCTACTTGGCCACCCAACAAATCGTTCATGGCCGGGCCTGTGCCTTTGTAGGGGATGGTGTTGATGTTCACGCCAATCGCGCTTTTGAACATCAAACCGCACAAGTTAGACACCGCACCCAAACCTGCATCGGCCAAGGACACTTTGCTTTCATTGGCTTTGATGTAGGCAATCAACTCTTGCAAGTTGTTGGCAGGAATATCTTTACGAGCCAACAGTGTCATCGGCACATCCAGCACTTGACCGATGTATTCGAAATCAGTCAGGGGGTCGAAGTTGAGCTTGTTGTAAAGCGCAGGCGCTGTCGACATGCCCATGTGGTGCAAGAAGATGGTGTAGCCGTTGGGCGTTGCACGAGCGACCTTGGTGGCACCAATCGTGCCGCCGGCACCGTTGACGTTTTCCACCACCACCGGTTGGCCCAAAGATTTGCCCATTGGAATGGCCATCATGCGAGCCACCACATCGGTGGGGCCACCTGCGGCGAAAGGCACGACCATGGTGATGGACTTGTCTGGGTAAGTTTGGGCGTGGGCCAAGCCACATGCCAAAGCACAAGCGGTCAGCAGCGTTTTAATTTTTGTCATTTCATCTCCTCTTTCTGAATTGGTACAGATGATCGCCGCATCAGCCCGCTATTCGTCCCCCTAAAAACCCGCACACGCCCTCTGAAAGAGGCTATTTTTGTCAACCAGGGGACAGTGGAGAAACACCTCAAGCTGCTTTGGGAATACTGCCCAATAAAGTTGACAAGAAATTCGTCAGGGCAAGATTTTTAGATTGCCCCTGACGCGTACAAATCAGCATTTGTCGCACGGCCCAAGGCTCAGGCAAAGGACGACAAACCACATCACCACTCGCAGCCTTGGACAAACCCACATCTTTGGGCAGCAAGCCAACGCCTAGCCCAGACTGAACCATTTTCAAAACAGCCTCAAAGCTGCGCACTTCAACACGCAGCTTCATCGTCTTACCCAGATTGGTCGCCTCCATCGTCAAGAGCTTCATCAAGTTGGCGCTGCCCTCTAGTCCGATGAGGTCGTAGTCAAGCACGTCACTGAAACTGAAGTTGTCTTTGTGAGCCAAAGGATGGTCGCTTCGAAACAGTGCGGCCAGGTGATCGGTTCGATAGTCAAACACATCCAATCCCGCCGTGAACGCACCTTTCATGATGATGCCTACATCGGCTTCGGCAGCAAGGATGGACTGCGTGATCTCGTTGCTCCACGCCTCGTGAACAATCAGCTTGTAATCAGGGTGGGCTTTTGAAAAAAGCGCCAAGTCTTCTGGCAAGCATTGCGCCATGGACGATGTCGAAGCCAAAACGCGCAGCACGCCTTTGTTGCCTGCCTCAAATGCGCTCATTTCCGATTGCATTTTGTTGAGGTCAACCAAAAGATCTTTGGCATAGTGCACCAGCGCAGCCCCTGCGGGTGTGAGGTGAATGCCTTTGGAGGTGCGCTCAAAAAGAATGGTTTTGAATTTGTGCTCAAGCAACGCGATGCGGCGGCTCGCAGCGCCAAGACTCATGTGCGAGACCTCGGCTGCTTTGGTGAGGCTGCCACACTCGGCAGCTTTCACAAACAACGCTAATGAATCATTATCTGGAAGCATGACTTTTCTCTACCTGTATCAGGCGTCGGCTCAACCCAATACAGACACGCAAGCCAGGCCCACGATCAAGTGCAATGCAGCATCAAAAGACAATCAAATCTCTCATCGCCTCACCCGTACTCAATCGATCAAAACCATAGTTGATCTGCTCAAGGGTCAGTCGCTCACCCATTAACTTATCGATGGGAAGTTTTCCTGCCAAGTAGAGGTCTACATAGCGAGGAATGTCTCGCTCGGGGATGCAAGAACCCACATAGCTACCTTTGACGGTTCGCTCTTCTGCGACCAAGTTTACATGCTGCAAACCCCAGGTATCGCCCGGAGGCGGCAGGCTTGCCGTGACAGTGGTTCCACCACGTCGTGTCATCCGGTAAGCGGACTCCATGGCATGCACAGAGCCTGCAAACTCAAAGGCGAAATCAACGCCGCCTTTGGTGAGCTCTTGGATTTTTTTCAACAAATCAGGATCTTTGGCATTGAATGCAGCGGTGGCACCCAGGCTCAGCGCTTGGTTCAATTTGCTTTCATGCAGATCCACCGCAATCACATGGCGCGCACCAGAAGCCAACGCGCCTAAAACGGCACAAAAACCAACGCCGCCCAAGCCAACAACAGCCGTCGAGTTGCCAGCCTTCACACCAGCGGTGTTCACCACAGCGCCCATACCCGTCAACACAGCGCAGCCAAACAATGCAGCCTCGACCGGATCAATGTCGGCTTCAATCTTCACGCATGATCTGCGTGAAACAACCGCATGGTCAGCAAATGCAGAAACGCCCACATGGTGATGAATGGGCTTGCCACCAAACCCATACAGCCTACGCGCGCCACTGAGCAGCGTGCCTTCGGTGTTGGCTTTGGCACCAGGCTCACACAAAGCAGGACGGCCTTCCATGCACATCATGCAGTGGCCACAACTCGGCACAAAAACCAGCGCGACAAGATCACCGACTTTCAAGTCGAGAACGCCCGCACCCAATCCCACCACCTCACCGGAGGCTTCGTGGCCCAAAGCCATGGGCGTGGGCCTAGGCCTCACACCGGTAATCACAGACAAATCAGAGTGACAGAGCCCCGCAGCTTTGAGCTTGATCAGCACTTCGCCGGGACCTGGATCGCGAAGATCCAACTCTTCAATGGACAAAGGCTTTGACTCCACAAAAGGAGAACTCGCACCCACGCTGTTAAGAACTGCCGCTCTGATTTTCATAACAATTACCTTTCGTGCTTTGGCTTAGTTCGCCGAGTAAGTCTTGAGTTTTTGGTCCAACAAATCAGTCTTGATTGTCTTGACCCACTCAGGTGACTTCTGACCCACAGGTGTCGTTGCAGTATCCGCAGGAATGATCATCATCTGATCCATCACTGGGAAGGGATATTTGGCGGTCTTCTTGGTCACGCCCAACAGTTGATCTTCCAAGCCTTGACCATCCGCACGCATCTTGACAGGACGACCGTAGCCTTTGAACTCAATGGTGTGCATGGCATCGGCCACTTCTTCTGTGCTGGGCCATTTGCCGCCGTTGGTTTTCATGGCTTGCTCGTAGCCTGCCTTCAAGCCTGTGATGGCTTGAACCATGTGATACACGGAGTAGATGGGGTACGTGTCAGTTTTGGCTTTGAATTTCTGCACAAACTGCTTATGGCTTGCATCGTCTTTGGTTTCTGGATGCAAGAAGTAGTGGTCACCACGTGCGCCCACGATCACGCCATCAGGCAACGTGGCACCCAAACGCTCCAACGAACTCTCAGCCAAAGGCAACACAAACTTCGATTGCTTGAACAAGCCACGCTGTGCCGATTGACGAACGAAGGTGTCAAGGTCACCGCCCCAAGAGGTCGACAAGATGACATCGGGCTTGAGCGCCGACAAACGTGAGACTTCCGTCGAGAAATCAGCCGCACCGAATTTCGGGAAGAACTCGCCCACAACCTTGACATCAGGCTTCAGTGCCATCAACGTGTTGCGGAAAATTTCCCAAGAGTCACGACCCCAAGCGTAGTCTTGGTTCACCACAGCGATGGTCTTGAAGTTAGGGTTGGTCTTGAGCAGGTAAACAACCGTGGCCACCATTTCTGTGGTGGCATTCGCTTGTGTACGCACGACGTAGCGGAACTTCTTTTCTTCCAGAAGCTTCTCAGTGCCGCAGTCCCACATCACGTTCAGAACTTTCAAGTCTTCCGCAACGGGCGCAACGATGTTGCAGTTGCCACTGGAGATGGCCGAGAACATGGTGCGCACACCTTGGTCTTGCACCACGCGGCGGTATTCGGACAAGAGCTTGTCGCCACCCAAACCTTCATCAATAAAGACTGGTGAAATCTTCACGCCGGCAATGCCACCCTTGGCATTGATGTCATCGATCATGAGCTCAGCAGCCGCCTTAGCGGGCACACCAAACACAGAGGCAGGGCCCGACAAGAACGTCGTAATGCCCACTTTGATCTCGGCTGGCTTTTGCTGCGCAAAAGTCAATCCAGACAGCATCAAGGCACTCAACAGCACCGTTGCTTTTTTCGCAATTTTCATCTTCATGATTTATCTCCTTTTATGAATGAACCACTAACCCAAATTACACAGTCCGACCACCATCCACAGGCAACTCAACGCCTGTAAAAAACTCTGCTTCTGGACTTGCCAAGAAGAGCGCTGCCGCCGCCACATCGCTTGGCAACGAGAAACGACCCAATGGAATAGAGCCCAAAAATTTGGCTCTGTTTTCTGGCGTGTCTGGCATACCCATGAATTGCGTGAACATGCCGGTCTCACCCATGACGGGGCAGATCGCATTGACACGAATTTTTTCTGGACCCAGCTCAACGGCCATCGACTTTGAAATGATGTTCACCGCGGCCTTAGAGCCGTTGTACCAAGTCAGGCCTGGACGCGGACGGATACCCGCCACCGAACCGACGTTCAAAATGACACCCCCACCGTTCTTGCGCATTTGCGGCACAGCGGCATGCGCCATGTGGAAAATTGATTTGACGTTGATGTCGTACACACGGTCAAACTCAGCTTCCGTGACTTCAAGCATCGGCTTGTTCAAATGCGTCACGCCGGCGTTATTCACCACGATGTCGGGAATACCAAATGTTTGCACCGTGTACGCCACCAGCGCGTTCACACTGTCTGCGTTAGACACGTCACAGGTGAAGGCGCTCGCAGAGGCGCCCAATTTGTCAGCCACGGCCTTCGCGGCGTCACCGCGAATGTCAGCCACGATGACTTTGGCGCCCTCTTTCACGTAAAGCTCAGCAATGCCTTCACCGAAGCCGCCGCCGGCCCCTGTCACGATGGCCACTTTGTTTTTTAATTTACCCATGTTTGTCTCCTGTTTTTATCCGTGATAGTTGATGACTGTTTTGGTTGTGCTGACTTCTTCAAGTGCCAAGAATCCTTTTTCACGACCGTGGCCGCTGCGCTTGACACCGCCAAAAGGCAGCTCAACGCCGCCGCCTGCGCCGAACGCGTTGATGTACACCTGACCTGCTTTGATTGCCTTTGACACACGTTGCTGACGACCACCGTTTTCGGTCCAAACAGCGGCCATCAAGCCAAAGTCCGTGCCATTGGCCAACGCAATGCCTTCAGCCTCGGTGTCGAACGACATGGCCGCCAAAACGGGGCCAAAGATTTCTTCTTGTGCACAACGATGGTTGGCTGGCACATTGCCCAGCAACGTGGGTGTGACGTAGTAGCCTTCTTTCGGCAGGCCTGGTGAAAGCACACCCTGAGCGACCATCTCAATGCCAGACTTCTCGGCCTCTTTCAAAAAGTACGCCACGCGATCACGCTGCGCGATATTCACAACGGGGCCGCAGTCCAAGTCCATGTCGGGCGTGCCGACTTTGATTTGGGCAAATTGCTTGGCAAGCCTCTCCATGATTTCTGGGTAAATGCTTTTTTGAACAATCAAGCGGCTGCCTGCCGTGCAGGTTTGGCCGGTATTAGCAATGATGCCGCGCGTGATGATTGGCACGGCACGGTCCAGGTCTGCATCGCCAAACACCACATGCGGTGATTTGCCACCCAGTTCGAGCACGCATTTGATGACATTCTTGGCGGCAGCCTTTTGAATCAGCACCCCAACCTCGTTCGAACCCGTGAATGAAATGAAGTTAATGCCAGGGTGCTCAGACAGTGCAGCGCCCGCCTCTTCGCCCAAACCGGTCACGATGTTGATGGCGCCGTCAGGGAAGCCAACATCTCTGGCCAGTTCCGCCACACGAATGGGGGTCAAGCACGCATCTTCAGCGGGCTTCACAACGACCGCATTGCCCATGGCCAATGCAGGTGCGATGCTTCGGCCCAACATTTGTGCTGGGTAATTCCAAGGAATGATGTGTGCCGTCACGCCCAGTGGCTCACGCAACACGTTGACGGTGTAACCATCCAGAAATGGCAACACCAAACCGTGAATCTTGTCCGCCCCTGAACCATAAAACTCAAAGTAACGCGCCAAAACAGTGATGTCTGTTTTAGCCGTCGTCATCGGCTTGCCCGTATCACGGGCTTCCAGCGCGGCGAGTTCGGCGTGATGCTCAAGCACCTTCTCGCCCAACTTCATGAGCAAACGACCGCGCTCAAGCGCTGTCATTTTTCCCCAGGCAGAGTCCAACGCCTTGTTTGCGGCATTCACAGCCAGATCCACATCGGCCTTTTCGCCTCTGGGAATTTCTTCGAATTTTTGACCATCGACGGGTGAAAGAACATCTAACACCTTGCCGGACAGTGCATTGACAGACTGTCCATTGATAAACATTTTTGTCATGGGGTTTGCCTCAAACTTTCTTTAGTGAATGGCTTCAACAAATGAGCCGCGCTCAATCGTCAAAATTTGGTTAGGAATATCGGTCAACAAGGCCGAGTTGGATTCGGTGATGACCACGGATAGATCTGGACGGCTCGTGCGCAGTCGCCCCAGTGCCTCTGAATATTGAAGTGCCAGCGCAGGTGCCAAGCCTTGAAATGGCTCATCCAACAACACAATGGCGCTGCCCACCATCAAGGCACGCCCCAGCGCCACCATCTTGCCTTGACCACCAGACAAGGCTGCACCCGATCTTGCGAGCATGGGCTTCAATTGCGGCACAACATCCAAGACATGCGCGAGTCGTTCCTCAACCTCTTGGCTTGATAACTCAAGAATTTCGCAAGGGAGTTCTAGGTTTTCTTGAACCGACAGCGTTGGAAAGATCACGCGGTCTTCGGGTGCATAACCGATACCGAGGCTGGTGCGCAAATGCGCCGCAGAGCGCATCAAGTTGTGTTCATCCAAATGCATCTCGCCCGAGGTGGCGGGGATGAGGCCCATGATG
>ERZ650308.1103-NODE-1103-length-14275-cov-4.977145_pt1 | contig 14275 bp, 27 predicted proteins | sample MGYA00376244_ERZ650308 | MGnify/ENA primary metagenome ERZ650308 (study PRJEB26733, sample SAMN07839295) | wastewater metagenome | biome: small river; feature: stream; material: water | place: USA: North Carolina | collected 2016-04-26 ...
CAATACAACGAGCAAGCATCAAATATTAGCTCGCCGCGCGCTATCCCGTAGCGCAATGAATGCCGCTATCTCTGTGCCACGCATGTCATACGATGATTTTCGCGACCTTGAAAGAATCCGCGGATCAGGCGAAGGCAAGAAACTGCCAATTCTCGCCAAAATCTGCGCCGATAAGGTTATAGATATTGTGCAATCAATGGAGAAAATGCGCCTAGGTGCTGCGCGCATTGAATCCGCATTCCATAGCGCGAAGTATTGGGAAAAATCAGGTATTGCCCTTTGCGAGTATGTAGCAAAGGGCAAGAAAGCCCCTAAATTCCCACTTGGGAAACTGCCTGAAAGCATGCCAAGTTCCAAGGAAGCAATGACAGCACTCATCAGCGAATTCGCGAAGCCACGACTGATTGAAAATCACAATACGCTGATGGCCTCATGCGTGCAGCGTATCGAGCAATTGCGCGATATTGTCGCGACTGGAATGGATGCGCAGTGGCGCATCAACAATGTGCGCGGCATGCTCGCTGCACTCAAAACTGAAACCACGCGCGCGGCGAGCGATTACCGCGCAGCAACAGAGAAGAATTCTGCAAAGGTTCGTGCGGTAATCAAAGAGATTGACGCTATCGAACCCGCTGCAATTGCCCTAGCTGTTGAATTTGAATCGGCACGCGCGCGGCATTAAATCAGGTCTCATTTAATCAACCATTGAAAGCCAATCATGCAATACCTCAAAACCCCAGATGGCCGTGTTTTTTACAGCAATACACCCGAATATCACAAAGACTGCGCCAAGCTGAAAAAATCCGAAGGGCAAAGGCTATACCGCGCGCAAACTATCGCGCATTTGCTTGAGATTCTAAAACCCGGTCAGACGGTGTACACCCGTCTGCACTCTGTATCTAAATCCGGTATGTCCCGCAGAATTTCACTTCATATTGTCCAAGGTAATGAAATTATTGATATTACCTATAGCGCAGCCATTGCAATGGATGACAAGGTAAGCGACAAGGGAGGAATTGTTGTATCTGGATGTGGAATGGATATGGGTTTTTCTCTTATCTATGACCTGGGGTACAGGCTCTGGCCTAACGGTACACCAGAGCCACATGGCTCGCGTAATGGCGCACCAGACTCCGATGGCGGTTATGCCCTCAAACATCAATGGATGTAATGCAATGAAACTATATCAAGCTATTGCGCAGAATGCGCGCATTCCAAACGAACATTTGAGGGATGCATTTGCTATCCGTGCGGATCGAATCCGGGAAAAGTTACCGCACGGCTCCGGATTCGATAATGGATGCGTTATCGAATCCGATACAGAATCCAAAATCGTCATTAGTACCGCATTTCATCATATGGATGATAACGGGTTTTATTGTGGGTGGACCGATCATAAGGTTATTATCACTCAAACCCTACTCTACGATACACCTTCAATTCGGGTTACCGGCCGCAATTTTCGAGGTATCAAAGACTATATCGTGGATGTCTTCCATTCTGTGCTGTCTGAATCATTTGAATGGGTGAATAAATGAACCTCGATCAAATTACAGGAGGATCGCATATATCGCGGCATTGCATGAAAGAGTGCTATCACTATCGAGGCTGGATTTACATAATGGGGGCTACAAATGTCTGACGCGAAAACCTGGATTAAACCCGTTAATAATGTTTTCCATTTGAAAAGATTTGTTCGTACACCTGAACAAATGGTAAGCATCAAATGGGAATCCGACGATGGATTTAGTAGCGGCTCTACAGAGTGCCAAGCATGGCGCGGTCAGCATGAAATAGATTGCTTAGAACGTGCTGGTCACAAAATTCTGGCAATCGATCCGCGCGTTTGAAACTCTTAAAAGGTCAACTATGCAAATAATCACAGATTGGAAGATGCGGCCGCTGCTAGCTCTAGCAGATTTGCCGGAGGAAGCACAGAAAGATTTTGATTACATCGAGGAATGGGATTCCCATACCGCTAGGTTTGCCCACTATCGGGGTGAATACTACGATGTTTTTGATGTCCAAAGGATCGAACCCGATAACAGCCGCGCGCATCCAATGGGATGGGCTGTGCGAGTACACCCAGGTTCTCCCCTATGCTTGTTTGATAGTATTGTATCAGATAGCTACTTTTCCGGCACATTGTTTAAGCTGGATTCATACAATGAATCGGTGATGTGCGGCCGTTACTTTACGTGAAGAGTTAACTATGAACTTCAAACCCGCACAATATCGGGACAATGAATCCGGACGTTATCGGTGGGCTGTGCTCAGTCCTTGTAATACATGGTGGTATTTTCCAACACGCTACGGGATGCGCGCGGCGAGTGCCCTGGCTCGGAGAATGAACAATGCGCAAAATTGATTATTCAACTCTCGCGCGATTGATCCGAGATGACATCATGCATCATAGGCAATCCGGGAACTCTGAAGCACTCGCGCGACTGGTGCAGTTAGCGCGCAACTTCGCGACATCTGCGAGCGTTAACCAGGTAGAGTTTTTACATGCATGCGGGATAAATACCGCATAGAATCGACAATCGCATAACGGGTTACCCAGTCCCGCTAAAAACTGACAAGCCTAGGGGCTCTGCGTGCAGCAATGTGCGCAGAGCCCCTAGGCTTTTTTGTTTTGCGCGCCAGGGTGACGTGATTAGGGTGATGTGATTAGGGTGATGTGATTAGGGTGATGCGATTAGGGTGATGCGATTAGGGTGATGTGATTAGGGTGATGTGACCAGGGTGATGCGATTAGGGTGACGTGATTAGGGTGATGTGATTAGGGTGATGTGATTAGGGTGATGTGATTAGGGTGACGCGATTAGGGTGATGTGATTAGGGTGACGTGATTAGGGTGACGTGATTAGGGTGATGTGATTAGGGTGACGTGATTAGGGCGACGGGCAAAAATCCAAAAGCCCCGCACCCCTCGCCACCAGATTCCCGAGCCCTGCCGACCGAGCCAGGATCGAACAGCAGAAGCCCGAATCTCAAAAAGCTGGCTCGTCCCATTTTCAATTTCTGAAAAAGCCATCCTGTCCCATTTTGAAATTCAAGATGTGCCAGGTGCAATCGATGACGGTCGCATTGCCCACGGCCCGCAAAGGGTTGTCGAATGGCACCACTGCACATGATTGGCACGACCATCAGCACGCTCTGCAACCAGCACTCAGCACACGCCCTTGATCTCGCTGTTGCATGGCACTTTGCAGACCGGCTCGTAGCGTCCTACGCACAGCAGTGCGCTGTGAGCATGGATCGCATCATCGAGACGCTTCGTGAGTGTGTGATGACCAGGGCCTGCTCGCTGGGGCTCGTCGAGTCGGATGTGCTGAGTGCCCTGCTCGATCTGAGTGCGTCGGCTGTGAGGACGCATGTGCTGGACGATCCGGCTGACTGACGCAGGGCTCTCAGCCGCGTGCTGTGTGCCAGTCAGCGACGTGCTGTGTTCTGTGCAGGAAAAGTTGCGATGCAACGAGAGCACACCCATTGTTTACCGATGCGCTGATAGCCAAGTCGCTTCGCGCGTTCGGCAATCTGTTTGGCGGTGACTGCCACACTCGACGTGGTGTTCAGCGCAAATGCTGCGGGCTGATCGCCGCGTGTTGATGGACAGTCGAGATCAGCACGAGCGATGTCGCAATGCAATTCGATCCAGAATGCCATCGTCGCAACCTTTCAACAACCATTGACCAGTGCTGCGCCGCTCGATCTCCGCTGACTGCCGATCATCAGTCAGCACACTGACCACGCGCACGCAAAGACCCCCCTCATTTTGCTGGGCGTTTTTCCCCACGAGTTTGGCCCCCTGCATTACCCCCTGCATTTTTCCCGGAGAAAACCAGGGGAAGCATGCCCGCTTCTTCCAGGTGGGTTCGCAGTTGCTGGACGCGACGCTCGCCGATGAAGACGGTTCGGCTGATCTCTCTCGGGCTCAGTCCCTTTAATAGCAGATCACGTAACAGCCGATTGCGGCAGTCTTCTTCGTAGCCTTGAAGCATGGGAATGCTCAAGGTTTCGTTGCCCCATTCCTGGCACAACTTTTTGAAGGCAGATGTGCCGATCAGCTTCTCGATCTCATGCCCAGCAATGGGCCTGGAAGGCACGTAGAGGTTAGCGTTGGGGTCACCGTACCAGGCACACAGCCGCAGGGTCGCTGTGAAGCCTATAACGACCGCTATGTCGTCTGCAATGCTGTTCGATCTCGGGACCAGGGGGTTCGATGTGTCGGCCATCTAAAACCTTTCAGAAATTGAATACTTTTAACTACAGTGTGGCGGGTGTGGCGGGTTAAGGTCGTTTTTACTAAAATCACACAATATCGTCTGAACCTTTTATAAAACTGCCCCTAACCCGCCACACCCGCCACACTTTCAGGGTCAAAACCCGGAAAATCAGGCTTTAAACGCAGTCCGTACCTCATCCGAATGCCTCTTGGCCCTTTAATTGGGGGAAAACGGTTCTCTAACCGCCTACCAAGCGCAACGCTGGAAGTTATAAATCGGATCATCCCTCTGTTTTTAGCGAACTGCTCCCATGAGTGCCACAGACGGTCTGAGGTCTCCTGGTAGTTACCCAACTCGCAACAATCTTCCAGCCACTCAGCCAACAGGTCCATCTGAGCACGGTATTGCTCCCTGGCGGCAGCGACGACCCGTGGTGGGACGAGCCCTGCCTGCTGGTATCTGATAGCGCCCTTGACGATCCATGTGAGCACCCCCGTCAATTCCCTGGAGAGTTTTTCCTCGCGCTTCGGGTCTTTCTGGATGCTCTTGTCTTCGTCGAAGTTGCGGGTGAACGGCAGCAGCGTCAGCCGACGCCAGATACCGTTGTCGTTGCCCTTGATGATTGGTTTGTGATTGGTGGGCATCCACACTACCCACGTCGGCGTGATCTCGACAGTCTCCGTGCTATACAAGCCACGGGCTGTAATCGCATCGCCACCTGTCATGCTCTTGACCGCCCCTTCACGCAACTCGCCATTCTCGTCGGGCTCACTGACATAGACATACCTGGCCCCCTTCAGTCGCAGCAAGTCTTCACGCGGACCACCCGCGTTGCCTGCCTTGCCATCCGAGATGAAGGTCGTGGCGTCAGCCGCTTTCGCATAGTTGCCAAAGGCTCTACGCACCGTGCCCAGCACCGTGCTCTTCCCATTCGAGCCATTACCAAAGGGAATGAACAGCATGTCCTGGCTCGGCGTGCCCATCGCTGAGTAGCCGATCCCTCGCTGAAAGAAGTCGATCAACTCGGCATCACCGAAGAAGCAATCACTGACCGTCTGCTCGAACAGCGGGGCCGTCGCATTCGGGTCGTAATCACAGCCGCACACCTTCGTGATCCTGTGCTCAGGCGAAGCTGGCAGCAGGAAGCCCGTCGTCAGATCGACCACACCATTGCGCACACCGAGCAGATGCGCGTGCCGGTCAAGCTCCTTCGCTGGCACCATCACACGCGGATCACTGGCGGCAAGGGACACCATGTTGCGAACCATCCGTGCAGCCTGGGAGATCGCACAGAACGCATAGAACTCGGCGCTGTTGCCATTGGCCTCGGCCTCTTTCGGCAACTGCATGATCGTCTGCTTCGCACGGAACTCGATCTCCACGCCCGTCGCTTTGCGCCAGTAAATGCCGGTCCAGCAGTACCACGAGGCCAACTCCGGCACGTACATCAGTTCGCGTGCATAGAGATCAAGCATCCGTTCCGCGTTGCCGAACTCAGTCAGCGGCCGTGCCGTGGTGACAGTCGGCACTCGGCTGGACTCATGCTGCGACACCAAGGCGCGGCACTCAGCAATGGGCAACTTCGTGCCCATGTCCCGCAAGAGCGACTGGAGCAACTGTGCCAAGCCCTCACGGTCGATGTCGTTCACCGTCGCGTCACGCCGCAACTGCGCACACAACTTCTCGCGCAACGTGTACTCATCCTGGCACTCGCGCAACTTCGTGCGCCACTGCTCGACCGCCTCGTACTGTGCGCGCGTGCGCGTCTCACCAGCCAGCTTCTGGACTGAGGCCATCGTCACATGATTGCCACTGGAGTAGCGGCCGAACGAGTCCCAGCGGTCCCTGCAATACTTCTCGGTCGTGTACTTCGGCGACGCCTTCGACCACTCGTGCCACAGCGCGAACCCCTCGTCGCTGCCAGCGCCGCCCCCACGGCCCTGCATCTCGTGATGCACAGCCATGCCCACCTTCACCCACGTCTCATAGTCGAGATCGTTCGGCAGCGCAGACAGCACACCGCGCACATCATCGGCAGACATACCGAGCGTCGGGCTCAGAACAGAGAGAAAGTCGTCAGGGGCAGCGGTAGGCCGATCGTCAGCACTCCAGCCACGAGCCGCGTACATCCGCAGCACAGCGTCAGACAGCGGCGCGAGTACCTCGTCCCAGCCCATCAGCGTGCAAGTCTCTGTCAAGTTGCCGGTGACCGTCACGAACCCGTTGTGGCCGTAGACCTCAACAGCGAACGGCCCGTGCTTCGCCTGATCGTCCTTGCGCGACAGCAGAGTGCCAGCGAAGAAAGCCCGCAGGCCGCGACCCGAAGGGCTCAGTTCGGTGTAGGTGCCCTCGCACAGCGACTCCACGCGCGGGTCGATCACGCCCTGCTCATTGACACACGAGTCGAAGTCCAAGGCCACCACACCGCTATCAGCGAATGGCGCGAAGCCCACCCCGCTGTAGTAGCCGTTCGAGGCGCGCAAACAGCGCATCGCCTCATCGAACGTCGCCATCTGAGCACGGTCCTCATCGGTGCCCTGAGTGCCAGGACGCGGCCGACCGTTCGTGTAGTAGGGAATCTTGCTGGGCTTCTTCTGTCCATCCTTCAACACCAAGCGCCACATCAACCAGTTGCGCTTCGTCTTCAGTGCCTGTGGCACTGGTGGTGAGTTTGGAACTGTCATGCGAAGAGGTCCGCTTCATCGTTCGCTGCAAACAGATCGACATAGCGATCAACAACACGCCCTGGAATCTTCGACAGCACATAGTCGCCCCACTGCTCGGCCATCGCATCTGCGATCCCCTGGTAGGTCACCGAGCGCAACTTCGCGCGATCCTCTGACGGTCCGAGTTTGTTCTGACCACTCGGCGTCTGATTGGCCCACAGCATCTTCGGTGCGGGCGAGAACATGGTGCCAAAGCGCACGCCGCTGATCTCTTTGTAGATCACATCGTCTTCAGTCGTCCCGAGGCACGAGCGGTCGGCATAGTGCGTATCGCACTCAGGACAGAACGGTTCACCGCAGCCCTCGCACTCCAGCATGTCGGCGGCACCCATTACGCGGCTCCAACCTTTGGGCGCAACCACTTTCGTCAGGTCCGGTTGCAGCAGCGGCAGTTCCTTCAACCACAGACAGGTTTTCTTGCTGGCGTCATCGCCGAACATCCACGGCTGCACGATCTGGTCAGGTGGTCGAATGCGCGTCGAGATCACGCTCACCGGATTCTCGATGGCGATGTGCGGCACAGGCGCGTTCATCAGCGTGAGAACAAAGTCCAGTGCCTCGTCGGTCAACTTCGGGTCACGCAGACCGCGTGTCGTCCAGTGCATGCCGGAGACAGAGAGATAGGTGCAGGGAGGATGGGCGATCATCAAGTCCCACTGATGGCCCTGCGCAAGCACATCCTGGATCGGTCCTTGGTAGTGGTTCCCCGGTGAGCGAGTCGGCAGCAGATCGCAACTCAGTGCATACCAGCCTCGTCGTGTGAATGCGTCTCGCACAACCCCGGATTCTTCGCACGCAATGAGCACGCGCGGGGCATTTTTATTGTTGTGCATGGGTACTGCCTTTCGTCAGAAGGTCGTCTACAACAAGGATGCAGGCCAGGCGCTGACTAGACGCTCTTCGGGTGCCCCCTAGGCCGCTCCAAAACTAAAAGCAAAGAGCGATCAGAGCCCAGCCAACTGGCACATCGTTGCAAGCTCGCGCACAGTGATGATCTGCGTGCGACCCTTCGTCTCGGCGTGCAGCGCGCGAGTGGCATCCTCAATGCTCACAGCAGTCGCCGCACTCGTGTTCGGGCGATGACACCCGGCAATCGAGTAGAGATAGTTCACCGTCGTACCGGCCAGCAGCGCGAGCCGTTCTCGCTCTTCGCGGCTGCACTCACGCAGCAGAGCCGCCAGTGGCGTGATCGGATTTTCGGAGTTCGGTTTGCGGGCCATGATCGTTTTCCTGAATTCGCGCTAGTTTAGCACTTGCAAAATAACCGAGTAAACCCGCACTCCCCGCTGCACACCCTGAGAGCCCCTACAGACCGCTCACAGCTACTTTGCAGTTGCAAAGTAAAAGAGCCTGCGGTACTCTGATCGAATGGGAATTGAGCAGACACGACGAGCCAACCTCAGAAAGCTCGTCGCAGACAGCGGTGGGCCGACACTGCTGGCACAGCGCCTGGGGTACAGGAACCCCAGCTTCATCGTGCAGATGACGGGACCATCGCCGATCAGAGAGGTCAGCGAGAAGACCGCAAGGCGCATCGAAGCAAGCCTCGGCCTGCCACCCCTCACCCTGGACCGCGAAGAGCAGCCTCGTCGTCGATGTGATACGGGCAGTGGGCAGCACACTGGAGTCGGAGAACATCAGCCTGCCACCGTCGCGGTTCGCAGACCTCGTGGCACTGGCCTACCTGGACGCCACCGAGCACAGCAATCGGACCAGAGCCGACCACATCAAGGCACTGGTCCGACTGCTCAAGTAGCGTCAGCGGTCAAATTCGCTGTAAAACACGCGACCACTTTTCTTGTTGCGCACTCGGACGGAGTAGAGCCCTTCGCTGCATTCGCCATTGCCGTCCTCATCTTTGCCACCAGCGCGGCTGAAGAAAAATCGTCGGTTGCAGTCGCATCCAAAGTTGCCGTCGCTCCATATGTGGGTGTTGGGGCTCTCGTCACCATCCATCAGAAGTTCAGGCCCTTCGTACTCGCTTACTTCGCCGGTTGCATTGCACCGAATCTCAGCCACACTGACTACCCAGCGCCCGTTTTTAATCGGGTGCGTAGGCAATACTTCGGCTTCTTCCCATTCTTCCCATTCTTCAGCATTCATATTCACTCCAATCCATCACCCGGAGACCGCCGCATCGGCACCGGAAAGCTCGCTTCGTTGTCGCAATAGGCCATGTGAACCTTGCCGTCCTCTATCCAGACTTGCACGTCAGCCTTGTCGCCCCAATGCACCCCGAGGTATGTCAGGGCATCCTTCATTCTTTCGTAGAACTCTTCGGCGTTCATGCTCGCCCCAATCCATCGCCAGGAGACCGCCGCATCGGCACCGTGCCATCGGTGTAGCGGTGACCAGGCGGTGGGCCAGCCGTCTCCTGCTTGCGGTTACCACAGACCAGCCGACCGCACTCGTGCCCGGTCGTTTTGCCACAGACTTTGCAGGGCGGGTCTTTCTGCTGTTTGCTCATTTTCCAGTGTCCTCATTTTCACTTCTAAACGCGAGTCGCAGTCGGTTGTCCCTGTCGTACTCGCTCTGCAATCGGCGAGCCTCAGACCGCGCCGACTGTTCGCTCGGGCATGAGAGCACAGCGGTCGGCATCGCTTCAAGCATAGCGACCGTGCGCTCAAGATCGGCGAGCGTGAAGCTGCTCGCAGCGAGAGATGAGGATGTTGCGGTGGTGTTCATATCGTCCCCGCAGCCTGCGCGTCACGCACGCATTTGATGATGGCACCACTGGCGCGTATCTCCATGTACTCTCGCGTCCACCGCCTGTTGACCAACTGATCGCGAGTGATCTCGACCTCGGCGTGATGGGCACCAATCGTCACGCGGATGCTTGCGAAGGGTTTGGATGTGTGCTTCACATCCTCCAACGCAAACAAATGCCGCAACCAAAGCTGCGCGCCAGCCTTCGTGAGATGCGAGGTAGAGCCTTCGGTCACCCACTCCGGCCAGTGCGGGAAGCCGCACATCTCCATGTGGAAGCGCATGGCACCAACCGTAAAACCTGGCTCACCATACATCATCAAGAACGCGCGCACAGCACGGTTCTCGCCGTCGTCATCGAGTAGATGTTCGCTCATTACACACCGCCTTTCATCGCCTGAATAACAGCGCAAGTCTCATTGACAAACCGCATAAAGGCATGGTCGGTGATCGCCGCCTTGTGGTGCTCGCGAACGCTTCCGACTTGTTGCTGGTAGTTTCGACCGAGCATGAATGCTGCCTGCATCGCGCTACGCACTACGCTGGTGACCGAATCGTCATCTGGCTTGTTCTTTGCCAGAAGCGCATCCATCTCGGCATGCCAGTCAGCGAAGTCTCCATGCTTGCGCATCAGCATCTGATGCCGCCTTTTGATGGACTCAATCGTGCAGTGCTGATGCACGTAAGACCATGCATCGTGCAGCGCGAACAGCAACGCTACAGCATCTTTTTCGAGTTCTGTCTTCTGCTCTGGAGTGCTCATCACACACCACCTTTCTGCTGCGCCTTTAGAACTGGCGGAAGTGCTGCATAGTGCGTCGGGCCTGGTATGGAGTGACCTTGGAGCGAGTAAAACAAGCTGCGCAATGCCCCTTTTCCGCGACGGCCGGACTCGGCCCACATGAGACGGTTGTCAGTGATTCTGGCGACGATGATCTCGGTGCCGTCAGGCGCACTCTCGATGGGTAGCCACCCGGAGTCGGCTCGTGTCTTCAAGTCCGGGTTGTAGTGCGCAGGAATGTCAGCGCGACCGGCTTCCCAGCGTTGCAGCAGCGACTTGATGAGATCGGTCCCGTCCGCTCGACTGGCATTGCTCACGTACTGCGCCACGTTGTCAGCCGATACCAGCAAAACGAAGGCCAGCGGTTCGCCCGCCACGCGCCGAAGTTCGTCGTCAAGCAGCGTTGCAATGTCTTGCAACGCTGTGCTCAGTTTCATTGAAGTGCTCATCATTCATCTTTCAAAAAAGTAGGCAACGGAGCCCAATGCGTCCAGAACGTGTCGCTGGTTTCGAGGGCTCCGTATGTGGCGACACCAGCGTCCTTGTTGATGAGTTGCAGCTTCACCCCTCGCGGTGTGTTGCTGTCGATCTTGATCCAGTGGTAGGCCCGGTCAATTGCTACCGTCTTCGAGTTATTGAGGGTCATTGCACTTCCTCGAACAGCCAGCGGTCTTTGAACACCATTCCGGGCAGAAATCCGATCAGTCGCACAATGCGGTGTTGCGGTCTGATGCAGTCCCACTGCGGCCAGCCAAGTGCAACCAGATCGCCGACCTGTGCCCCGTCGTTGAACTGTGGATAAGCGAAGAAGACAGAGTTCTCCATGCGGTCTACCCATCCGTCATCGGGGTGCGCAGCCTTGACGCCTTGCGCGCGCAGCGTGGCGATCCACTCGTCCTGCTCGCGCTTACGCTCAATGCCGATCTTCACCCACTCGACGTGAAAGTTCACGGTGCTCATACCCCACCCCCAAAGAACGCAGCAGTCAGCGGATCGCGACGGACCTCGACCTTGGCCTTCGGAACAATGAGTGATCGCATGGGGCTCAATTTTGCAATGACTTTTCCAGCAGGCTTCGTCTCCAGCACCAGCGGTGCGTCTACACCTGGCCCAGCGCGCCACAGTTCAACATTCGAGTTCGACCCGTCGTAACCCCACTGCGCCACATGCGCCAGCCCCATGCTGCGCAGCGTCTGCAAGTAGACCGTGACAATCATCGGACTCATGCGCAGCAATCGCGCTAGTGAGTATTGGCCGATCAGCACATCCGAGTGCAGGGCCTCACGCACCAACTGCAACTTGTGGTTGGCTTGAGCCGTAGCTGTGGCAAGCGCGAAGCTGTCAGGCTCGACACCGCCCTCGCTGTTCTCATCACGCATCCGGTATCGCTTGCTGACCTCTGCGCGGCTCAGCTTCTTCGGCACTGGCGCGTCTTTGCCTTCTCCAGCGATCCACAGCGCCACAGGGCGACCCGATGTGAAGTCACGGTATCCGCAGATGTGGGCCTTCTTCTCGTAGCGCAGGGCTTGCAGCAGCTTGTAGAGCGTGTTTGGATGCATGCCCACGTCGGGTGCCAAGTCCTTCACGCCGCGCGCTACCTTCAGGAAGTCCAGCACCTTCGGCGTCATGCGCTTGGACAGCGACTCGCGGGACACACGGATGTAGCCGTGCTGCGCAACGGCATCGACGTGACGCCCCGGCAGCGAGTTGTACCACGCGATCAGTTCGGCGCATGAGTAGTAATTGGCCGGGACGCCACCGCCCGCAGCAGGCCGGATGGTCAGCCGTGGCTTCGGTGCCGTGGCGCTGTTGTGCTGCATGGCCGCGATCTTCGATACCGACTCACCGGTGATTGTCGAGAGGTCTTTCAACCGCATCGTCGGGTCGTTCGTGCGACCGCCCTTCGGTGACTTGAGAACAAAATCTTTTTTCATCAAAACAACTCCATCTGGTATTCCCACATATCCGGCCAGCGCAGGTTGCTGTCTGCCCGGTTCTTCGCCGCAGTGATGACTTCCAGGTTCCACGGCACCGTCAGCCCGCAGACACGCGGATGATTGAGTGGAACGATGTGCCCGAGTTCGTGCGGCACACCGCTCATCTCAGTCAGGCAGGCCGCGCGTTGCGCCTTGGCTCGTAACTCACTGCGATCAACCCAATCTGGCGTGCTGAGAACTACCTGGGCGATGTAGTTCCGCCGACGACTATTGGCGATCCAACGCACGCGCTCGCCACGCAGCAGGGCTGCACGAGACGAACGACGCGCGTAGTCGATCATGCCCATCACACAAGCCCTCGCGCCAACTGCCAACCACCCCAAGCGGCCTGATAGACGATCAGACGATAGTTGCCGTTGTCGTCGCGCTGGAACAGTTCTTCACGCGGCACCTGGCGATCACCTGCGTCGAGGAACAGCGGACGGCCAGCAGCACGTTGCTTCAAGTAAAACGCATAGGCTGCTATCTCGAACGCGGCGCGCTCGCGGTCCACAGACACCATCTGCCCAGGCATCACCCAGCGGCCCAGCGAGTAGTCCAGATCGCCCCACTGCACCAGGTCTTGCTGGCTCTCGCTCATCTTCACACCCGGACACTCAGTAGGCAGCGAAGCCTCGGCCCCATTGCACACCTTGCAATGCAGGAGTCCGTCGTCGCGCTCATGGAAATCATGCTTCATCGTAGTCTTTCAGAACGGGCACACCGCAGAGGGCTTACCCTTGGTTGTAAATGCGACCTCGGCCATGAGATCGTCGAGTTCTTCATCACTGGCACCCATCCTCGCCGCCACTGCCACAGGGCTCAACTCGTTGCACTCGCACAGCAGGAAACTGCCAGGGCGATGCGGGTACAGTACGCGCAGACAATGGCACAGCGGACGCTTGCATTGCAGAACGTGCAGCACCATCGCGCGAGGGTCAGTGCGACGAGTCCGACACTCAGGGCAGCGAAGGCGGTCAGGGTTAGGCACGACGCGCCTTTCTGCGCCGATGGGCGGCTTGTTTCTCAGCGTTGGTCATCGTGGACGGTCGGACGGCATCAGCCACGTTCAGCCCACATCGATAGAACACGGTAGTTCGCTCGTAGCGCGCGATGTAGACGATACCCGCGTCATGCATTGTCTTGATCCACTCGCGCACCGTGCGATCCGAGAAGCCGCTGATCGCCATCAACTCTACGATGCTGTGCGCCCGGACGAACATCGCGCGCAACAGCAGTGCGACGCGATCACGATCAGTAGTCATTGGAGGATTCCTCGCCATTGGGGTCCGTTCTGAACATCAGATACGTCTATACGTGAGTGGAAGAGAATTGCGTCGTCTTCGGTCTCGCCGGACATGAACCATCAAAGCACGCCCATACCACTTCGACGTTCAGCATGCGCTGGTACAGACCGGGACGAGCAGGCTTCATGGTGCCAGGGAACCAGTCGGTCGTCTTCATACCACCAGCCTCGCCACAGCGCCGCTGGCGTGCAGCCGCAGACGCTCGGTGACACGCACGTCGCCGATCTGCTTGCGGACCTTCGCAAAGGTCTTCCTGATGTCCGTCGCCACGGCAGGCGTGTAGACGTTGGGGCGCTCGATGCGATGCGCCATCGGTGGTTTCTTCATCATCGTTCCTTTCAAAGAACCAGGTCTTGCACATTCACACCACTGGCACGCTCTTCGTCCGTGATGCCACACTCGTCAACGTTGCCGCGCAGGCCGCTCACGTTGCCGCGCAGGCCGCTCACGTTGCCGCTCAGGCCGCTCACGTCACCGCTCAGGTAACTCACGCTGCCGCGCAGGCCGCTCACGTCACCGCTCAGGTAACTCACGTCACCGCGCAGGCCGC
>ERZ650308.1105-NODE-1105-length-14241-cov-3.744819_pt1 | contig 14241 bp, 15 predicted proteins | sample MGYA00376244_ERZ650308 | MGnify/ENA primary metagenome ERZ650308 (study PRJEB26733, sample SAMN07839295) | wastewater metagenome | biome: small river; feature: stream; material: water | place: USA: North Carolina | collected 2016-04-26 ...
TCGAAGAAGCCGAAGGCAAATTCGTTCGTCAATCCGGTGGTAAGGGTCAATACGGAAGCTGCTGCTTTTGAGATTGCTGTGCAAGCTACCATGTTCAAGAGCCCAATTCTGGATCAACAAACAACTGGCGATATCATTAGTAACATTCTGGTGGGCGGCGCAGTTGGCGGTGTGATTGGCGGAGCTTTGGAAGGTGCTAGTACATTCTCCAAGATCATGCAGAAAGCTAAACTGTTCGAGGCTGAGACTAAGTTCTCTACATCTCGCGCACTGCAGCAAGAACTGAATCGTGCAGATATCAATGTGATTCGTAACGCACAAGATATTGAGACTGCTGCAAATCCTATCAAGCCCGGCCCCCTTGCAACTGATCAACAAGTTACTGAGTATCAAGTTCTTCTTGCTAACACAGAGCAACGCACCACTCGTATCTTGAATGATATGCGAACCAATGTTAACTCATTGGCGAAAGGTGCTGACCTGTCTGCAACTAATATGGTTGCTGATGCAATGAAAGGTATGGACTCGCAAGGAGTTACTGCCGGCATTCTTCACGCAGATCAGATTGTCCGTCCAGCTATCATTACTGAAGTTGAGAAGGATGTTAACAAAGCTGTGAAAGCTGGTAAGCCAGTAGATCCCGGCCTGCAAGTTAACTATATCAAACTGACTGGTGAAGGTACTGGTGCAGTTACTGAAGGTGAACCTTTGGTTCTGAATCTTGCAGATCGTGCTGGCCTTAAGCGTGGCGGTAGTTTGCAAGATGCAGTTCTTGATATTGTCAAAGGATTCAAATTCAAAGTTGGTGCATTGTGGGATGCTGGTGCTCAGGTAGGTAAGACTGCCCACGAAGCTGCTGAGGCTCGTTACATCTGGGCATCTCGCTTGGAGAAACTTCCTGACGATCTGGCAGTGCATAAGAATGATATTCCATTGCTTGAGAAAGCTTTGGATATGGGTAAGCTTGATGTGAAGCTGGTAGATAATACTGGCCAAGTTATTCAGGATGGATTCAGTTCCAAGGATGAGCTGTGGAAATATCTTGTTGCTGTCAAGGAAGATGTTGCCAATGATTTGATGTTGGCTAAAGCTTTCAAGGGCGGCGAGCATGATGAACTGGTGGCACAAGCTATCGGTAAGATTGTCAACACGAAAGTTTCTCGTCTGGATCGCACCGCAGTCAAGGGAGATCTGGAAGATTATCGCGCATGGCAAACTGCTAATGCTGAATACCAAGCAGTTAAAAGTTCTAAGGGACTTCCAGTTACTGAAGCTGATGACACTCGGTTCTTGCCTACATATGCTAAAGTAGCTCGTCGAGTTCCTGCTGAGATGTTGGCTGATGCTAATGGCCATGTGATGGATGGTGCAACTTGGATTAAAACTCAGGAAGCTCTGGCACAGAAAGCTATTGATAACACTCTAGCTAAACACACAGGTGAACTTTATGCTAGCATTCCTACGATCACTGAGAAACAAGCTTGGTCTGCAAATCGAGGCGGTGCTGGTGCTAAGTTTGGTGCCTTTGCTTCTGGTAGCTACGGTGCTCTTGAAAGTATTGTGCAAGCATACGGACAAGTGACTAATAAGCTGAAGACAACAATGCGGCAAGTTACTTCTGATACTATGCAAGGGCCACTGGCAGCTCTTGGTAGAAATCAGGAAGCAGCTATTGAGTTTCAGACTGTGAACCAGAAAGTTACTCGCTCAGCTAAACTGTGGGTTCGTGAGACTGATGAAGCTGGCAGTGAGTATCTGATTACTCGTGAAGCTAAAAAGAAGATTGATAAGGCAATGGAGAGCGGCGAGGAAGGTTTTAGTATCGCTGACCTTCCTGAAACTGATATCATTCCTCTGCGTAATCAGGAAACTATCGAAGCAGTTGATGCGATGATGTCTCGATCCAAGGGTCGCACTGAAGCTTACAAAGAACTTCGCGCCGCTCAAGGTAAGACAGATGCAAAAGATCCTGATGTGTTCCGTCCTATTCGTGCCAATCCAAAAGACTATCCATTCTTTGCATTTGTAAAAGATGACAAAGTAACTGGCCAAGGTCATACAACTATGATCTTTGCGGACTCTCCTACTAAACTTCAACAACTTGGTGACAAGGCAGAGCAAGCAGGTTATCGTGTGCATTATAAGACAGATGCTGAGGAGTTCAAGAAAGCTTATGGCGATTACGAATACTCTCGCACACTGAATGAATCTTATATCAACAGCGATCTGAACAACCGTGGTATCTATTCTGAGTTCTATACTAAGACTGACCCACAGAAGATTGTGAATGATATTATCCAGCAACACTTGCGCGAGGATGATGTTCTTGCAATGGAGTTGATGCGTGCCAAGAATCAGAAAGTCTTTGATTACTTGGAAGATCAAGGTAAAGCTTATAGTCGCGTGGAAGGTTCTCGTTTTGGAGGCGCCTCAGTTGCAAGACTGGAACGTGAAGGTAAGAACCCTTATCTGGATTATATCAAGACAGCTCTGGATATCTCGAAAGCTCCTGAAAGCCATCTGACTTACTCGTTCAATAAGTTTCTGGATGAGTCAGTTTCTAAAGCTGTCGGCGCCATTCGGGATGTGTTCTCCAAAGCTAAGAGTCCGCAAGATATTGCTCAGATTAATTCTCTACTGGATCAGTATGGAATGAACACAGGTTATCGCAGTGCTGCTGATGATCTGCTGATTAACCACACAGCTCCTAAAGGAGAGCTGACAAAATTTGTTCGGAACGCTAATGCCGTACTTGCTAATCTTACTCTTGGTTTGGATCCTCTTAACTCTCTTGTAAACGGGATCGGTGCTAATGTTCTGCGCGGCACTGAACTTACTCAGATCACACGAGCTATCAATGATGGGAATTCCCAACTTGCTGGCGATCTGGCAAAGCTTGCTAAGATTGATGTGACTGGTAAGGGAGATTTGATTATGTCTCCTGCTAAGCTCTACGCACAAGCACAGAAGAATTTCTTCGGAGATACTTCTCGTGAGTTGATGAAACGATATCAAGATGCTGGCTATGTTATTGGTGATCTGAATAAGTTCCACAATATCATGGATGACTTTGCACTGAAAGGTACAGAGACAGTTGCAGATCTTAATTCCAGAATGAGTCGTGCATTTGCTGCTGCTAAGGAACTGAGTGAGAAAGGTCAGAAGCTCACTGGTAACAAGTGGATGGAAGACTATAACCGATTCATTAGTGCTGATGTGATGCGGCAGATTACTGATCTGGCGGAGACTCATGGTATCCTTACCCGAGCTGAGAGTCACAGTTATATCAATACTTTTGTGAATCGCGTGGATGGTAACACAGTTGCAAGTCAGCGACCTCTGATGTTCCAAGGCCCAGTTGGTAATGCTATCGGTCTTTTCCAATCTTATCAGTTCAACATGATGCAGAACTTGTTCCGTTATGTTGCTGAAGGATCTAAGAAAGATGTCGGTATGCTCCTCGGACTACAGGGAACATTCTTTGGTATCAACGGCTTGCCTGCTTTCCAATATATTAACCAGCACGTGGTAGGTACTCTCTCTGGGAATACTAATCACACTGATCTGTATGATATGACATATGGTGCAGCTGGTAAGCAGATGGGGGACTTGCTGATGTATGGCTTACCATCTGATCTGCTTCGTAGTAACCTCTACGGTCGTGGCGATATTAATCCTCGCTCGGTGACTGTGATTCCTACGACAATCAAGGATATTCCTTTCGTATCTGCATTCTCTGGACTGCTCGGAAGTGTGAAGGAATCGTTTAGTAAGATGGCAAATGGAGGTGATGTATGGTCTAGCTTCTTACAAGGTGTGGAACACAATGGAATCTCCCGGCCGCTTGCAGGAATGGCACAAGTTCTGGAAGCAGCTGGCCCCGGTGGAAGGCCATATTCTACAACCAGCAAAGGATCAATTCTTTTCTCTAATGACTTCTTAAGTCTTGCTACTCTCACACGATTAGCTGGCGGACGACCATTGGATGAAGCAATTGTTAACGATGGAGTTTTCCGGATTCATTCTTATCAACAAGCTGATCGCGATAGAATGAATGGAATTGCAGAGGCTGTGAAAGCTTCTTCGATCGAAGGTAGAACTCCAGATGATGAGCAGATGGTTAAGTTTGCAAGTGAGTATGCTAGGTCTGGCGGTAAGCAACAGAACTTCAATAAATGGGTTCTCCAAGAAATGAAGTCTGCTAATACCAATCAGGCACAGAAGATCACTTCTCAGTTGCAGAATCCATTTGCAAAGAAGGTTCAGGTTCTCATGGGTGGCGACCCTTACGCCGAATGATTCAAGAAAGGAAATATCATGGCTCTTAATGCACCGGTTTTTATTGGCGACTATACACCAGCAAGCTGTAAAGCTTTGCAAGGTTTCGAGGTAGGTTCTACTCATACTGCAACTGCGTATGTTACAAGTACTGATATCATGGATCCTGCTAGTACCTATGGCTTGCGAGCAGGTACAGGTGTGGAAGCTTCAGGTGGTATCTTCTATCTGAACGTGACTCAGATCGGTAACGGTACTGATACCATTCAGTTCGTACTGCAAGAGCAAGATCCAACTTCTGGTACTTGGTCTACTGTTGCTGCAACTACTGCAACTGCTAACACCACAGGTCTGATTAAGTTGAAACTGAAAGATTCGATTAACCAAGTGGCTGCTACTGCTACACAAGTTGTGATTCAGGATAAGTTTCCTCGCACTTGGCGCATTGGTGTTGTTCACTCTGGTGTCAGCGCTTTCAAGTATTCTCTTGGCATGACACTGTACGCATAAATTTCAGGCAACAAAAAACCCCCTTGGATGATAAGTCCTTGGGGGTTTTCTTTTTTAGGAAACTGTTCTCCAGTCCTCTGCCATGATATCTGTCTGACTTGCTAGCCAAGGGCATCGCTGACCATCTGGATATTCAATATACAAATAAGGCAAAGACATCTTGCTGTTTGCATCTGGGAACTGAGCAAGAACTTTAAGTCCTTTACCATTCCAACCTTCTCGTTGAATGGCTGCACCGTTCTTAACATCTCTCAGTGCGTCACCGAATGTCATCATTTTAGTTTCCTTAGAACTGCCAGGTTACTGCTTTAACTGCCCACATCTGAGCTGTTTGAGCTTCAGTTATTGCAATACTCAGCATTCGTTTGACTTCTGAATTTTCTATCACATCTCGATAAGCATTGAGATCATCAATAATCTTAGCAAACTGTTGCTTGATAGAATTGACAGAATTAAATCCACCTGGATTGAAAGATACTCCGGCAGCTTTCTCACCGAATGTTGGTTCACGCATTGGTTGGTTTTCCATTTTAATTTCCTTTGTTAATGGAGGTTGAGGGGAATCATTGAATAACAATTGTTGGGGATGGAAGTTCTCTCAACGCTTCCAACCGTCCAGCCAAAATAAAACACAGTTTATCACGCTCAGCCAGAGTATAGGTAGCATCAAGGGCAACTTGACAATACGAAGCAATCTCTGCCAGCTTGACATCAGTTTCATCTGCAGGGTGATTCCTGAGAAGTACTTCCAACTTAGGATGCAAGCCTGTGGCAAGTTCCTTGTTGAGAGCAATGTAGCCTTCAGGAAACATTTCAAATCTAACTTTGCCATTTGTCCACGACTCCTGTTTACCGTACTCAGTTTGAGGAAGTGCATCCATCAATGCCTGATCTGGATTGTCTGATTTAATTTCCAAGCTCATAACAAATCTCCCATATCAATTTCTACAAACTCATTCAGATTTCGTGCAATAGAAATCATATGTCCTGCTTGCCACTTAGCATCACTGAGTGCATTGTGATGACCTTTCTTATCAGGCTTAATACCGAAAGCACTGAACAGTTTAGCAAAGGTTCGGTAATCTCTGACATTGTTATAGCGCCAAGGCAGGCGATTGTCATAACGATTCATCAGTTTAGTGAGCTTAGGAATATCAAAGTCAGTTCCATTAGCCCACAAAATAACTTCTGTCTCATCTGTGTTGTATGAATTCAGCCAGTGGTAGAGTTCTGCTGCTACCGTAATTGCTGGGCTCTTACCACTCAGCGGCGGCTTCATACCTTTCTCAGCCTGATCGAACCAGAACTTGAGAGTAGAAATGTCAATAGATCCACGATAAGTTTCGGGATCAATCTCCATATAAAATTCTTCTCCGAGATCACGATCAACATCAAATACAACTGCTCCAACTGAGAGCATCATTGCATCTGGTTTAAGTCCTAGTGTCTCAACATCAATCATGATATTGATACCAGCTTTCTCTTTCTTCTCAATCTGCGACATTTCCAAACTCCTTGAAGTGTTTAACAGTTACAGGAACAATCGGCTCAATCAGGTGCAACATAGCTTCAGCATAAACACGAATCTCCTTCTGGGCATGAGAATGAAGTCTCAGTCTCAGAAAGTGCAACAAGTTATGCAAGTCAACTGTGGCAAACATCTTTGAATAAGTTGAGACAGGAAGAACGCAACGAGCAAGCTCGCGCGGAGTTCCTGCCTTCAACAAAATCTGGTATGTTTTAAAAGCAGCCTCACAAGTAAGTTTCATGTGAGCTCGAATCATGGCAGCTTCTTGATTAGTCTCATCAGTCCTCATCTGTTTGTTAGACGTGTGCTGAGTTGTGATATCTTCAATCCTTGGAATATAGTATTCTTCGGGAAGTTCTGAGTAGCGGGCAGAGATCTCATTAAAACTCCAAGTACGGTGACGATGCCACTGCCTGAATACAAAGATAGGAGCTTTAATTTCAAAAGTAAATGTCACACTCTCAAATGGGGAAGTGTGCTTATTTTTCAGAAGATATGAAATGAGCTTCTCATCTTTACCTGCGTCATCTCCTGTACGCCAGTCTGCATCATAAGATACTCGTGCTGATCGAACAATAGATAAATCATTACCCATTGAATCGATCAGACGAACGTACCCATGGTCAAGTACGTTAACTTCTTTCATTGGTTGCCTTCCTTATCTTTACGAAGTTCTGATTCGGCTGTTGTGAATGTCAGATCACGATAGCGTTTGGAAAGTTTCATTGCATTGTAACTGAGAATTTGATTGCGATCCAGATTGAAAAGATTACGCATTGCTTGCATATAGAATTCGAGATCACCAAGTTCCTCAATGATATTAATCATGTGCTTATCTGTCAGTGCTTGACCATAGATATAGACTTTCTTAATTGCATCAAGCAGTTCACCAGCTTCACCAGAAATACCCATAGCCGCATGGATCTTCATCATGGGGTCGGTGTCAGCTTTGAGAAGATTGCGAACAAAGTTGTCGTATCGAACTACTGTGTGATAGTTACCTGTATCTGGATCAACCTCATTCAGAGGTACGGCTACGAAATCATTTGTGCTAGGTTGGATCATTTTGTCATTTCTCTTTCTTCAGGGGTTAATAAAGAATAATCAACTAAGCCATCGGCTTCTTCGTCAACTATCCTACGGTGTGCAAGGAATCCTTTACCGGGAATACTTTGCAATTTCTCAGCAGCTACTAGATTCTGAAGCAAGGTTGTAAGATCCTGCATCTTCTCTAGGTCATTGCTAACGTGTTTCCAAATATCTTTGAATGATACTACTTCAAATGTTCGTTCCACGAGTTGGATGATCTTGTGGGAGACATCGGAGTGTTTTGCTTTTCCAAATTCTCCAAGTGCTTTAGGCATAAAATGCTCTGCGTGTGCAAGTATTGTGTTCGCATAGATAACATCGAACTCAGTAATGTCGTTAGCGTACCTACTTGCGCTTGTAATAAGACACAGTTTGATGAGATGGGAGAATCGTCTGGTGGAATAACTATCGAATCTGACATCATTGACGCCAAAGTTTGATTTATAGATTTTGTCAAGTAGTCTTTCTGCGCCATTAGATAAGCTAGCTTCACCGTAACAGGTACTTTTGATTCGTCTAAGAGAGTCGATAATTCCGGTAGTTGCTGAATTGCTTGGTGCTTTTGGAAATGTGATTTTTCGTCCATTTGGTTCTCCGTAAATGAATAGAAGTCGTGAAAAGAAACCCTGCCCGATTATCTCAGGAGGGAAAGCAATGCTGAGGTTAGTAGGAGTGTTACCGCCAAGAATTGAAACAGTAGGGTTAACAATACTAACGCTCTTACCGTTCTTAATCCGGTTCTTATACACTCCAGAATAATCCCAAAGAGTACCAAGAAGAGAAATAAATTCGATATTCCCGTTCCCAAAAAAGTCGTTGAATTCATCTGCCATAATAAAGATTTCAGCGTCTGGCTTAGATCCTGCATCATCATCTCCCCAAAGGTTTTGATCTAGAAAATCATCTGTGTTTACTGACTTGGCATCATCGTCTTGTTCACCTGAAAGATCGAGAATGAACTTTTCTTTTGTTGTTTTGTCTGCTGCGATTGTGTCATATCCTGCCTGTTGAATGAGTTTCTTGAATAACTTAATTGCTGTAGACTTGCGAGTACCAGAAGCACCCACAAGCATACAATACATATTCGGATGAATGGTAAAATGTCCATGATTAAAATAATATCTCCTGCCTAGGTACGCACCGATGCTAGAAATAGCAGCCCACCTGTGAAAGATAGCTGGTACTTCTGTATCAGATGCGTATTGAAGATACGAGGAAAGAAAATCCTCTCTCATGGGGAACCTTACTTCTTAGTTGGGGAGGTATCCTGACCGTAGTAGTCTTGTAGGATATGCCCATTGGTTATAACATCAGCGAACTCTTTAATCTCAGGTGGCGCATCTGGCCAAAGATTAGTAGCTCGATGGACAAGTTCTTGGAATGCACCCATTGAGGGTAAATTAATAACTATAACTGTTGCTGCGTGTTCTGTGTTGTGGAATACTTTGGTGGTTGAGATCATTCTGTTTCGCTCCAGTAAATTGCTCGGTTGAGTTCCCCAGTTTTCTTATCAATCATGCCGATCTTAAGAGCTGCTGGGACGGTGAAGTTTCGATAAGTTCCAGATACATCCCTGACTGTAACAGGAATTTCCATAAGTTCGCGTACTCGCTCAGGGAGATGTGTGGCTTCCTTGCTATACGAGAACAGAATTGAATCGTGAATTTGAGCGTGCAGTCTGAATGTTGTTGGGTTCTTGAGTGCGATTTCGTAGAAGACATTTAAGAAAGCTTCATTGAGAGTTCGTGCGTTGAGCGATTGTGGGCAATGTGCAACGTAGGAGTTGAGGTCTGATTTGTTTTTATCAGGATTTCCAAAACAATATCGTGTCCAGTCTCCCATTTGTATGTATTCATTTGGTGAATAAGTTCGTTCATTGTACGCTGTATGATGGAAAGCTCTGGACGTAAGTCGTTTCGTGGTGCCGATTTCATTAACAACATGGACATAATAACCTTCTCTGATTCGTGGATATGTTTTGTGGAATGAGCCAAGCAAGTGTTCTGCAATCTTCTTAGGATCAGTGTAAGATAGCTTTAGCAATCGCTTAGCTTCCCATATCTTATCTAATCCCATCGTATCAATCAGAACTCCCGGGCCCATGTTATAGTTAGCTCCGTGGTTAACTCGTTTCGCGAGATCCCGTAACTTTTTATCTTTGGTTTTCCCAAGTGAGTCATCATAGATCTCATCATAAGGTACACCAAAAAATGCTGAAGCATTAACTGAGTGGAAATCTCTCGTTCCTGATACCGCTGCAATGAGATTCGTATCTCCAGATATGTTCGCTGTATCTCTCGACTCAGCTTGCTCAAGATCGCACTCTCCGAGGTAGAATCCGTTACTAGCGCGAATGGTTTGCTTAACTTCTCTGCCTCTAGGAATGTTCTGTACTTGTAGTCCGCACCAGAAGTGGTGCTCTCTACTAGCAAGTCTCCCTGTATCGGTTCCGTGCGGATTGAGAGCGTATAAGATTCGTCCAGCAAGTTCTTTCGCACCACCGTTCCCTTTCCTGTCAGCGTCTTCTGGTAAACGGAGATAGGTTGTTGCGAGTTTCCTGAGTCCCCTGATTTCAAGAATGCAGGAGATGAGCCGTTGGTTGATAGGATGTCTGAGAGCAACTTTGGCGAGGTCTTTTTCATTGGTACTTTCTATATCACCAGAGCCAAGAATCTTAATTAGAGTCTTAACTTGGACAGGAGAGCCAGGATTAAATGCCGGTGCAACCAACATCTTCCTTAATGAACTGAGCCACTTGGACTCGGCTGCATCAACCTCTGATCTTGCAGTTCTAAGTTTATCATTATCTCTTTCGATTCCAGTAAGTTCCGCAAGAAGGCAGGGATATACAAGAGGAAACTCAAGCTGATAATTTCGCTTTGCCCAATCAGGTGCGGTACAGATTTGTTGTATCCAGACATTGGCTGTAGCCCAAGTGTCGAGAGCGTTGTATCTGTAATATTCGCGGAGATCATTCGTTTCTGCAAGATCTTTCCAATATACGACTTTACGTAGGAAGAAGGCATTAAGGAAAGCAAGATCTTTTGGTAGTTCTGAATACCAACTGTGCATGAAATGAGCTGTATCCCACAACCAATTGGTGGGCGGAGAGTTATATCGCAGTAGATAGGAGCAGTCATATTTACCATTCTGAAAAATCTTTTGTGCAGGCAGGGAACAGAACTTTCGCATCCAAGCTACTGCCCACATTGAGTCTATCGGGAGAACAGAACTATGAGTGCTGATAGCCCCATCATTGCCAATAAACACGCTGGTAAACCCAATACAACGAATAACAAGATTTTCGCGCAGAGTTTCAATGTCGATTGCAATTGCATATGCTGTTTTGTATTTTTCATATATTGAGTCTATGTTAGAAGCATCGAGAACACACCAATCGAACTCCGTTGATTCTTTCCAAGCCGCAGTGGAAACAACTTTAGAGATGAAACGAGAGGCGATAAACTTACCATATGGGACGGTGAACAGTTGCTTGAGTGGACTAATGAACACGATCTCCAAGTTCTTGTATGAAAACAATGAACCTTGATAGTCCGAAAGAGAAGGATTGGTTTTGTTATTCCCTCTGAGTTCAAGTAACTTCGCGAGTACAGCGGTGTTTGTAGATACAACTTTCGTAACTTTGCGCTTTTCACAATACATCTCCAGATGGGAAAGAAGTGTCAATGGGTCAGTAAGTACATAAGTATTATGACCGTTAAACATACCTTTAAGGTACGGGACATAAGTCTTATCTTCATTGGTTCCCAAAAAGAGTGCGTTGTTCCCAGTCGCCGGGCTGAGAATCTGCTTGCTTGATTCTAATTCTTTTGCCTTTCCTAGCCTCTGTATTTCTGCTAGCTTTGCGAGTGCTGACGATGTTGTGTTCATGGTGTGTTACTTCCACAGTTCCCGGAATGATTGTGAGAGATTGATCGGAGACTCTTACTGCAAAGATATCTCCACGGTTAACTACTTCATGTACCATTGTGGATCGAAATAGATTCTTTCCTGGAATGGTTCTGATATATAGTTCACCTTTGTATGTGAATGTTTTCATGCTCATGAGATTTCTAATGTAGCAATTGCTGCTTTCAATCCTGCAAGTCCACCAACTCGCTGATCGTTAATAAAGATCTGTGGCATCTGGCGAATGTCAGGATAAGCAATACAGAAAGCTTGTCGTACTTCTGCTGAATCCATGTCATGTTCAATGTAACCAAGACCAAATTGTTTAAGCAGGTCTTTAGCAGATACACAGTTTGGACAAGCTGACTTGGTATAGATATGGATGGCTGGTTGTTTCATGTTGGCCTTTCAAGAATGAACTAACTAAAAAGCCCTCACTAGACATAATCCAGTGAAGGCATTTCGATTAGCTTATTCGCTATTAGATCACTTGCAGTTCTACAATATCTGTGTAGCTTTGTGTCTTCTCTTTGTTCTGACGTTGCTTGGTAACGACCAGCACTTCGAGATTCTGAGCATCTTCAATCAGTTCACGGTTGCTCTTAGCACCGAAGTGAGCAGCCAAAGATTTCAGGATCTTCTTGAAGTTACCTTGACCCAGATCGTTGTCCATCATGTAGGCAACGGAAGTTGTAGCACCAGTCTTCAGAGGTTCCTGAGTAGTGTCTGCAAGTTCCAGAGTTTCAACAGCAGTCATACCAACTTCAAAAGCTGGGTGAGTACCGATCTTCTTCTGAACAATAGTCAGAGTAACTTTGTGTGTACCGGCAGGGAAAGGTTTGAATTCTGGAGCATCAGCCAGATCATCCAAAGTACCGTCGAGCAAAGAGTCAATGTTGAAGTCAGACATGGTTTATTCCTTTAAAAAAGTTAGGAAGTTACAGGGAGGGAGAATCAGAATTGGGTTGCAGAAACAATAATGTTTGCAATGTTTCGATGAAGATCAGAGATTGTTCCATTGTTCTTACATGAATATGTCCTTTCGTGTGAATGTAAGTTAAGTTGTTGTTCGCTCGCATGATTAGGGATACCAATGTTACCATCGGCGCCGTCCCGTGTCAAGTGAATAATTACACCTTCGTTCGCGATGACCCAATTATACTCGTTTTGGAATCTTACGTCAGAGATAATTACTGTGTCACCTTCTTCGTACTCACCGTCAGATTCATCAAGGAATTCATTGTTAAGACGATTAGCCAGAACTTTAATCCAATGATCTTCACCGAACTGTTTACGGAAAACTTCTGTGCCCATAAACTGAGCGATAGTTCTTGGAGATTCAGAGAACTCTGGAATCACAGTCTCTTTATAATCTCGGTTGTTGAAATAAGCAAGAGGCAAGCCAAACATCTTAGCACATCCTGCTTTCAATGCATCAGCAAATGCGTGTTGGTAATGATTCTTGTATGTCTCTGCAATGAAGTCAGATACTGTATCTTTACCAGAGCCAGCATGACCATGCAAGCCAATGAGTTTAACACCAGATGTGATAAGAAGACCGTTAGAATTGTTCATGATGTTTCCTTACTTTGGTTGATTAAGTTTCAGTTTCTGCAATGCAGTCAGAGATGCCTGAGCTGGAGTACCTGTATTCACAATGGACATAGGTTTGATTTCACCTTTGAAGATCGGAATGAGTGATGCTTCTGATTCAGATTCAAGCACGCTACCTGTTCTGGAACCAGTAAGAATATTACCGTTGTATAGAGTAGAGCTAGCGGCAATATGCTTCTTGTTCTTAACTTCGGTATAAATAACTTCGTCAAAATACTTAGCAGTATTGCGAGAGAAGGCACGAGTGCCAGCAGTAGGAACAAGTTTAGTCTTACCATCTTCCATCTCCGCCTCAGTCTCATGACTGATACAAACAATGTTAAAGGGTGCTTGCTGAACATGAGACAAGAATGTGTCCATCAGCTTTCCAAGGTTTCCCCAATCATCATAGTTAAGCTTGTAATCTTCCGGCTGATTCTTAGTGATGTGTGAAATAGCAGAATTTGTAAGCTGTGTGAGACTGTCCACAACAACGATAGTATCCAACGGCAGAGTTGCCAGTTCAATAGAAGTGAATGGAGCACTATCTTTCTTACATACCGCACAAGAAACTTTACCATGCTTCTCACAGATATCTACCTTTCCACCTTTGATTACCTTCAGCATTGTTTCGATAGCAATTGGATAGCTACGAGTATCTGGTAGTGTGATTACTTCGATACGTTCTTGCTGTTCGAGTGGAAGTTTGAGCAATGTATCTACACCATTCTCAAGATCAAACCAGATAAGATTGAACTCTTTAGAAAGTTGCCCAGCAAGCTGAGTTTTACCTGCTTTCGGTGGGCCAAAGACAAGTGCTCTGTGTGATTTAGATGCTGATTTTTGTGAGAGTTTCATTGGTCAATTCCTTCTAGCAGTTGATAAAATTTTTGTCTTATATAAGAAGGCCCTTGTTTTAATTCAGAGTCTGGAACATTTTGTATGGCTCGTTTTAGATCTCTAATAAGGCTGCGTCTTCCCATTTTAATAAGATTACGCTGAGCTAAAAAAGCTTCTTCGGAAAGGCCTGTTGCCATTAATACTTGTTTGTGAGTATCATAGTCAATCATAGGTCTGCCTTTGCAAGTTGTGTGTCAAGTAGATCATTCAGTGTCAGAACAATCTGATACTCAGTTTTGTCCTCTTGTTCTTGTGTACAAGCTTTGGTAAGATACTCTGTTGAGAGTTGGCATACATTGAGATATTCGCACTCACGAAAGAAGCTGTAACAAGACTCTCCATGCATAGGATAGACTTCCGCTTCCTCATACATCTTGATAGTTTCAATATCGAGAAGTAACTCTCGTATCCATAACGCTCTTTGGAGATAAGTT
>ERZ650308.1106-NODE-1106-length-14236-cov-5.781045_pt1 | contig 14236 bp, 13 predicted proteins | sample MGYA00376244_ERZ650308 | MGnify/ENA primary metagenome ERZ650308 (study PRJEB26733, sample SAMN07839295) | wastewater metagenome | biome: small river; feature: stream; material: water | place: USA: North Carolina | collected 2016-04-26 ...
ATTCAAAGACGATGAGTATATTATACTGTTAATGCGTTATCCAGTTCTTCAGCACGTAATTTTGCCGGACGACTAAGTATACGCTCAAGATAAGCAGTAAACTCGGGACGTTCTTCAAATATGCCAAATCTTGTTCCAAAACTTATATGAGAGCCGATATAAACGTCTGCGGCAGTAAAGCGTTCACCACAAATATATGGACTGGCGCTAACGGCTTGAGCAATAACATCCAGAGTAGTTTGTGGGTTTCCACAACCTAAAGATTTCTCGCTCTCAGCAGTTACTTCAATTTTTAGCATCTTTAAGCTCAATGCCAGCTCCAACGGACCAGCAGCAAAAAATAACCAGCGGTAATAAGCGGCACGCTCTTCATTAGTCTTAGGCGCTAATCCGGCGTCAGGAAAAGTTTCTGCCAAATACGCGCAAATAGCAGGAGTTTCAGTAACAACCGCAGAACCATGCTTAATTGCTGGAACTTTACCCATCGGATTAATTGCCAAGAACTCTGCACTTTTCATTGTCGTTGCATAGTCCAATACCTTGGTTTCATAAGCCACTCCAATTTCTTCTAACATCCAGCGTACAATTCGTCCACGTGACATTGGATTAGTATAAAAAGTTAATTGCGACATAATAGCACCTTCTTAAAATTATATTATAAATTAATCATTGGTCCAGCTGGACAATTAGCAACAAAAGCAGGAACAGACTCATTGGCAAACGGAAGATTATTCCAACTCGGATCTCCCGGTTTAGATAAAACCATATAAGCCCAGTGACTTACCGATCCACCACCCGTAGCTGGAGCTGTCATAGTATTAACCATCGTCCATTGACCATTCACTTGCACCATATTTCCCATCGGTTGATTGATAATACTGCCATCAGATACATTATACATTGTCAAATGGACAACTCCTTGCGGTGTAACCTCACCAAGCACATATTGGCAACCTGGAACACTCTCGGCTGATGAAAGTTTGGCGGTAACTACACCTGTGAAATAACCATTAAAATAGTCCGTAAAATGAAAAACAGTTTGATCGCGAACAAGATTAAATTGGCTGGGATTACTTGCACTTTGCGCAACCGCAGAAATATTTTGCTCTGGCACAACCCAGTAAGTATCTTTAAACCATGACCAATCATTATAAACCGGTGAAACAGACTCTTGTGTAGACTGTGCGGCAGCATGGCACGCAACTTCACCAAATAAAGAAATCATTATGAGAGAAATAAGGGAAATTTGTGAAAGTAATTCTCTATACTTATTTACGGTATTATTACTCATAGTGTCTCCAAACAAATAAAATATTACTCATTACTTAACTTTATCATATGATGCTAAAAACAATCAAATCAATTTTGCGGCGTGTTCAATTTAATACTCAAACTGATTCGAAATGCTAGTAGGCGATTTATGACGAAGCCTACATATTGTAGGTGAGGAGTAAATCAATGACCTAGAATGATGAATTAGATTGAATATACAATTTAATTTTTATCAAAAGGCTCTAGATTAGTTAAAATATATGTTACAATCCAAACAGTATATTATTTTAATGAAGAGGAGAACTAGATAATGAACATCGCTGAGATTAAACAGAACGCATTTGCAATGCCACTTACTTCACCAAGCGCCCTACAAATCGACTATAAATTTAAAAACCGTGAATATTTAATTATTTCTTACGAAACTGACTATGATGCGTTACAGGCGATAGTTCCTGAACCATTAAAAGTTATTAGTAATGTAGTTAAATTTGAATTTATGAAAATGCCAGATGCGCATGGTTTTGGTAGCTTTACTGAAGCTGGTCAAGTAATTGAAGTCGAGTTCGAAGGCAAAGAAGGTACATATTCCCACATGATGTTTTTAGATAATTTAGCACCGATTGCAGCTGGTCGCGAAATCTGGGGTTTTCCTAAAAAATACGCTAACCCTAAATTAGAAATTGATGTAGATACTGTCGTTGGAACGCTAAAATACAACAGTGTGCCAGTAGCTACTGGTACTATGGGGTTTAAGTATTATTCTCTAGACAAACAAAAAACTAAAGAAAATCTAGAAAAAACACCTAATTTCCTATTAAAAATTATTCCTCATGCCAATGGTAAAGATAAAAGTGTTTGCCAATTAATTGAATATTTTCTTAAAGATGTTACCGTACATGGTGCATGGACAGGACCTGCGGCCTTGCAATTATTTGAGCATGCATTAGCACCAGTTGCTAAGCTTCCTGTACGCAAAGTTATAAGTGGAACACATTTGGTCGCTGATCTCACACTGGGGTTTGGTGAGGTTGTTTATGATTATTTAAAAGATTAATTCATTATGACATCTGCAAAAGAAATATTAGATCGTGAAGTTGCCACGCATATAAAGCACGTAACAGCTTCTAAAAAAAAGCGTAAGATAATTTATGTCTTTCAAGGTGGTGGCGCTCTTGGGTCATTTCAAGTTGGTGGTGTAGAAGCGCTATATAAACATGATTATCGTGCGGATATGGTGGTTGGGATTTCAATCGGTGGGATGAATGCTGCAATCGTTGCTGGTAATCCGCCAGAAAAACGACTAGAAAAGCTAAAGCAATTCTGGAACAAAATTACGGTTAGTATACCATTACCGAATTCTCCTTTTCTCGGAATGTCTAAAATTCATAATTATTTTGGAGCACAACATGCGCTACACTTTGGGCAACCTGGTTTCTATAAGCCTAAAATACTTAGCCCTTGGTTACTCAGCCATGTAACACCCGATCAATTAAGCTTTTATGACACTTCACCACTTAGAGAAACTCTAAATGAGGTTATCGATTTCGAATATCTTAATCAAGGGCATGTTCGCCTTTGTCTGGGTGCGACTGATTTAGCTTCGGGGGATTTCGTCTTTTTTGATAACAGTAAAGAAAAAATTACTGTTGAGCATATCATGGCTTCAGGCGCGCTGCCTCCTGGATTTCCAGCGATTGAAATTGATGGGCGCTATTATGTTGATGGTGGAGTTTATGCCAATACTCCTCTGTCTAAAGTCCTAGAAGAATTTGCGGATACCGAACATGATATCTGCAATGTGCTGTGCTTTATGTTTGATTTATTTTCTGCATCAGGTCCATTACCACACACTATGGATGGCATGTTAGAACGAATTAAAGATATTCAATATTCGTCACATTCTAAGCGCTCAAATGCGATTTATTCTACCGCACAAAATTTATCGCATGCGATAAAGTTTCTTGGTTCTAAACTACCGCCAGAGGTCAAAGATGACCCAGATGTTAAAGCTGTCTTAAATCTTGGAAATGCACATCGTTTAGATTTAGTACATGTAATTTATCACTCAAGAAGAGGTACTGAACTCAATAGTAAAGATTATAACTTTAGCGCTGAATCTGCTCATTTGCATTATCAGCAAGGTTATGAAATTACGCTCAAGTTGATTGAATCCAAAAAACAAGAGTGGAATAAGCAACATAGCGATGGTATGACAATTTATACTATTAATGAGGATAAACCAACTACAATTGATATTTAACGATACTCTATTCAACAATTGTAATTAAGCTAAAACCCGTGATTCGTGATAAAATCACGGGTTAAATCATTTAGAGAGATTGAAGTAGTTGTGCGTAGGAGCAAATTTATCGGCTTATTGCTGTGCGGATTATACTCAGTTAACTCGTGGGGTTGCGGATCAGCCACACAGTGGCTATGTGAAATTGGGCACGGACTGGTTATGGCTGAAAGTGAAGGCAAAAATGGTTTGATGATTAGTGGGTACGCTTATCATACCTCGATTACAGCTCATTGGCCAACTGGCGTTGCCGAACAAACCCCTGCAGATCCACAAGGTTTAAACGAAATACCTTATGGTGCAGGTTATGCAAGAACATGGTATAACTACGACACAAACGAAGAGTATACCCTATTCGCTATTGCGTTCTCTGACTCTTATTGGAAACCAGAAGTTCATGCTGGATATACTTACCAAAAATATCATTCAATCTTTGATAGCAATAACTGGAAATGGGGTCTTGGCTATACACCGATGATTTTAATCAAACCATCATGGTCGAATGACGCACCAATCATACTGCCCGGCATCGGACTAACTTCCACTTTAAAATACAAAGATGTAGAACTAATGGCAACATGGGCAAATGTTATTTTTGTCAACGCTAAAATAACCTTCAATTGAATTCGGCAACTTTTAATCTACCTTTGATTATACAGCTCACCATCAAAGATCATATCTTAAATAAAAAAAAGTCCCCAGCATAAATGCAGGGGAAAAACGTCTAGAGGAAATTTTTTATTGAGCGGCAGATGGGAAATCTGCATTACAGTCATAACGACTATCATTCGCCAAGAAGGTTTTACAACTTTGATTCATTGTATATTTGCTGGTAGTTCCATTAGCTGCCGTATTTTGTTTAGAATACATTTGCCAAATAATAACCCCACCGCTATCTTTCTGTTGTGCAGTAATTGAATCAACTAAAGCATTAGTTAATTGTAACTGACCACTTACATTTTGCGGATACGCAGGTTGGTTAACTTCGAAACCAAATTGAATTTTTGAGCTAATATTATATTTGGCTGGTAAAAAGGCAACTTTACCGTTTTGGTCAACTGTCAATGAAGCAGCGCTAGGAGTAGTTGATTTCAACCAGTTAGTGTAATCTTTCATATACGCACCAACTTGACCAGCTAAATCCAATGGACCACCACCATAAGGCGCACAAGTAGTCGCACTATCACCGCATAAATCATAAGTCATCAGACCGATACTATCAAAACGATCCACGATAGCTTTATCTTTATCAGCTAGGTTATACCATAGACCTTTAAGATTACCCATCCACCATACGCCACCTTTAGTATAGATATCCGCGGCATTATCACCATAGACAAAGCCAGTAATTGGACGCGCACCCACTGGCGGAGCAGCCGTTGAGAACATCAAATTTTTAGCATTTGGATTGTCTTCTAGAGCATGCATAATCGCTGCCATTTTCTCTACAGTTTTAGGCATAATAGCCGGACCTGAAGAAGTAGCTGCACCACCACCGTATTGAACTAAGTTGGCATAAGTTGGACCACCAGCAGCATTGATGCTTTTCGCAATATCAGTTGACCACTCACCCGTTGAACCTGGTTTCCATGATACAGCATATTTATCTGCGTGCCAGAATTCTTCTGCATCCAAATCTATACCTTGCATACCAAGATCATTAGTTAACTTAATTACATTTTCATATGAAGTTTTTGCAGTTGCAGCTTGAGTTGCATCACTTGGGTCTGGGAACCAATCATAGTGAATACCATTGGCTTCAGTTGCTGCAGCACCACATTTATCACCATAAACAGCGTAGTTACAGCTATAATTCCAGCCACCAACGGACAAGAAAGCCTGAATATTTTTAGCTTTTGATAATGCTACTGCAGCTTTAAGTTGATTAAATGCAGCAACACCTTGACCATCACCAGCATTGAAGTAATTCATAATCCCAGTATTTGCCAAACTACCTGACACATAATTAGTTAATGTTGGTTTAACAAAAGAGAATATTACCCGATTAAAGTTAACTTTAGATACACGATTTAGATCATCGGTATATTGTTTTAACTGGGCAGGACTATCAATTAATAAATATACTGTTACCACTTTGTCAGCACTCGGTGTAGGAGTCGGAGTAGGGGTTGGAGTCGGCGTCGGGGTAACACTTGGCACAAACTTAGCTGTGATAGTTTTAGCCGCATTAACAACACCAGTATTAGTAATCGGATTAGTTACATAACTATTACCACTAGCAGCTACTGAAGTTCCAAGATTTAAGCCACTTTCAATTTTGTAAACCGGGCTGCTATTAGCTAAACCAGCATAATTTACATAGCTATATTTATTTGCTGCATCAGAGAAAGTTACTCCTGCTGTATCACCAGTTGACATACCACTGATCGCAACTGTTACATTTTTCTTAGCAATAGTTGAAGCTTTCATCGGTACTGCCAAACTTGTTGTTTGTCCTTTAGTGATTTTCAATGCTGGCAGACCACTTTCAACATAGTATAAACCTTGTAATGGATCTGCAATACCAGTTGTCATTTTCACCACGTACGCATGAGTACTATCAGTTACGGGTAAATCTTCAGTGGTAAATGATGCACCTTGTTTAATTGTGTATGTATTTACTACCGCACTTGATGCCTTAGTATTTAATATCTGAACTTGAAGATTTCCAGTATAGTTAGGAACTACACTTGCCAAGTTAATTGTTGCTTTGCCTGTAGTAACTACTGGTTCGCTATACTTAATTGTTACATTTGAAGTATTGCCCGCAGTTATACTTGGCGTTGCATTTGGTGTATATGTAACTGTAGTACTCGCAATCGTTGAGCCTGCTACAGTATAACTACCTGCATTCAGGTTACTAATTGGCTGAGTATAAGTTCCACCCAAAGATGCCGCTGGTACGGTGAAGTTGGCAACACTAGTTCCAGCAGAGTTTGTTACATTAACGCTCAAACCATTACATACCGTAGTACCAGTACAGCCAGCTGCGCTAGTGTCCACCACTACATTTAATGATCCAGTTGTAACTGGTGGTGGAGTTGGAGTAGGCGTTGGTGTCGGCGTAGGACTTGGGGTTGGCGTCGGGGTAGGTGCCGGGGTTGGGGTAGGTGATGCACCATTAATTGCAAAACTACTTTGCGCAGTTGCATTATCAAATGTATTTCCAGTTAAATTAATACCACCTTGGAATGTAATCGTCTGATTTGCAGCAATTATTGGACTACCATTTCCTGCACTTACATCAGCAATTTGCTGATTGCCATTACCAGCTTTAAAAATTAATTGATAACTTGTATTATTAAGCCACCAGTTATTTAGCGTACCCATAGCTACAGCATTACCCTTGCTGTCTTGTGATGTAAAGCTAATTGTTTGACCAGCAAGACTTTGTTCGCTATTACATGTGTTTTTTATGTCTACTGTTCCGCTTACATACCATGCCGATGTTCCTGAAAAATCTACATTTCCTGTCAAACAACTATTGCTGCTAAACAAACTTTGGGGATTTTTGGCGCTAATCGCTGCACCAGTTAAGTTTTGACCACCACCTGTAGCTGCACTATTGCTTCCACCGCCACACGCGGCTAGTAAAAGACTGCTTCCGGCAGCAATTGATACTGCCAAAATATTTAATTTGTGTTGTTTTCTCATTTAATTTTCCTCTCTAACTTCTTAGTATCTATTGTTTTATGTACTTATTTAACGCACATTTTACCAATAAGTAAACCATTGTACCAAAGCAAGTATTTTTTGTATATAGCTATTTTTGCATAACATTTATACATTTTTGTATAAAACAAAAACTATAATTTCCTGATGTAAGGCCTATGTATTTCTGCTGTATAATCACTGATTACTCAAATGGAGCAAAAAATGTTAAATCCTCTAGAATTAGAAATACTCTCAGAACAATCTAAATTTGATTTTGACTTTATTTATAATGAATTGAAAATGACTTATTGGGCAAATCGACGCACCAAAGATCAAGTTACCTCAAGTTTTAAAAACTCGTATGCAAAAATGGTTTTTTATAGACAACAACCAATAGCTTTTGCCAGAATAGTCACAGATTGGATAACTTTTGGTTATTTAGCAGATGTAGTTGTAACGGAGAAATTTCGCGGAAATGGGATTGCTCAACTATTACTAAATGACTTGCTGAACGATCCACAAGTAGCAGGAATCAATAAAATTCTGCTAAAAACTAAAGATGCAGCAATGCTCTATCATAAATATGGTTTCGCAGCAGCCCAATACCCCGAGCGCTTCATGGAAAAAACAACAAATTAAAAATTAGGGAACAATGCTTGCACAAATCTCTTGTCCTGCCTGCCAAGCCAAGGCATGCCCACTGTTATCGATATAGTGTATTGTTTTATGTGGATAATCGGCAATTAGTGATTCGGCTAAGCGAGTATTAATAATCTCGTCATGTTGTGCTAACCAAAACTGTGCCGGAGTTTTACTACTTTTAAAGGCTACCACATTCTCAGATTCATACTGCCATGTGCCAATAGCGCCTCCCTCTGCCGCAATTATATTTGCATTGGGAAACAAAGACTTTAACGCTGGATTAATAAATCGCTGCTGCTGGCTTACTAGTTCTGATGATTCATAACCATATAAATTATTTGCAAAAACATAATTCAAAATATCACTCTCTGATTTAAATTCACCATGGGGTTTGAATGGATAGACTAATTGTTGCGAAGTAGGAAGAATACTTGCTAACAAATATAATTGACGGTAATTATAAGATTTACTAGCTTCTTGTGCCACTCCACCACCCATTGACCAACCAATTAAAGTCGGATTTTTTAATTTGAGCTTAATCACAACTGCATTGGTATCATCTGCCATGCTTTTAAGCGTCAGCTCAGATGCAACTATGCTTTCTGAGGTGTTAATGCCACGATAATCTATCAGATAAACCCGATGTGAACTGGCTAAACAATCGACAAAATCTCGAGGCCAAAAATTACTTGTAGTTGCATACCCTGTTAGTAGTACGACTGGGGAACCTTTAGTTCCGCTTTGATAATAATGAATCTGATGTCCATTAACATTGATAATTTTGCTGTCAAGCTCAGAAGCAAAGCACACTCCGCTCAAATTTAAAATAAGCGTTAATAATCCCAGCTTACGCATGTTAGATACTCCGTAATACATTTATAAAACCAGTAAGTACGTTAATTATACTATAATAACTCAAGCAAATCATAATTGGGAATAAAATATGTTTGAACTTCGCGAATATTTACGCAAAAAACTTAACTCACCTTTAGATATACCTACAGCACAAGTTGCTAATTTGCCAATGGGTAAAATGGAATATATTAGCTATGGTGAAGGAAAGCCGCTCTTAATTATTCACGGTGGAGCTGGCGGTTATGATCAAGCAGTAGTACTTTTTCGTAAATATATCCCTGCAGGTTATCAATTAATTTGTCCTTCGCGCCCAGGGTATTTGGGAACTCCGCTTACTACGGGACAAAGCGCTGAAGAACAAGCTGATGCCATGGCAGCATTACTTGACTATCTAAATATTCCATCTGCGCTAGTAATCGCAATTTCTGCGGGTGGTTTCTCTATGTATCCATTAGCTATCCGTCATCCAGAAAAAGTACGTGGAATTATTGCCATTGATGCTGTATCTGGTGAATATTTAATGCCAGAACAAACCAGTAAACTTGCACACTCATTATTTCTAACCGATGTTGGGCTATGGATGACCAAAGAAAGCATGATTTACTTTCCAGAGATGGTAATTAAAAACTTGATTAAATTTGATGGTTATATTGATCAGGGTATGATTGACAATAAAATCAACGAAATCGTTAATTGCCGCGAATATCTTGAGCTAATTACTGAACTGATGTATTGTATAGCAGACTATAAGCCACGTGAAATTGGCACAATGAATGATATGGCAATTGGAGCTAAAGCTAGTTGGTATGATTTTGCGAGTATCACTGCACCAGCGCTAATCATTCACGGCACTCACGATGCTGAAGTTAAATTTTATCACGGTGTATTTGCTTATGAACAATTGGCATCGAAAGAGAAGGAACGCTTTTGGATTGAATACGGCACTCATTTTGGTTTTTATTTTGCGCGTCAAGCTAATGAAGTTCAAGAAAAATTCCGTGAATTTATTATAAAACACGGATAGATAATAAACATTTGTCGATTGCCATATTCAATTCGAACATTAAAAAACTAGCATAAAGGCATTAATTATCAACTGGAAGTATTGATAAATGTTGCCCCAAAATATACCAACCAGGTGCATTAGTTTGTGCCTTTATTTGACCAACAGAAGCGCCAGATTCAACTGTAAATGATTCAGTAAATGGCTGGCTTTCATACTTGTATACAAACGTAAAGCGCGCGTGTACTGTTGATTCAAATAGAGTCCCAGGGTTAGTAACAAAATCATAGTAACCGTTGCCACCGCCATAACCACACCCCAGCTGCTCAAAAACATTTGATTCAGCATTAGGAATTGACATGACCGGGTTCAATGCCAAAAAATGTGTAAAGTACTCATATAATTCTTGAGTTCCTTCTCGCTGTATGCTACTAACTGTGGGCAACAAAACAGCATCAGGTATATAATTAGTCATTGCAAAATAACCAGCGCTAACATATACATCACCACCACTATAATTAGCCGGACTATATGCCTGAACACTATTACCCCATTGAGTTAATAAATAACTCCCAATTTCTGGTGTAAAAGTTGGTAACTGACAGTCAACTATGGTGTTATTAGTATAGTTATTAGTGGTACCTCCATTACAGGCAGTTAGAATAAATAATGCAGAAGCAGTCAATAACAAGCTTTTATAGTTTTGTTTTCTCATTTAAAGTGTCCTTTTTATTCTAAATCTTAAATCAAGCTAACACAGCTCACTCTTTATCTCATTAGTATACTAATTTAGTCAGAATTTGTATGCATTTTTATTCAATAAATAATAGGGGTAACTATTATTCATTTCTAAGATAAACTAAGCAAATATGATTATTCTGATGTACAACAGTTTATTATAAACAATCAAATCATTATAATTTCACGTACTTAATTGTTACACGAAGCAACACTGCTAATAACACGCTTTACGAGTTAACCATACTATTATCGTAAATTTGATAAACTTACTGACTTATTTTAGGATTGAGCTATATTTATTTGACGTAATTAATAATATCTAATGGAAATTCAGGAATCAATACCGCAATCCAACTGTATTGTTAAACTAATTTTGCAATAATTCACTCCAAATGCTAATTTGAAGATATCGTCTTTATTCAAGATTGGTATAATAAGCTTTAACTGAATTAAACTCAAAACATAATTGCTAAGAAGCTTAGATGGCTTATTAAATACAATAAAACGGAATTTATTAAGGTAATTTGAATGTTAGATGATATTGCGCTGTTCGTCAAGCTCGTTGATGTAGGTAGTTTTAGCCAAGTAGCTAAATTAACCGACTCTACTCAGGCAACTATTAGTCGTCGGATCCAAAATCTGGAAGCTGATTTGGGAGTTGTAGTCCTCAAACGCAACCAGCGGGGTCTGGTTATGACTGATGAAGGTAGAAATCTTTATGAGCAGGTTAAATCATCGGTTAATACATTACAAAATGTATGGCAAGAATTATATGAACAAAATGGAATTCTTCGGACAACCTTACGCCTAGCACTTACAACAGAAAGTGCACGAGATGTTATTCTCCAGCACTTACCCAAATTTTTACAAGAAAATCCAAACATAAAACTTCACATTACATTTACTACCCAACAAATTCACCTCATCAAACAAAACTACGATTTAGCAATCACATCTGAGCTACCAAGCTCGTCTATTCATAATGTAATATTGCTGCGTAAATTTCATTTGAAAGCTTATGCAAGTCCAAATTATATTGTCAAATACGGAAATCCGCAAAATTTAGCTGAGTTATTACAACATCGTTGTATTGGTTCGTTAGGCTTCGATGGCAGTGAACAGGATACTTATCAGGTTTATCACGCAGAAAGCAGTCAAAATATTGTAGTTACACATCCATCAAATTTATATATGGATACAACAAGCCACGCTATCGAATTGGCTAAAAGCGGTGAATATATTACTGGTGCATGGGATAGTATGGTGCAGAACGAATTGGCACGTGGTGAACTAGTCTCGATTTTACCTGAATTAAGTTTTGTTGAGTTACCTTGCTATTTAGTTCGAAACTCTGAGCGAAAGAGTAAGCAAGAGCAAATCTTAGCAAAATTTATCGAACAAGTTTTTGCTTCTTATTAAATCTATATTTAGATGGTATTGATAATAAATAGATACCTGAATTTTGTCTTCATATGCAGAATAATCCGAGTATGCGATTACTCATTCGCCTAAGGTTAGCGTCACTCTACAATGTGTTATAATTACTGACTTTATTGCGGAGCTTTCGATGACCCCTCACCATACCGATAAAAAAATCCTCTGGACCATTTTTCTTACAATTTTGATTGATATGTTAGGCATTGGTATTTTAATACCAGTATTTCCAATGCTGGTAGTGCCGCATTCGACTTTTCGTGTTACTCCAGATAATTGGAGTGCTGCACAGGGATTTGTGATGCTTGGATGGCTAATGACCTGCTTTCCTATCGCACAATTTCTTTGTGCACCAATCTTGGGGCAATTAGCCGATCGCTTTGGTCGGAAGAAAATTCTAGCTCTGTCTATCAGTGGAACTGTACTATCGTATATCTTATTCGCTATCGGAATCCTCACCAAAAATTTACCGCTAATGTTCATTGCTCGAGCATTAGATGGGGCTTCTGGAGGCAATATTTCAGTTGCCCAAGCAGTTATTGGTGACATAAGTAGTCCCCAAAGCCGTGCCAAAAATTTTGGTCTAATCGGAATGGCATTCGGACTTGGTTTTATTTTGGGACCATTTATTGGTGGTAAACTATCAGACCCTAATTTGGTAAACTGGTTTAATAGCGCAACTCCGTTTTGGTTTGCTGCCATACTTAGCACAATAAATGTAATTTTGGTAATTCGATTGCTTCCCGAGACCTTACATATTCGCAGTGAAAACCGCATTGATTTTACTCGTCCGATTCATAATATCATTAAAGCATTCTCTATTAATGGCTTAAAAAGCATTATTCCAGCAACTTTTTTATTTAATGCAGGATTTACTTTTTATACTACTTTTTGGGGGGTTGTACTTGCAGAGCAATTTGGTTTTACTCAGGGTAAAATTGGTGATTTTTATGCTTATATTGGGATTATGGTTATTCTGGCACAAGGGCTGATAGTACGAAGGCTCTCTGGAAAAGTTCAGGATTATAAAGTTCTACGCTACTCAATTATTGGCTCTGGTTTGTGTTTGATAGGTTACTATTTTATACCAGTTAGCCATCCAAACCTTGTATATTTGCTACCACCCTTTATGGCAACTTGCAATGCTTTAAGTATGTCATTCTCAGCTGCCTTAATTACTCGTGTAAGTCCACCACAGATCAGAGGTGAGGCAATGGGGATTAACTCAAGTGCAAACGCCCTAGCTCAGGCTATTCCAGCAATATTAGCCGGGTATATTGCTACGCACCATGCCCGTTTACCTGTTTTAGTTGGTGGTTTTACCATTATTCTTGGTGGTTTATTATTTCGCTATTTATTTAAGCCTGGGCGCGATGATATTCACGGTCAGGAAGGAGTTTAAATTTAATGTTAATTGATATTTCTTTAATTATCAAAACTTTAGTTATCTTATTTCTGGCCGTTATGTCACCTGGTCCAGATTTCGTCATGGTACTAAGAAACTCATTAAGTTATGGCAGAAGAGCCGGACTATTTTCCGCTTTAGGAATTGCCACTGGCTGCCTGTTTTCCTTTACCATAGTTGTCTGTGGACTACAGGTTTTATTTAGCTATCATTTATTCAAAGCTGCTTTTAGCCTAGTTTGTGGTTCATACTTAATCTATCTGGGTTTTATGAGTATCCGCAATAAGTCACAACAACAACATATTGAAGAACAACACAAACAAAGTGCGCCAATGGCAACCTATTTTCGGGCAGGGCTACTCACCAATTTACTCAACCCGAAACTGTATACGATGGCAGCAGCAATCTTAACTTACACAGAACAGCAACATCCTTCAATAGCAACTAACATAATAATAATCATTGGACAAGCAGTCGTTGCATTATTATGGTTCGTGTGTGTAAGTATTGTTTTTAGCCATTCTAAAATTCAAGATGCTTATCTTAAACGTGAGCGAACAATCAATATCCTAGTTGGTTTCATTTTCATAATAATCGGTAGCAAAATTATGTTTGGTTAATTAATTTCTCTAATTAATTGAAAAGCCTCTAAATTTTTATTTAGGGGTTTTCTTGCGCCAATATTTTTACTTTACGAATTGTTTTATTCACATACCTTGTTCAGATACACCTGATTTTACTCTTATTTCTAAGGTCCTAATCAAGGCAAAAAGTATGCTCTTAATCAAAAGTAATGTTGCAATATGGTTGGCAATATATTATGTATGTATGTATGTATGCTACTTGGTATGGGTAAGTAAAGGTCAAAAAGGGGTATTGTGCTCCATATAAGCCACTGAGCAAACGCTCATTGGCATATGGAGGGAGA
>ERZ650308.1107-NODE-1107-length-14234-cov-4.778616_pt1 | contig 14234 bp, 13 predicted proteins | sample MGYA00376244_ERZ650308 | MGnify/ENA primary metagenome ERZ650308 (study PRJEB26733, sample SAMN07839295) | wastewater metagenome | biome: small river; feature: stream; material: water | place: USA: North Carolina | collected 2016-04-26 ...
CGAGTTAAACAAACTAGAGAAAAGAGTTGAGACTGACCTCGCTCAAAACACTGGTATCAGAGGTAAGTCTTCTATGTCTGATAAAGAACTTAAGTATGGTTCTAGTAAAACAGAAAGGTCTGAAGCTGAATGGGATGAATCAGGTACCAACTTACCTGAAGGTCCTAAACTTTTAGACATCGCAAGCAAACTAAACTAATTATGTTTCACCACTTAGTAAACACCCAATACTTTAAAGAAGCAGGTATCAACTATTTTAAGAATGGTGGGCACTATACCCTTGCCCCGAGAGGTTCTCTTGAGTACTTCGAATTCTGGAAAGAAGAAGAAAGAAGGTGTAGGGAAGGATTTAGAGTAGGGGATACTTGGATTACAGGTAGACACTATTGGCACCTCAATTACCAACCTATGATGAGGGTTAAAGAAGATCTCTTACTTACAGAGATAGTCAAAGACCAAAGGTCTAAAGTCACTGGTAAACTTGCCAGGCGTACAGCTGAAAAGATATTCAACTTTCCCTTATTTACTGAGATGCAATATGAGTGGTGGAGGTGGAAACATCTAGCTTGGTTTGGTGGTAACTTCATGGGTGTACAGTGTCCCGGTGGTAAGCATATAGTTGCAGCTAAAACCCGTGAAGCAGGTTTCTCTTACATGGAAGGTGCTGATGGTACTTACAACTTTAACTTCATAGCAGGTTCTAAGTCTTATTACGCGGCTTCAAAAGAGGATTACCTTTCTAAGGATGGTATCTTAAACAAAGTAGAAGAAGGTCTCAATTGGATTAATTCTAACTCCAGTTACTGGGCCCAGAACAGAATGAAGAAGAATACCACCATGCATCAAAGAGCTTCTTTCTTAGACGAATTTGGCGAAGAAAGAGGTACTATGTCTGAGATCATTGGTGTAACTTGTGATGACCCTAACAAGATTAGAGGTAAACGTGGTATCAAGATTACCTTTGAGGAAGCAGGTTCGTTCAAGAATCTCATGAAGACTTTAGAGATAGCCAAGGGTAATATCTCTGCAGGTACTTTATACGTGGGGCAGATGTCTGTGTTTGGTACAGGTGGTGAAGAAGGTCCATCTCTTGAAGGTCTTGAAACTTTATTCACTAACCCTAATGCTCATGACTTTCTAGCTATACCTAACATCTATGAACCTGGTGCTATCAATGAAGAGGTAGGTATCTTTATACCATGTTTCAAAACAAACTTCGAGTGTATAGATACTAATGGTAATATAGACTATGAGATGGCTATCGAGAAAGACAATGAGAAAAGAAAGATGGCTGCCTTAGATAAAGACCCTAAAGCTTTAGATAGAAGAAAAGCTGAGTACCCACAAAAACCTTCTGAACTATTCCAAAGACTTAACTCTAACGGGTTCAATGTTGCGGAGGTAGTAGCTCAGATACGTCGTATAGAATCTTCAACAGCTATTAAGTCTCTCCTTAGACATGGTAACCTTGTTACTTCAGAGTCTCAGTTCGCTCTTAATGGTATAGAGTTTGTACCAGATCCAAATGCTGTACCAGTGGACCAATACCCTCACTCTTTCTCTGATGATCTTACAGGTTGTGTTACTATTTGCGACAAACCATACCTAGATTTGAATGGTAAAGTACCTGCAGGTATGTACCAAATAGTCTTTGACTCTTACTACAAAGATGATGCAGATGACCTTACATCTTTATTCGATATCACTGTACTCAAACAAGATAACCCTTTTGATAATTCTATGGTAGGGGTTCCAGTGGCTTGGTACACTGGTAGACCTAAATCCCTTAAAAGATGCCATGAGATTTTATTCTTTATGGCAAGGTATTACAACTGTACTGTACAAGGTGAGATATCAGGTGGTGGACAGTCTGTGGTAGACTATGCTAAACAGCATAAACTTTTACACATGGTAGAGTATGAACCTGAAATGCTTCATAACAAAGAGGTAGCTTCTAATCAGAAGAATAGATCTTACCTCATGAATATGACTGCAGATAGAAAGAAGTTAGGTATGACTTACTTTGAAGACTTACACATGGAACAGAGAGGTATAGATGAGAATGGTAACCCTGTGTATTGGATACATAGATGCTACAAACTAGGCCTCTTAAGAGAGATGAAAGCTGGAGGCATTCGAAATTCTGACCGTATATCTTCTATGATTATAGGTGTGTTCATGCTTAAAGAAAACATCACTAAAAAGATTAACTACAGAAAACAAGTCAACTCCTTTTACGACCGTCCACTTTTCTCAAGTACAGAAGAAACTGGAGAATATACTACAGCTTATTAAAAAGTTGTATATCTTTGCGAAAACTCATTACCATGTCAAAGACACCAGAAACTAACCCTACAGGAAAACCACTACAAGTTATTCCATGGTCTGAAAAGATAGCCGATGGTGGTAAATGGTTTGAACATTCAGCTGAATGGTTTATCTCTCAGTCTATTTTCAAAGCTGGGGCTTATGTAACTGGTACTGGTACAAGAGATATAAGTACACTGTATAATGTATATAACTCTAAGTTCCCTGCATCATGGTTTGCTAATCATACTGACCCACTTTCAGCTGAAGATCCTAAGCATAAGAAATTTCCAGCTAAGGTAAGGCCTATCAATATACTTAGAACTAACTTAGATCTTTTGATGGCTGAGTACCCTAGAAGACCTTTCACTTACCAAGTAACCAACCTTTCAGATGATGCATATTCCTCTTACCAGGATGAACTGAATAAAGCCATAGAAGGTAATCTTACACAGCATTTCCAATTGATGCTAACTCAACAGTTAATGCAACAAGGACTTATAGGTGAAGATGGACAACCTGTATCAGAAGAAGCTCAGCAACAAATCGAAGAGCAGATGAGTAACCTGCAGTTACCTGACAAGGTTAAAGAACAGTTCCATGCTTCATACAAAGATAAGCAAGCTATCAAAGGGCAGAAATGGTTAAAGAGAACCCTCAAAGAAAACTATATCAGAAACAAATGGAACAAAGGTTTTAAACACTGGCTTATAGCTGGAGAAGTTAGATCCTATAAAACTGTAGAGTTTGGTCAATTACACTATGAGATTATATCTCCTTTAATGCTTGACCACGACCGTTCACCTGATATCGATTTTATAGAGGATGGAGAATGGGCAGTTTGTCTTAAGACTCTAACTCTTTCAGATGCAGTTGATCTTTTCTACGAAGATTTAAAGGTAGAAGATGTAAAGAAACTTGACCAGTCTAGTTACCTCATTTCACCTATGGCCTTTCAAACCTACCTTTCTACACACCACCCAAATAGAAAGATAAATGCTATACATGTGGTATGGAAAGGAAAGAAGATAGTACAACTTGTTACCAGACTTAATCCTGAAACTGGTGAATCAGAAACCCTAGAGTTAGACGAAGATTATGTACACGATCCTAAGACAGAGACTGTAGAGAGAATTGTAACCAATGAAATCTACGAAACCACTAGGTTAATGCCGGGTATGTACATAAGAAAGAGACCATTCCCTTTCCAAAGAAACTCAATGAACAACTTTTCTAAGACCAAACTACCTTACAACGGTAGAAACTTTTCAGACTTACACTCTGAGAATACTGGTCTTATGGAGTTAGGCCTTCCTACCCAACTTATGTACATCATAGTCACTTACACTTTAGAGCGTACACTAGCTAAGTCTAAAGGCAAGATAGCCATGATAGACCAAAATGCTATACCTAACAGACCAGGTTGGAATGAAGAGAAAACCTTTTACTACGCTGAAGCTTTAGGTTATTTCTTAGTAGATAGAAATCAGATAGGTGTAGATAAATCCTTTAACCAATATCAAGTATTAGACCTTTCTCTCTTTGATTCTATCTCCAAGCTTATAGAACTACAACAACATTTCAAACAAGAATGGGATGACCTCATTGGCATCAACAGACAAAGAAAAGGACAGACTTATGCTTCTGATGCAGTGGGTAACAATGAACGTGCTACTTTCCAAAGTACGGTTATCACTGATACTATCTTTAATCTCTTTGAAGAGTTTACTGAAAGAGAACTTCAAGGGTTCCTAGACTTATCAAAGTTTACAGCCTTAGATGGTATCTACAAGATATGGAATGACTCTGAGATGGGTAATGAACTCTTAGAGATAGAACCTGAAGACTATTGTTCATCAGAGTTTGGTATCTTTGTAGACTCAGCATCTGAAGCTATTGTACTCAAGAACAAACTTGAACAAACTGTACAGGCTATGCTTCAGAACAATGTCAAACCTTCTACTATCTGGCACATCCTCAAATCCGATAACATTGCAGAGATGGAAACTAAGCTTAAGTATGTAGAAGAATTACAAGCACAAGCGGACCAAGCCCTGGCCTCTTCTGAAGAGGAAGCAGCCTCTGCAGCTGACTTGAGAGCTAAAGACTTTGAACAGTTTAGAGCTAACCTAGAACTAGAGAAGTTAAACATAGAGTACGACCGTAAAGAAGAGATCGAGATGATCAAAGGAGAGTTCAACACACTTACCTTTAAAGATGGAGATTCAAATGCTAACCAAGTACCAGATGCATTAGAGGTTGATAAGCATCGATTAGATAGAGAGAAATTCTCTGCCGATGTAAACCTTAGAAATGCAGAGAGAGTAGACAAGATAAAGAAAGAAGCAGAGGATAGGAAATTGAAGAGAGAGGAAATGGCTTCTAAAGAAAAGATTGCTAAAAGTAAACCTAAACCAACAAAAAAGTAAACACTTATAAATCATGAGACTATTACACATGTACAAAGATGCCGATGCAGGTTCCGGCGGAGGTGGTGCACCAACACCACAACCAAGCCTGGCAGATATAGCAGATCCTAACTTTAAACCAGTGGATACTGCTAAACCAATTATACCTGAAGGTGGTAACCCACCTGTTGAAGGACTAGATGCTGATGGTAATATCCTAGCTGGGTATGAGCAAAAAGCTGATGGAACTGTAGGTAAAATTGAAGCTCCTATAAATACCTCAGAAGTAGAAGGAGTAGACAAAGACGGGAACATCATGGAAGGTTATGAGCGTCTATCTGATGGTACTGTTCAAAAGATAGGAACTTCAAGCGAAGAAGGCGACGACAATCCAGACACTGAAGAAGCTGAAGTATTTTGGAACGCTGTAAATGCTATTACAGGTAGACAAGTAGACATAGACTTTGGTGATGTCGATCCCATTTCTCCAGAAGGTGTAGCCTTGAGAGAGAATGCCCTTGTGGAGAGTACAATGAAAGACTTTGACCAACACCTTAGAGAGTCTAATCCTAGAGCTTATGCTTACTTCTTGCACACCCAAGCAGGTGGTACAGATGATACTTTCTTTGGAGTAGGTCAACCTACAATCCCAGCTAGAGAAGACTTCGAAAGTAATGCTGATGCTCAAGCGTCTTTACTCAAGCAAGATTACCTGACTAAGGGTATTCCCGAGGAAGTAGCACAAGCTACTATTGACAAGTTCATCAAAGACAATGTACTTACAGAGAAAGCACTGAAGCTTTATGATCAGTACCACGAAGAAGATGAGCGCCAGATTAGACTAATGGAAGCTCAAGCCGCTAAAAGAGAACAGGACTTCAAACAACAAGTAGCGAACTTCGAAAAAAGTATAGCTGAAACTATATCTTCTAGAGTAAACCTTGTTATACCTGAGACTAAGAAGCAAGCGTTCAACGAGTTTATCAAAGCTAATCTAAGACACGCTGATGGAGAGTTCTTTTTCGTGCAACCTATCAAGCAAGAAAGTTTGGATAAACAGATCGAAGCGATGTACTTTCAGTTCGTAAAAGGAGACTTAAATAGTCTTATTGCAAAGAAAGCAAAGGAACAAACAGTACAGAGATTAAGAACCAAACTTGAGAAGGATAAACCTAAAACTAATAGTTTAGGAGAAGCTCCTAATTCAAAATTAAGTTTACCTTTGAGTCAAGTAAACTAACTTAACTTAAAACTTATAAGACATGAATTCACCAATGCCCCAACTCAAGTATCAGGTCCAAGAAATGATCTACGATACTAAAAGCACCTTAGATGAAGAAAACTTTTACCATCAAAGACAAGGTGCTCCAAGTGAGCTTACCAAAAAGCTTACTTACATTTTAGGTGACTATAACAAAGCTTACCCGCTTTCTACAATGACAGTTGGTGGTGTTGGTTATGGTAACAACAACTCAGCCATTGAATTGGATGATGTTCAGTTTACATACCCTGTAATGGGACGTATGGATAAAGTGAACACTATCTTTGCCAATAACTATGGTGCAGGAGATAAGCCTGGTATAGGTAACTCTCAATTCTATTTAACCTTTGCCGACAATTGGATTAAGCGTTTCTACGTTCTTCAATCTTCTGGTGGTACTCAAGTATACGTACTTGATGAAGGTGAACCATTACCAACAGGTGGACATCGTTACAAAGTTCAGTTGGATCCAGCAGGTCCAGCAGACTTCTGTCCTTTGTCTCAAACTGAAGTAGGCGTAAACTGGACTGCACTTCACACTGCTGTTCCTGAGTCTGAATCTCGTACTACCGAGAGTAACATGGTTATGCCAGGTTTGTTCAAAAACCAAATGTCTTTCATGAGAACTGGTATGTCTTGGGCTGGTAATGCTGCTAACAAGATGATGAAGATCGAAGTGACTGGCGAGAATGGAAAGAAAACATCTGTATGGATGGATTGGTTCATGTGGCAGTTTGAGCGTAACTGGTTGAATGACTGTGAGCACTTTTACTGGTACTCAAGATACAACAGACTTGCAGATGGAACTATTCCTTTAAAAGACTTGTTGAGTGGCAAAGTTATTCCAAGAGGTTCAGGCTTACTTGAACAAATTGGTAACAAGTCAACTTACTCTAAGTTGAACTACAATACCTTAGCTAACAAAGTGGGTGATGCCTTGTTCGGTCAAACTGATTCAGGTAACATGAACCTTACTTTGATGACAGGTACCGGTGGTATGAGAGAGTTCGATCGTGCCATGAAAGAAGCGGGTGCAACTTTACTAGGACCTTTAGGTGGTGGTGACATCGCTTCTAAGTTCGTAACTGGTACAGAGCGTAACCTTGCTTTAGGTGGTTTCTTTGATAAGTTCTACCATGTAGATGGGTACACAATCAAAGTGAAGAAAGCTCAGATTTTTGATAACGGTCGTGTGGCTTTGGCTTCAAACAAACATCCTGAATCAGGCTTACCACTTGAGTCTTATCGTATGGTGTTCTTAGATGACAGTGATGTAGACGGTTCTCCAAACATTGTACACGTTGCTCAAAAAGGTCGTGCTTACAAAGATGCTATCATGCCGGGTTTTGCACCAATGCCTAAATCTTTACAAATTTTAAGTGGTAATAGCTCTGGAAATGATAAGATCGTAGTAACTGACTTGGATAAATCTTCTTACATGAGAATGAAGACAGGTGGTATCCAAATCATGAGAGCTAACCGATGCTTTGACATGACTTGCGTTGCTGGTCAATAATACTAAAAACTTGAGGGGTGCAATGCCCCTCTCTTTTAAACCTTTAAAACTTTAAACTTCATATCATGAAAAAACTCCTTTTCCTCTTTTTAGCTTTAACAGCTTTCAGTCTAACCTCGTACTCACAAGAGTATAGTATGGATAGTACTTATACCACTTTTACACCAGACTCCGCAGGAGGTAAGAGATACTACTCTAAACCCTACGCAACTATTGGTAACTACCAAGTGACTATCTCAGCCTATGTAACAGCCGATACCTTAGTCGGTGGTGTATCTCTTTGGGTATCTAACGACAATGTACGCTGGACACAATGGAAAGCCTCTACACACTGGCCTTACAGTACAGCACTTACAGGTGATACTTTAGTCTTTGCTAATCGTACAGCCGCTGCAGCTACTACCGCAGGTGCCTACATTAAGCATTGGGTATTTCCAGCCGCCTTCTACAACTATTGGCGAGTCTCTTACTACACTGGTCTTACAGGTACAGGTGCCGCTGTATCAGGGAACTTAGTCACGATACGGACTAGGATAACCTTGAAGAATCTGGCCCGACAGTAAACTATTCTTTTTCAAAATTCAACAGAGCTCTAAGATTTCTTAGGGCTTTCTTGTTTATATGAAAACTTGTTGTACATTTGTACTGTATAAAAACAGTATATATGAACCACCCTAACAGTAAGAAAATTACTATCTTCCGTACAAACTCTTTTATGGCTGCTGCACAAGGTGCAGATGCCTCAGGCTATCTCTCTACTATGAAGCGATCCATTGGGTCTAATTTCGAAGGTGGAGGTTCTAAAAGAGTATCCTCTGGTTTGTCGTTTAAAGAAGAGGATTTGTTACTGCCTAGACTCTTAGAAGTCGAAGCTGATGACAGAGAGTTCAACAAGAAAAGAACTGAATTCTATTGTGATATCGACACTCAAGTAGACTATGCTCACGGTTGTACTTTAGAAGTAGGCTTAGAAGCATCAAATTCAGACGAGGTTAGTAGAAACAATATGCCTATCAATGTGATGGATTACATCCGATACAGACATGCCCTTAAACACCCACAGGTTGCAGCTTCAAAAGAGGAAGCACAAGGTAACCAAATGATACAGTTTTACATCTTTGACAAAACTGTAGTTCAACACAACTCAGACCTTAAATTAGAAATCCAGGATTCAGCTTCTAAAGCTTATCTCGAGATGGCTAATAACCCAGAAAAAGTTACCCAAGCCTTAACTCTTTTAGGAGTTTCAATCCTTACTCCTTTAGGTTTAATGACTCCAGGAGAACAGAAACAAGCTCTTAAAACTCAAGCTACAAACAAGCCTAAGGAATTCCTTGACATGTACAATACCAAGGACTTCGAGATTACATTCTGGATCAAAGATATGCTCAATACCAATGTACTCAAGAAATTGGGAGACAAGTACTTCGAGTCTCAAACTGATGTACTGATTGCCAACAGCATGGAAGAGTTAGTTTGGTTCTTCAAAGATGACACCAACTCTGATCGTATTGTATCTTTAAAAGCTCAACAACAAGAGAAAAAGAAATAAACCATGATAGAACTAATCCACGAATTTAGAAGAGAAGCAGATGCTCTTTCTAACTATATCAAAAACTTACCAGGATCTGCAGAAGTCACTAAGGCCAATAACTCTATCACTATGTCTAAGTGTTGGATGGGTAAACTTTTAGGTCAACTTGGAGAGGAAACTCCTTATCAAAACGATGGTAAAAGAAAGACAGTTCAAGACATTGAACCGGCTGCAGATAAAGTCCTTCCTCAGGGAAAGTTTGTAGGTACTCAAATTGAGACTATAGACTGGGTAAGAGAAAGAGTTACTAAACTCTTGAAGGACTTTAACGAACTTGTTAAAGATTCAAACCCTGAAACTATTGGCCCACTTGTAGTTCTTGTATCCATTGAACAGCATCTCCATGAATGTAGATTCTGGCTTGGACTTGAACTTGGTAGAATCAGAGACTTACAAAGTAAACTTTAAACACATGATAGAAAATCAAAACTTTGGACAAGCCTTAGAAGCTGTTAAACAGGGTAAACTCGTTACCCGTGAAGGATGGAACGGTAAGGGAATGTTCGTATTTATGCGTCCAGCTGACGAACTGCCTATTTCGTTTGTCGTTGAAAAAATAAAATCCCTGCCACAGTCTGTTAAAAGTTATTACTATAAGGCTTGTGTAGACGAAAACGGAACTGTTCTTGAAGCAAAAGAAAATGACGTTGTCAAGTTCACAGCTTATCTCTGTATGAAAGCTGCAGACGGTACTATTGTCAATGGCTGGCTTGCAAGTCAAACAGATATGCTTGCTGAAGACTGGTGTATACTAGACTAAAACAGTAAACCTTTTAAAAAGTTTCCACGAGTTAAAGATTAATTCTTAGCTTTGTGGAAACTTTCTTATTATGACAGTTCTAGAACAACACATAGAAATCAACCAACAACTCCAAACAGTAGCTGCTAATAGAACTCGTAAGTTCTTGACACAAGAGATTGACTGGGTACTCAACAAAATTCAAGACAGGTATATTCAACAGTCAGTCAGACCTGTGGTAATAGATGGTAGAAATACAGGTCGGTATACAATAGACCAATTGAACATAGATGCACTTAGAAACATTATAGTTTCTGGTAAGGTTCTAACAGCTTACAAAGATCTAACAGCTCAACCCCAAAGAAGTAAATCCTACCTCCCTGCAGACTACATGTACTTGTTAGCTGACTCGAGTACACTGATAAACACTTGTTTACATACGGCTACTGCTGTAGTAGAAAGTAATAAACTTACCTACTTGAAACTGTCCAAAACCAATAAACCTACAAGTCCTTTTTATGTAACTTCAGTCCTTACCGCTGGTACTACTGTTTTATCTATACCAAGTGGTTTAGATCAACCCAACGAATATGCAGGATACACAAAGAAAGATGAAGTCTTCTCACTTAGAGATTGGTATCTAACAAAGCTTCGACAAGCTAATATCGAGGTATACTGGGAAAGGTATGGAGACTACTACAAACAAGGCCACTTTGTTTTTGTAGGTACTCCTCCAAGCCCTCTTACACTAGTACACGATGGTGTAGATGTAACTTCTACCTCTACTATAAACTTTTTTAGAACTTCATATAGTACCACAAATGTATCTTCTAAAGATAACAGACTTGTAGATTCTTCAGTAGTGCCTACTTTACTCAACACTCCTTACTATGCAAGTAGTTTAGAAAGTCCGATATCTGAACTATCTAAGGAAGTTTTATATACCTACTACGGAACTAACATGATAGTAAAAAGTACCACAATATCTTATGTTAGGAAACCTCAACCTATCTCTTTAACTTTGGGTCTCAATTGTGAATTGGCTCCAGAGTTTCATCAAACAATCTGTGATCTAGCGGTAGAATACTTAAAAGGTACACTAAAAGACGGAGATGGTAAAACACTAAAAAGCCAAGACATAGAAAACAGAGTAGTCTTGTAAACATTTAAACTTTTAAACCATGATAAAGAATCGTTATTTTAAAACCACTCCCGGGATTCCTTTCGAATTCGTAGTTGGTGACAACCTGCCAGTAGCTGGTGGTGTTACAGCCGTAACAATGGCTGACGTTATTAACTCAAGTGCTGCAGGTAATGTATACCTTTTTAGAAATGAAGTAGACGCCGCTGGTGTTGCTCCATTCCAAATTGTAGTAAATACAGCCTTGGCAGCTGCTTATCGCAAACAAACAGTGTTTGCTTCCTATGTAACTGGTCAGGCAACTGACGGAACTTGGGAAATTAAAAACACATCTCCTATGGTAGCTAACACTATCAATGCTGAGACTATTGCTTACGCCGCTCCTGTGGTTCAAGTAAGTTCTATCAACAACGCGGGTGTAGGTGTTGTTTCTACCTTACAAGAGTTATCTTTTAAGATCATAGAAACTACCCCTGGTAATATTCCTTTACCAATTTGGTCTTATGTAAAAGCTTTGACTTTAGGTGAAGCTGCTGTATGGACTGCAATTGCTGCAGAGATAAACTTGGGAGACGATAATGAATTCTTCACAGCTGTTGCAGCTGCTGATGGTATCACTATCACATCGACTGATGCAACTCGACACTTCAAATTAGTAGCTACTATCTTACCTACTTCAGCAAACACAGCTGATACAGGTGTGTACTACACAGCAACTTATACAACTCCAGCATTTGCAGGAAGTGGTACTCTTACCATGGTACAAGAATTGATGAATGCCGGGAATGTTCGTAGAGGTGTTACCAACTACTACACTTTAGGCGGTGTTAACCCTTCTGAATTTGGAGTTCCTTTGACTGTTGCTGAGATTTGTCCAGCACAGACAACCTTCGATTTAGTAGTTCTTTCAGGATACAAGACTTTACAGTCTCCAATCCCTACAGGACACAACACTCAGAAGCATTACATCTACATAGCTGTACCTCCTGGAGAAGGCGCTAAGATTACTGCAATCTTTGCATTCTAAGGAGTGCTGAAACCTTATAATTAAATAGCCTCAGTAATGGGGCTATTTGTTTTAAAACTTTAATTATCTTTACACCATGACACCCAATGAAATAACAACAGTACTGGCTATAGCGTTGAAGAAAACCTTCGACACTCCATTCAAACTTGCTATGATGGAAAGGGTTACAGTATGGAGAAGTAGGTTAATTAAAAACAGCTTGGATAAGACACCAGCAGACAGAAAGTTCTTTCGTCAAACTGTGTACTTATCTATGAGTACAGTGCCTCAAGTCCCTTGTAATTTACCAGTTGATATCTGTGATGTAGCTAGATCAGCTATCATACCACCACCACTTAGAGCAAACTCTATACTCTTTGATTATGTAGGGGCAATAAACGGTGCTAATCCTTTTAAAGAATTAAATCCTGGTACTATGGCTTACTATCGTTCAGGTAGATACTCAAAGAATGTTATAGGTTACCTTTATTCAGGTGGTAAGATAGAAGTCTATGGTAATGCAAACCTACCGATGTTAAGAGTAGATTACATTGTAGATGACCCACAAGACTTAGCATCCTTTGCATGTTCACCAGACTTAAACCAGGTATGTGACTTTTGGAATCAGGAATACCCTTGTCCAGGAGATATTCTTCAACAGATACTTCAGTTTATAGTAGAAGTAGACTTTGGTAAGAGAGAAACTACACCAGAAATCTCAACAGTTGTTAACCCTGAAAACGATATTCAATGAGAAAGGGACCTAAAACAAACTACTTAAAAGATATATGGGTAGCTTATTCTATGAAGCTTCTTCAAGGTGATAAAGAACTTAGAGGAATATACAAGGATAAGATACCAAACTATACTATCTTCAAAGGCAACAGAGTTGTAATAACTTACAAAGTCTTTTCAGAGAGTATGCATACCTTCTTTGAACTTGCTAAAGAAAGAATCTGTCAAGGAGATACTCTAGTGTTCAAAGGTAGGTTAGGCAATATAAGAGCCCGTCGAGTAGAAAGGAATCATGCTAAACCTACAGTTAACTTCGGTCGTACTGCAGAACAAGAGAAAGTTTGGAATGAAGAAAAGCAGAAGTTTGTACCTAAGAGAATAATCTACTATACAGATGATGACTGGTGTAGAATAGGATGGCATAAAGGAAAGTTTGTAGAAACTTCTCTTATTTACTATGAATTCAGACCTACTAAAGACTTGCACAATGGTAAAGGTTTCAACCAAATGCTTACAAAGGCTTTAACTGAAAGACCTTCTTTGAAGTTCAAGTTTATTTATTACCCTTTAAAAACTAAAAAATGGTCTACAACTCAACCTCAATAAACGAGGTAATAGCAAGAGTGATCCGTAATACTCGAGTACAAGATTCTTCCTTCATAGAGGATATGATGGAATGGATACCTGAAGCCATGGGGCAAATGAAAACCAGGTATGAGTATGTTGCTCTGTACAAAGATATTACGATCAACTTTCACAAAGGTAAACTACCTTGCGGGGAAATCTATGTCGAAGCAGTTCAATATAACAACACAAGACTCCCTTTGTCAAGTACAGTGAAACACTATGCTACAGGCCATAACCTAACTGCTAAGGAACCTACACCAACTGTATTCTCAGCCGTGATAGAAACCGACCCCACACCTAACGAGAATCACTTTTGGTCAAGTACACTGGAAGCTGTTGCAAACTGCCCAGTCAATGAACATGATTGGTTTGCTATTGAGATGGGTTGGATTACAACTTCATTTGCTGATGGCGTTGTAAGACTGTATTACAAGTCTCAACCTTTAGATGAGAATGGATTACCTCTTATACCTGATAATGAGAATTACAAGCAAGCTATCTACTGGTATGTAAGAGCAATGATGGTTGGAGCAGGTTACAAAGAATCAGTCTTTACAATGGATTATCTCATGGCTAAATTTGAATTACATGCCCGACGAGCTATCAATGAAATCACTTATCCAACACCTGAAGAAAAAGAACAACAGCTTAAGGTACAGGTAAGACTTATACCACCTTCAAACTATTACGAAAACTTCTACAGAGTAGATAATCACGAACCAACTTTTAAAGTTTAAACCATTATAACATGAAACAAATAATCACGAACCTCAGCTGGAAAAACTGGAACAAAAGACCAGGTAATCTCCTTACCACTATCTTTGGTATCTTCAGTGTACTCTTATCTGTTGAAGATGAGTTCATAGCATTGCTACATGAAATGCCTACACCTATTGATCC
>ERZ650308.1109-NODE-1109-length-14231-cov-5.161258_pt1 | contig 14231 bp, 14 predicted proteins | sample MGYA00376244_ERZ650308 | MGnify/ENA primary metagenome ERZ650308 (study PRJEB26733, sample SAMN07839295) | wastewater metagenome | biome: small river; feature: stream; material: water | place: USA: North Carolina | collected 2016-04-26 ...
CTCTTCCTTCGCTAAATTTCTGAACGCGATTCGTGAGTTCTTTAGGGCAACGTTTAGCCGAAATTGAATCACGCATCGATGATGCGACTTCGAAGGCTGGTCGAAAGCGAAACGAGATTGAATTAATCGTTGTCTCTAAAAATCATCCGGCCCAAATGGTGATTGACCTGCTTGAACTTGGCGTTCGTGCCTTCGGCGAAAATCGCGATCAAGAGGCCAAACCCAAGTCTGAGGAAGTCGCGGCCCTGGTAAATGGCAAGGACTACGACTACAGCTGGCATTTCATTGGTCAACTGCAAAGCAACAAAGTTCGCTCGGCGCTTAGCTATGCCAGTGTGGTGCATTCGGTTGATCGCCAATCGCTTTTGGACGCAATCATCAAGGCCACCCAAGAACGAGTAACCCCACTAGATGTTTTTATTCAGTTGAATCTCACCGATGACCCTGCTCGCGGAGGCATCGAACCAAAAAACCTGTTGGCATTTGCCGAGCAGGTATTAGCGGCCCCAATGCTCAACCTTGTGGGTGTGATGGGTGTTGCCTCGCTGGACAGGGCCCCAGAAATGGATTTCGAAACCATTCAGCAGGCCAGTCAGGCCCTTATCGGTGTGGCGCCGCTGGCAAAATCCATTTCGGCGGGCATGTCAGAGGACTTCGAAGCCGCGATTGCCTTTGGCGCGACACACTTGCGCATCGGCAGCGCAATAACAGGAAAACGCCAGTATTAGCCATATTCTGGAACTGTACAAGGCCTCAGGAGGATACAAATGGCAGGTCTAATTTCACAGGTTTCAGGTTGGCTAGGGCTAGCCGACGAGGGTGAAGCGCTTCCGCCACGCCCAGTTGCTACCAGCGCAGGGGAGTCACGACCAGTTGCACGCGTTGCAACCATGCGTCCTCGCCGCGGTGTCTCAGAGGTTAATGAGATTTACACAATTGAGCCACGCTCATACGCTGAGGCCCCAGAGGTTGCCGCTAACTACCGCCTTGGTATTCCGGTGATCGTAAACATGGGAGAGATGTCAGAGCTTGATTCACGTCGCATGTTGGACTTCATGCTTGGTCTGAAAGAAGGTCTAGAGGGTCACCTAAAGCGCGTGACTCCAAAGGTTTTCCTGCTTTCACCAAGCCACGTTGCAGTAAACAACGAAGACGACGAAACAGAACCAACTGACGACCTGATCGTCCGTCCGTAATTTCTTCAATTAAATGGGCCTGATAGCTGTTGCACTTTGGTGGGCGCTTCAGGTCTATTTCTTTGCCCTGGTGGCCAGACTTTTCATTGATTTAGCTTTATCGGTGAACCGCTCTTGGCGCCCATCTGGTCTGCTGCTGCCTGTGGTTGAAATAGTAATGACCGTCACCGACCCGGCATTGAAGGCTATTCGAAAGGTTATTCCTCCGATCCGCCTGGGTTCAATTCAGCTGGATCTGGCTTGGACAGCTTTGGTTTTTGCTATTTTCTTCCTGCAAAGACTGGTACTTTCTATCGCGTAATCGTGGGTTTAGCCACATATTTACCGGCAACCACGAACTAATCATTGCTAAAAGAGGTAACCTTTCCTCTGTAGCCGAATCCCCACCGGCCAAAGACATAAAAGAGGTAAGAATATGCCGTTGACTCCAGAAGACGTGGTCAATAAGAGATTCCAGCCAACCAAGTTTCGCGAAGGCTACGATCAAGATGAAGTCGATGACTTTCTCGACGAAATTGTTGTAGAACTTCGACGCCTAACCCAAGAAAACGAAGACCTTCGCCAGCGACTGCTAGCATCCGAGTCTCGCATCGCCGAGTTGCAGCGCAGCGGAGCCGGACTAGTCGCGGAAATCAACAGCCCAACCGCCGAAAGCGCTCTAACCCCAAGTATTGCGCCATCAGCAGTTAGTGCGTTCCCGGAGGCAACTCAGGACCCGTCAACTCTCGACACCAGCAACACCAACAACCTTTTGCAGCTTGCTCGTAAGCTCCACGAAGAGCACGTTCGCGAAGGCCTGGCCAAGCGCGATGCGCTAATTGCTGAAGGTCACGCTACCGCCGCTCGAGTCGTGCGTGAAGCCGAGGCGCAACAGCGCGCTGATATGAGTCGTCTTGAGCAGGAAAAAGCTCTTATCGAACACCGAATCCAGGAGCTTCGAAGCTTCGAACGTGAATATCGTTTGAAGCTCAAGGCATACATCGAGAATCAATTGGCTGACCTTGAGGAGTCGACTGCGGCTCCTACCGAACGCCCTGCAACTGCCATTGAAGGCAGTTTCAACCTTGGCGCTCAAGCTGCTGGCAACCAGGGTTATGACCCAAGCAGATTCACCTCGAACAACTAAGCACTGTCAAATAAGTAAGTGAATTTCCGCAAACCGCAATTAATCGGCCTGCTTTGGCTTTTTAGCGGTGCCATTGTTGTAATTGCACTTGATCAGCTAATCAAAAATTACTTGATTGAAACCCTATCTGCCGGAACACCTATTGATTTCATCGGCAGCCTTATTCGGCTAAATCTTGTTTACAACGACTCCGCTGCTTTTTCTATTGGCTTCGGTGCCACTTGGATTTTCACAGTTATTTCCTCAATAGCAGTCTTGGTGTTGCTATGGTTTAGTTTCAAAATAGAAACAATCGGCTGGGCAATAATGGCGGGAATCATGCTCGGCGGAGTAACCGGCAACCTAATCGACAGGCTAATTCGCGAACCAGGGTTTGCAGTAGGGCACGTTGTTGACTACATACAAATTCCATTTAACTTTCCAATTTTCAACCTAGCCGACATGGCAATTTTTACAATTTGCTCACTCTCGGTAATTCGCGTAATGCGTGGCGATCAAATCGGTCGTAAACGAGTCGATAAATGACCGAGCAAAAACTGCTTCCGGTTCCGGGTGGACTTGCGGGGGAACGCGCAGACGCAGGATTAGCTAGATTGATGGGTTTGTCTAGATCAGCCGCGGCGGATTTGTTGACAGACGGACATGTTTTACAAAACGGTAAGGCAATTTCTAAATCTGACCGTCTTATCGACGGAGCTGTTTTAGAGGTGACTTTTCCTGAAGTCGTAAACAACCTCGAGATTGTGCCATCGATCGTGGACGGTTTCAAAATTGTTTATCAAGATGATGACATTATCGTCGTTGACAAGCCTGCCGGAGTCGCGGCCCACCCTTCTGTGGGCTGGGAAGGACCAACCGTGCCGGGTTGCCTACTTGCCCTGGGGGTTCAAATTGCCACAAGTGGCGCCCAGGAGCGACAGGGAATCGTTCAGCGACTGGACGTTGGTACCAGTGGACTCATGACGCTGGCCAAATCGGAAATCGCCTACTCACGTTTGAAGCAGGCATTCCGAGATAGAGCCGTGCACAAGGTTTATCACGCGGTCATTCAGGGTTTGGCCGATCCGCTTGCCGGAACCTTCGATGCCCCGATTGGTCGACACCCAAAAGCTGAGTTCAAGTTTGCGGTGATGAACGATGGCAAACATTCAGTAACCCATTACGAAACTATCGAGGCTATGAAGGCCGCTTCCTTGGTTGAGGTGGTTTTGGAAACCGGCAGAACACATCAGATTAGGGTGCATTTTTCAGCGTTTAGGCATCCGTTGGTTGGGGACACCATGTACGGCGCCGACCCAACACTTGCCGCCAAAGTTGGCTTAGACCGTCAATGGCTACATGCGATGCGTCTGAGCTTTGAGCACCCAACTACGGGAAATCAAATTGAGTTCAGCAGCGAATACCCGGCTGAGTTGGTGCACGCGCTGGAGGTGCTGCGAGGGTAGTCTGGTCTTCCGCCCAATCTGATTTTTAGGTTCGGTCCCACAGCAGCAGGAAGGTCATCGCAATGAGCGATATCGCATCAAAGTCCGACTCATTCGTCCACCTTCATGTCCACACTGAGTATTCAATGCTCGATGGCGCTGCTCGTGTGAAACCGCTTATCGAAGCTGCCGTAGAACAAGGCATGCCGGCTATTGGAATCAGTGACCACGGCAATAATTTCGGAGCGTTTGACTTCTACAAAACCGCGAAAGCCGCAGGCATTAAGCCAATTATTGGTATCGAGGCATATCTAACCCCGGGAACTCCGCGACAGGATAGAAGCCGCGTGCGCTGGGGCAGTGGTGGCGAAGATGACATTTCTGGCGGTGGTGCATTCACTCACATGACCATGTTTGCTGAAAACACCGATGGCATGTACAACCTCTTTCGAATGTCGTCAAAAGCATGGCTCGATGGTTTCTACTTCAAGCCGCGAATGGATAGAGAGTTATTGCAGAACTACGGCAAGGGAATAATTGCCACCACCGGTTGCGCATCTGGTGAAATACAAACTCGACTTCGCTTAGGTCAATATGACGAAGCTAAGAAAGCAGCAGGTGAGTTTCAGGAAATTTTTGGAAAAGAAAACTTCTTCGCCGAAATCATGGACCATGGCCTTGATATCGAGCGCCGTGCAATGTCTGATTTGTTGAAGTTGGCTAAAGAGCTGAACATTCCACTCCTGGCGACTAACGATCTGCACTACACGCACTCAGGTGATGCGGCGGCGCATGAGGCGCTCCTGTGTGTTCAATCAGGTTCAACTTTGGTTGATCCAAATCGCTTCAAGTTTGACTCTCAAGAGTTTTATCTAAAGACCCCTGCGCAAATGCGCGCACTATTTCCTGATCATCCAGACGCGTGCGATAACACCCTGCTAATTGCAGAACGCTGCAACGTGGAGTTCAAGGAACGCGAACTAATGCCACGCTTTCCTGTTCCAGAAGGGCATACCGAGGCATCCTGGTTCGAACAGGAAGTCGCAGCGGGAATGCAACGACGCTACAAGGGAAATGTTCCTGAGGCACAGGCGAAACAGGCCGCATACGAAGTTGAAGTCATCGAGCAGATGGGCTTCCCCGGCTATTTCTTGGTAGTGGCAGACTTCATCGCTTGGGCACGCGAACAGGGAATTCGAGTTGGGCCAGGGCGCGGTTCCGCCGCTGGTTCGATTGTTGCTTACGCACTTGGAATCACCGAACTTGATCCAATCAAACACGGACTAATTTTTGAACGATTCCTTAATCCTGATCGCGTTTCCATGCCAGATATCGATGTGGACTTCGATGATCGCAGGCGTGGTGAAGTAATCCGCTACGTCTCCGAGAAATATGGCGATGACCGAGTAGCTCAAATTGTCACCTTCGGAACAATCAAGGCTAAGCAGGCTCTAAAGGATGCGGGGCGAGTGTTGGCTATGCCTTACGCAGTCGGCGAGAAACTCACTAAGGCTATGCCGCCTATGGTTCTGGGTCGAGACATCGCACTAAATGATTTGATTGACAAAAAATCGGAACGATACAAAGAGGCTGCGGATTTCCGAGAATTGATTGAGAACGACGATGATTCCGCAAAAGTCTTCGAATTGGCTCAAGGGCTTGAATCACTGAAGCGCCAATGGGGCGTGCACGCTGCCGGCGTAATTATGTCGGCGGAGCCGTTGATAGATGTAATTCCAATCATGAAGCGTGATGACGACGGTGCAATCATTACCCAATTCGATCAGCCGCCTTGTGAAAAACTTGGCTTGCTCAAGATGGATTTCCTTGGTCTTCGAAACCTAACCGTGCTTGATGACACTCTGGCAAACATCAAATCGAACCGCGGTGAGGTAGTCGTCCTAGAGGATTTGGACCTGGATGCAGATCAATCCACCTTTGAGCTACTTTCGCGCGGTGACACATTGGGCGTATTTCAACTCGACGGAAATGCCATGCGTTCGCTGCTTCGCATTTTGAAGCCTTCGCTGTTTGAACATATCTCTGCTGTGATTGCCCTTTATCGCCCTGGGCCGATGGGTATGAATTCGCACACCAACTATGCGCTTCGTAAAAACGGTCAACAAGAAGTTGATTCGGTGCATCCTGAGCTTTCAAAATCGCTCTCCGAGGTTCTAGACCCTACCTACGGTTTGATTGTTTACCAAGAACAGGTGATGGCTGCTGCCCAAAAAGCCGCGGGCTTCACACTGGGTAAAGCCGACCTGTTGCGACGTGCGATGGGTAAGAAAGATAAAAAGGAACTGGATCGTCAGTATCAAGATTTTTCAGATGGAATGAAGGCAAACGGATACTCCGACGCCGCAGTCAAAGCTCTCTGGGACACCCTGCTTCCTTTCGCAGACTATGCGTTCAACCGAGCTCACAGTGCTGCATACGGCGTACTGTCTTACTGGACGGCGTACTTGAAGGCGAATTACCCGGCGGAATACATGGCCGCCCTACTTACCTCGGTTGGTGACTCCAAGGACAAACTTGGTGTTTATCTAAGCGAGTGTCGCCGCATGGGTATAAAGGTGCTTGCCCCCGACGTAAACGAATCCATCGCAGAATTTAGTGCGGTCGGCAAGGACATCCGGTTTGGTTTGGGTGCAGTCAGAAATGTTGGACTTAATGTTGTCGACGGCATCAGACGCACTCGCGAAGAAAAGGGAAAATTCACATCGTTCCACGATTTCCTTCGAAAAGTTCCAGGCATCGTCTGTTCAAAGCGCGTAGTCGAATCTTTGATTAAGGCTGGTGCGTTTGATTCGCTGGGGCACACCCGCAGATCATTGGCAGAAATATCTGAAGAGGCGGTCGAATCTCAGGCATCACTTAAGAAAAATGAGGCGGTAGGTCAGGTTGACCTATTCGGATCCTTGTTTGACGATGCCATGGCTGACAGTTCATTTGCCGGCTCAGTGCCTGACCGACCTGAATGGAGCAAGAGAGAGAAACTCTCATACGAACGAGACATGCTGGGCTTGTATGTTAGCGACCATCCGCTCGCCGGCCGGGAAGAGCAGCTTGCCCGATACGCCCAAATAACTATTGGTGAGATTACGTCAAGCGAATCGCTTCAAGATGGCGAAACAGTGATCATCGCAGGCTTAGTCACTCAGGTGTTACATAAGGTCGCAAGACAGTCCGGCAATCCTTACGCTTCAGTCACGGTAGAAGATTTTGAAGGCGAAATGCAAGTGATGCTGATGGGCAAGACCTATCAGGAATACGCGAAAAATCTTGAGGCTGATCAGGTAGTGATGATTCGCGGCAGTATTTCACAACGCGATGACGGCAATAGCTTGCGCGCTTATTCAATTGAAACTATCGAGGGCGGTGCTGATTTTATTAGGGGACCGGTTGTGGTTAGAGTGCCCGAGGCTGAAGCTACCCGGGAAGTTCTCGAGCAGCTAGATCGAATCCTGAATGTGCACTCTGGCTCAGAAGAGGTTCATGTCAAGTTAGTTGGCGAAGAAGGGGAGCGGCTTTTCAAGCTCCAACCAAAAGTAAGAATCACCTCTGAGTTATATGGAGAGCTAAAGGTTCTGCTTGGCGCGAAGTGCTTGAGCTAGACCAAATTCAAAGCTAGTTGAGAGATTTTCCTGGGTTCATATAGTGACGCTGATAGTAAAGCAACGCGGGCGCCTCCTGGCCAACTAAGCCCTCGATAACATCGACCACTACAACGCCGTTGTTTTCAATCGCATGAATGTCGCGAATTTTGCAAATCAAGATCGAAGTTGCATCTCTAAATACAGGCAAGTCGAAAGGGCCAATCTGCCAATCGTCTTTGGCGAATCTAAGTGTGTGATCAGCTGCCATTCTTTGCGCTAGCTCCAGGTTGCGTTCGCCCAGCGTATGAATCGCGACATATTTACCCACCTGCAGGCTCGGCCAAGTGCTTGATCCGCGGGCCACGTTAAAGGTAGCCAGAGGTGGATTTGCACCCAGCGAAGTCATTGAAGTCGCGGTAAAACCGGCAGGCTTTCCCTCAGCGTCTAGAAGAGTGATTACTGAAACTCCCGACGCGTGCAATCTAAAGGTTGCCCTGAGTGCCTCGGTTGGTTCTTTTTCTACTGCAAAATTTTCCATGACTCTTTTTCTTCAATCGAACTGATGTCTAGGCTACCGGTAAGTAGCCTCGGCTCTAGAATTGTTACACAAATCAAGTTGGAGGCAAGAGATGGCTATCGCGGTTAACTTGCGAGTTGTAGACCTCCGCTCAAAAGAATTTGACTCAAAAGCCGCAAATCTTGCCGTACCTCGTGCCGCGGTAGATATAACCAAGGCGATTGACCAAATCATTCCGCTGCTTGAGGATGTTCGAGTCAATGGCGAACCGGCCGTGGTAAAGGTCACTCAGGAGCGCGATGGGGTAGACCCCAGGCCAATAAAGGTTTCCGAAGCGGAACTGGCCAATGCACTGACTGACTTAGACCCTTCTCTGCGCAAGGCGATTGAAGAGTCGATTGAACGAGTTTTCAAGGTTTCGCGCGTCAACATGCCGCAACAGACCTCCATGAAATTGGCGGACGGCGCTCTCGTGCACCAGAGATGGCAACCGGTGGATTCTGTCGGGCTTTACGTTCCCGGTGGAAAAGCTGTTTATCCATCTAGCGTGATTATGAATGTGGTACCGGCTCAGGTCGCCGGGGTAGCGCGACTAGCCCTGGCATCACCTGCTCAAAAAGAATTCAATGGACGGCCCCACCCAACCGTGCTTGCCACCGCAGCATTACTTGGTGTCGAAAACGTTTACTGCATGGGTGGTCCGGCTGCCATAGCGGCATTCGCCTATGGATTACCGCAAATTGAATTTGAGCCAGTAAATCTAGTAACGGGCCCGGGAAATATTTATGTAGCGGCTGCAAAGCGCGCCCTGCGCGGAACAATCGGAATCGATTCAGAAGCAGGCACCACCGAAATCTTGGTGTTGGCAGACGCATCAGCTAACGCAAGATTCATTGCCTACGACCTAGTAAGCCAGGCCGAACACGACGAGGCGGCTGCATCGGTGTTGGTGACGGACTCGGTGGAATTGGCAAATGCGGTCATCAATGAACTGTCAGAGTTAGTCTCTGCAACCTCCAGTTCAGAGCGAGTCCGAGCAGCTCTCGAGGGGCAGCAGTCTGCGGTAGTGCTAGTTGACGATATCGAAGCTGGCATAAAGTTCACTAATTTTTACGCAACCGAGCACCTTGAAATCCACACTGAAGACAACCAATCGGTACTTGCAAAGATTACAAATGCGGGTGCAATTTTCATCGGTGAATATTCACCGGTAAGTCTTGGTGACTATCTCGCCGGGTCTTCGCACGTGTTACCAACCGGACAACAGGCGAAGTTTGGATCCGGCCTTGGTGTGCACAGTTTCCTTCGCCCACAGCAAATCATTGAATACGACAAACAAGGTCTCGAGGCCGTCGCCAAACTGGTTGCAGACTTTTCGAAGGCCGAGGGGCTGCCGGCGCACGGCGAGGCTGTGACGGCTCGTTTTCAACGTTAGTTAGCTGCTTTGCGGAGGCAAATGCCCTAATTAATCTTCCCGCTTACTAGGGGTAGGGCCTAGACTTAAATAACAATCAACATCTAGGAGTGCATCCGGAATGTTCTGTCCTTTCTGCCGTTATCCCGACTCGCGAGTAACTGACTCGCGAACCTCGGACGATGGCGCATCGATTCGTCGTCGTCGTCAATGCCCCGAGTGCAACATGCGGTTTAGTACAACAGAAACCGCCAGCCTCACCGTGGTCAAGCGCAGCGGAGTGACTCAGCCATTTAGTAGAGATCGAATTGTTGCCGGCGTTCGAAAAGCCTGCCAGGGGCGGCCCGTGTCTGAGGCCGATCTAGCGCTGTTGGCACAAACAGTCGAGGAGTCGGTACGCGCAACCGGCGCAGCTCAAATTGAATCAAACGACATTGGGCTAGCAATTCTTGAACCACTAAGAAAACTCGATGAAGTTGCCTTCATGAGATTTGCAAGTGTGTACCAGGGGTGGGAAACACTTGAAGACTTTGAAGCGGCAATTAACGTGCTTCGCGTTGGGCGAGACGATCGTGAAGCCGAAGAGATTCAATCGAGCCAAGAGTCGGGCAACTAATCATTAAAGACCAACAACAATCTGTAAAGGTATTGATTCGTTGCTATATCGCCTAATCTTCAAGCTCGTCTTCGCAAGGATGGATGCCGAACGGGCACATCACCTAGTTATGTTTGCAATTCGCCTGGCGGGTGCAATTGGGCTGACTAAGTTTGCAAGATTGAAAGCCAATGGAAAATCCTCGGTGCAGGCATTCGGGTTACATTTCGATTCGCCTTTTGGTCTGGCTGCAGGGTTTGACAAAAACGCCGTGGCCGTCAAAGCGCTAGGGGAGTTGGGCTTTTCTCACGTTGAAATTGGAACTGTCACGGCGATAGCTCAGCCGGGAAACGAAAAGCCCCGACTGTTCCGCCTGATTCCTGATCGCGCACTCATAAACCGAATGGGATTCAATAACCAAGGCGCAGAGGTTGTCGCCAATCGATTGGGATCACTCAGATCAAAGCACGGCTCGAATCTTCCGGTCATCGGCGTCAACATAGGTAAGTCAAAAATTGTTGATGTCGACAATGCTCCGGATGACTACCGACAAAGCGCCCGGTTACTCGCTCCGCACGCGGACTACATTGCTGTCAACGTGTCATCTCCAAACACACCGGGCCTTCGTTCCTTGCAATCTGTCGAGGCGCTGGAGCCAATTCTTGCGGCAGTTTTGCAAGAAGCAAAAGGTACCCCGGTGTTAGTCAAGATTGCACCAGACCTTGCCAACGAAGACATTGCAGCCGTTGCAGATTTGGCTTTGGAACTTGGTCTGGCTGGAGTTATTGCCACGAACACCACAATCGGTCGCGAAGGCCTGAAAACTGATTCTGCGAAAGTCACTTCGGCTGGCGCAGGTGGACTTTCCGGTGCACCGCTCAAAGAGCGGTCGCTAGAGGTGCTGCGCTTGCTTAACGCTCGAATGAATGGCAGGGCAGCGATCATTTCCGTGGGTGGAATAGAAACCGCTGCGGAAGCTGCCGAACGAATTGCTAACGGTGCGACTCTGGTTCAGGGGTACACCGGTTGGATTTACCAGGGGCCGCTCTGGGCTCGAAGAATAAATCGATCTTTCGCCAAGTAGCGATAAAAAACTAAGGCCCTCCGATTAATCAGAGGGCCTTCACTGGTTTTGTATTTCACAAATTTACGGATTGATCTTCTTTACGGAGCTACCTTTGTTCCACGCTTTACCTGCGGCTTAGGAAGTCGCATGGCTCGCATTTGAATTGAACGCATTGCGGCATACCACTTCAAACCAGATTCAACCTTGCTGGCGCCGTACTTTTCTTCAAGAGCGCGAACTGCGCCTCGGCCAAGAATCCATCCGTTCACACCAACACCGATAAACAGTGTCCACATGGTCAGCAAGGTTGCTAACTGGACAACGTATGAATCAATTGCGGAAATTAAAATCACCACGAGGAGCATTGGCATAACCAGCTCGCCGAGTGAAAACTTTGAATCGACATAATTGCGAACGAACTTGCGCTGCGGTCCGCGGTCACGGGCACCGAGGTACTTTTCGTCTCCAGCAGCCATGCCGTTGCGAGCCTTTAGTCGGTCTTCGCGAATTCGAGCGCGATTCGCTTTTTTTGCCTCAGGTGTCTTATTACCGACCAATGGTCGAACATTTGCGGCTTCCTGCTGCTTACGCGAAGGAGTGGCGCGACCTTTTCCGGTGGATTTTGATTCTTGTTCAGTCATTAAGATTCCTCTGAAGTTTGGCTTAGACCTATAGATTACTCGTATGACCTCTCAAAATTCTGCGGAGCAGAAGCTGAATGCAGCACAGTCGCTAATCGAAGATCGATTCCCAAGTTATAAATCGACACTGATCGAACTGTCTAAAATTCCTGGGATTGCCTGGGAGGCTTTTGATCCGGCCGAGCTTGAACGCAGTGCCGAGGCCGTCGCCAAAATATTCTCCGAGACCGGCATTTTTGACTTCGTCGAAATCCGCCGAGCAGAAGCCAATGGAAAACCAGGCGCCCCTGCAGTTGTTGCGAAGCGGGCTGCTAAGGCGGGCAAGCCACAGATTTTGCTGTACGCCCACCACGATGTTCAGCCACCGGGTGACGAAACAGTCTGGCAGACCAGTCCATTTGACCCAGTTGAAAAAAATGGACGCCTTTACGGAAGAGGGGCAGCAGACGATAAGGCCGGGGTCGTAGCTCACCTTGCCGCAATCGAATCACTGAAGGCAATTTGCGGCACGGATTTCGATTTGGGGGTGACCTTGTTTATCGAAGGCGAAGAAGAGGCCGGGTCGCCATCCTTTAGAAATTTCCTCGAAGAAAACCAGGCGGATCTTCGAGCAGATGTAATCGTTGTTGCGGATTCGGGTAACTGGACCGTCGACGTGCCAGCACTCACCACCACCTTAAGAGGCCTGGTCTCACAGGTGATTGAAGTTTCGACCCTCGACCATGCGCTTCATTCGGGCATGTACGGGGGTGCCGTTCCCGACGCCATGATGGCAACGATAAAACTCTTGGCAACCCTGCACACCGATGACGGTTCCGTCGCCATAGCGGGACTTATGCGGTCAACCGCAGACCAGTTGCCTTATTCTGCCGACCAGCTTCGAATCGACGCCGGGTTGCTTGCCGATACCCAGCAAATAGGCCAAGGCAGCATTCTGGACAGAATTTGGACCCAACCTGCACTTACCGTCATCGGAATCGATGGTCAAAGTGTGGCCATGTCCTCAAACACCCTGCTGCCAAGCGTAAAATCCAAAATCAGCCTCAGAATTGCGCCTGGTGAAGACCCCGAGCAGGCACTAGCTCTGCTGCGTGCCCATTTGGAGGCTAATCTGCCATTTGGCGCCAGCATTAGCTATGGCGAGGTCGAGTTGGGCAAGCCATTTGCCGCCGATGAAGGTGGTTGGGCCAAATCCCTTGCAGAACAGGCTTTGGCAGCGGCTTGGGGCACAAAATCCGTGAATATTGGCATTGGCGGCTCGATTCCTTTCATCGCCGACCTAACCGAGGTTTTTCCCGATGCTCAAATCCTGGTCACCGGCGTCGAAGATCCGGATTCCAGGGCGCACAGCCCGAATGAGTCTGTTGATCTAGAAATGCTCAAAAAAGCCATGATCGCCGAATCGCTATTACTGATTTCGGGGAATGCCTTCGACGGCCAATAAGTTAGTCTTAAAGCACCTTAGGAAAGGGGTCAAAAATGACACAGGTTGTAGACGGTTCGACGCTGGAAAGCGGCGTAACGCTGACCGAACAGGCCCAACTCAAGGTGCGCACCCTAATCGACGCTGAAGGTCGCGATGACCTTCGCCTCCGCGTAGCCGTGCAGCCTGGAGGATGTTCAGGCCTGATTTACCAGCTTTATTTCGATGAGCAATTGGCTGACGGTGACGTAGTCAAGGAATTCGATGGGGTAGCGGTAGTTGTCGACAAGATGAGCGTTCCGTACCTTGACGGTGCATCGATCGACTTCGAAGACACCATTCAAAAGCAGGGTTTCACTATTGATAACCCGAACGCTGCCGGGTCTTGTGCCTGCGGGGACTCATTCAGCTAGAAATAGAAAAATATTCCGAAAAAGCCCGGTACTCGAATCACGAACCGGGCTTTTTTGCATTAAAAACCGCTTAGATAGTGTGTTTTATGGCAGTTTTGGGCCAATCGCAAGCGTAGGATAGAAGGGTTACGATTCGATATCTGAAGGGTCGATTGTGCTAAAAAAGCGTGGTCTTAAATGGGCGGTTTTGCCTGTTGCGGCGTCATTGATGCTGCTTCTCAGTGGTTGCTCTGAGCAGGAATTTAGCCGTGGTTTCCTACCTGGCGTTCCAGGAGTAACCAATCACACAGACCGCATTACCGGTCTTTGGACCACCTCATGGATCGTCCTTTGGGGCGTTGGAATCATCGCCTGGGGCTTGATGTTCTTCGCAATTATCGTTTACCGCCGCCGCAAGGGTGAGACCGGATTGCCGGCCCAGTTGCGCTACAACAATCCAATTGAGACGCTCTTCACTATCGTTCCGCTGATCATCACCGTTGGATTCTTCGCTTTTACCGCGCGTGACATGGCAGCAATCGAACAGCCAACCACAAACCCAGATGTAAAGATCCAGGTCGTGGCAAAGCAGTGGAGTTGGGACTTCAATTACGTAAACGGAAACGTTTTCGACTCTGGCGTTCAGTCACAGTTTGCTGGCGAAAAGGGTTCAGAGGCAGCCTTGCCGGTGCTTTACCTGCCAGTAAACAAGTCAGTTCAGATTGACCTGACCTCGCACGACGTAATTCACTCATTCTGGGTAGTGGACTTCCTTTACAAGAAAGACATGTTCCCGGGACGCATCAACCACATGTACTTCACCCCACAGGTTGAGGGC
>ERZ650308.1110-NODE-1110-length-14229-cov-8.797728_pt1 | contig 14229 bp, 13 predicted proteins | sample MGYA00376244_ERZ650308 | MGnify/ENA primary metagenome ERZ650308 (study PRJEB26733, sample SAMN07839295) | wastewater metagenome | biome: small river; feature: stream; material: water | place: USA: North Carolina | collected 2016-04-26 ...
TCCCCACTGATTAGATCCAATGACATATGAAAAATTTTCGATCGCGCGAGCGCGCAATAAAATATGCCAATGCGCTAATCCTGTTTTTTCAACAAACGCAGCAGAAACCACAATAATTTCAACACCTTGTTAATATGGCTTACACAACAGTAACAGATGAATGTCCTTTTATAAGATTTTCGGGAAACACATTAGAGGATGTTGTTGTCGAGAAATCTAAGGTAAAATTAGAACTCGTAGGTACTACTATAAATGTGGTATTTATAAGTGGTGGTGCGCAGATAATATCATGGAACGAAGCACAAGCATTAGAATATGGATATACACCAACTTCCTTATACTCATATATTCTTGGGATATTGAAAGTACAATGCGGTGGCGGTGGCGGAGGTATTGATTCTGTACAAGCAGGAACAAATATTATTATTGATAATTCAGACCCATCTAATCCAATAATTAATGCTACATTCTCGCAAGAGGGAAAGTATTTAATTAGTGGTGGTGCTGCATGGAGTGGAACAGGACTTACTTATGATGTTACTGCTTTAACTTATTTCTTTAATGGAAATAAAATATCACTTGGACTTGAACTTCCTAAATCAGTTGCAGTACTTTTATTAACTGCTGGCTCTGCTCCTAAATTAGTTAAAGCTTCCGCTGCTGTTGTGGCACCTGTTCCTCCATTAAGAACTGATGTTGCAGCAAGATCCCATCCACCAGCAGCTCCATAACTAATCAAACAATCTATGTCATAATTAGTTGCTTCTGTAACAGCACCAGGATTCCCTTTATACAAAGCACCTCTTGTATATCGATTGTCTGAAAAACTTCCAATAAAAAATGTCCTTCCACCAACTGAGCTAAATTCAAAATAATAATTTGTATTTGCCAATAAACTATAATTAGCATTATTGAATGTCCATGTACCAGTTACAAAATTAAATTCTGAACCAATCCATGGCGCATTGATACTCGTTTCACTTGTTGCTAATAAATTACCATTTGGAGCATCATATAATTTCAAAATAATTACATCAGATGCAGTCCTGATTGCCACACTTGCCTTTATTGAAACTAATTTTCCAGCATTTAATGTTTGTATTGTTTGTCCCATCGCAGCATTTGCATATGTACCATTAGCTCCAAAACCTCCTGTACCTTCTACATTTAATGTAGAACCTGTGTAGGCCTGTAATTTGTTTAAAGTAGTATTAAAAATTACCCCGCCAGAACCAGGACTAGCAATCGCATCTCTTTGTGAAGTGGTCATTCTTGGAGGGTAAAATAATTTAGTAGTAGAAGAAATTTCAAGAGCAGCGGAACTAGTAGTAACGGATGTTCCAATACCAACACTTCCATTTAACAATACAGACCCTGTACCACTAGGTGTCAAACTGACGTTTTGGTTGGTACCACCTGCCGCAAAAGTCAATGCTGAAGTTCCAGTAATTGAACCAGTAGTTGTTCCTGTACCGCCCTTTGCAACTGCAATTGTTGTCCCACTCCATGTTCCACTTGTAATTGTACCTACACCTGTCAAACTAGAATTCACTACATTACTTGCTAATGTAGTTCCTGTTAAAGTATTCGCATCTGCGGCAATCGTAATATTTGCACTACCATCAAATGCTACACCATTTATATTTTTTGTAGCAGCTAACTTAGTTGCAGTTGATGCATTTCCAGTTAGATTCCCCGCGAAATTTGTTGCCGTCACAGTACTCAAACCAGCTAATGTAGTTGATGTAGCACCCAAGGCGATATTCGTTGAACCTATTGTTAAAGCACTATTCGCTAATTTACTATTCGCAATTGCTGTACCACTCCAAACACCTGTCGTTATTGTTCCAACTGTAGTGATATCTGTTCCAACTAATTTATTTGCAGTAATGCTTCCAGCTAATTTTGCATTTGAAATACTACCATCAGCCACACCCGCATTGGCACTTTGCATATCTACATATGCTTTCACTGCTTTTTGAGATGGGAATAGAATATCACTTGGACTCAAAGCACCTAAATCTGTTGCTGTACTTTTATTTACAGCAGGCTCTGCACCCAAATTTGTTAAAGCTGCAGCAGCAGTTGTTGCGCCTGTACCACCTTTTGCTAAAGCAATTGTAGTTCCACTCCATGTACCCGAAGTAATAGTACCTAAAGTAGTGATATCTGTTCCTACTAATTTACTTGCAGCAATATTACCAGACAACATTGCATTGGTCACTTTATTGACCCCAATCGTTGTTGTAAATGAACCAGAACCTGTACCCGTAACATCACCTGTTAAAGTAATGGTTTGGTCACCTGTATTGGTGCCACTCAATATCGCATCACTATTTAATGTTAATGTTTTACCCGTATTCGCAACACCTGTTCCACCATTTGCTCCTAAAACGATACCCGTTACATTACTAGCAGTACCTGTTGTATTTTGATTCAAAGTTGGAATGTCATTCACTGTAATTGACCTAAATAATGGCAATCCTGTAGCACCATCTGGAGAAGCAAAAAATTGGTTTGCTGACTGACTTACAAATGCAGGTTGTTTTGCATTGAAAGTATTCCAATCAGTTGAACTCAAATAACCATTCGTATTAGTATTGGCTTGGTTGATTGAAAACACACCAGTACCTGCAACATACGTCAATGGCGAAGTAGCACTGAATGCAGCTCTAGCCAATGTGTTTGAATAATATTTATTTGTAGCACCTTCAGTTACATTATCCGTAGTCAAAACAACACTAGGTCCAGCATTCCCATTCACACTAGTAACAGAAGTTGGAACTGCTAATTGAACCCAATTAGATGCTACTGCATAATTTGATGCACTTAACACATAGTTTCTGTTATTGTCAGTTCTAATTGCAATACTACCAACCACAGCATTTGATAATGCAAGCATCGCAGACTCACTTGCTACTACTGTTGCGCTCTGGAAAGAAATAGCAGGTATTTGGTTAGAAGGAATTTTTCCATCATTACCCAATGTTGCTACTCCATTGTTTGCGGCTTTTTGTGTTGCGTCGATTTTATTATTAAAATTATTCCAATCTGTAGAAGCAATATATCCATTTGTAGATGCACTCGCTACAGGTATACTAATGGTGTTAGCCACTCTCGTCAATGGAGCGGAAAAAGTTAATGGCGCTTCAAAATCAGCAATTGCACTATTTGCGGCTGTACCAAAAGTTCTTTGAGCTAACACATCAACACCAATAGACAAACCTAATGCTGTTCTTGCAGCATTGGCAGTATTAGCACCTGTACCACCATTTGCAATGGCAACAGCCCCTGAAAGTTTATTGACGCTCACACCACTAATTTTTGAATCATCTACAGCACCGTTTGCAATTTTAGAAGTTGTGATTGCATTTAATGCAATAGTTGGCAAATCAGCTGTACCTGATAAATCACCAGCTAGTTTTAATTTACCTTTCACTAAAGTAGATGCATCAGGTGATCCAGACACCTGCGTTTCAACAAATGTTTTTACCGCTTTTGCAGATGGATATTTAGTATCTGAACTACCGTCCGCTGAGATATCAATTGATTTATTATTTTGATTCTCTTTTAGTCCTAAAGCAGTTGTTACATCAGTAGTATTCGCTTTTAATGCTAACGAATTAGTTACATCGGTTGCATTTGCTTTTAATGCCAATTGATTATAAATTGCCGTGCTATCAAATGTTTTAGCATTCAATTGCGTTGGTGTAACATATTTAGTCAAACTATCTGCAACATTTAATTTAGTAACAATTGCATTCAAGATTGGCGTTTGATCGAATGTCTTTGCATTCAATTGCGTTGGTGTAACATATTTTGTACTATCCGCAATATTTAATTTCTTATCTAATCCAAACACATTGCCAGCATATAATGCATAAGGCACTGTACCAAACGGAGAAGTTCCAAGATCGATTAAATCTTTTGTGTAATCCCATCCTGTAACAGGAGCAATTGGCGTAATCGCAATTTTAAGATTTAAAAAATACGGCCCTTGTGCCCAGTCAACTAAATTTAATCCTGTAACAGTACCGCCAAGTCTTTTACCTTGACCAACACTGATACCAAATACACCTGAGGCATCAGTTGTTGTCTCATGTTCCTCAATTAAAACCTTGACGCCGGATTCGGTGCTTTGAATGATACTAGACTGTACAAAAATCTTTCTATCTTTTGCTGGATTCGAATACTGATCTCTCGCAACAGCCTGAAAGATAATTCCATTTGCAGCAGTCTGTGCTCGCAATTGGCTTTGTACTAGTGATAATAAAACAAAAGCTACAACAAAACCGATGTTTAATTTTACATGTTTCTTCATAATCGTACTTTTCAAAATCTATTATTAATTCGCTTTTATAAATTTAATGGCATCCACATAAGTTGCAGATTCAATTTTTAGGATATAACTACCATTGACTAATCCACTTAGATCGATGTTCAATCCTTGGAATAAATTATACCCTGTTTCTTTTTGAGTTCTAATCAATGCACCCTCCGTTGACCAAATACTCAAATTAAAAGTTTCAGTTAAAGGTGGCGTATTGTTTAATTTAACTTTTGCATATTGATTCACTGGATTAGGAAATAACCTTACACCTAGGCTATTAATTTTCATAGTCACTTCGCAATTGATTGCAAACTGGCCATTCCCTCTAGCGCCATTTAAAACAGCAATACCACTCTGTACATCTATACAAGCGGAGACACTGTTAAATTGAATTGCAAGTCCATTACTTGCTGTTCCTGGCAAAGTACCAACTGAACTCATTATAAAATGAGAAGTTTGTGATTGAGCAAATAAATAACCCAAGGAAAAACTAAGAATTAATATTGTTTTTTTCATACTATTTATTTGTACTGAAATACAATTTGGTTGGCACTGTTGATCCAGTTGCTGTATATTGTAATATTAAATTATTGGCACCAACTGACTCAACATTGTACAAATACTCTACGTTATTTGTGCTTGTCGTTTTTGCTTGCACATGTATTTGCAACTGATTGCCCACTTTTTCTATTGTATACGTACCTGTTAATCCATCAGAATCTAAAGTCGTTTTGTTTTTCAAGAAATCAATAAAATAAGTTGATTGACCAACATAAGTACGCTTAGTCGTCCCTGTAATGCTAAAATCTAAATACCAAGTTTTGTCAGAAAGCAATTGATAAGAAAGTTGCACATCTGCATTTGATGTTTCTTTTTTACAACCAGTCAGTTCTGTAACAAAAACACCCATCAATAAAAATGCGATTGTATATTTTAAAATCTTTTTCATGTTATTTTCTTTTAGAATAAATCATTTGCTTTAATCATCATACCTAATTCAAAATTGTTCATATAGGTATTGATTGGCGACTTAGTGATGGAATGCAGTCCTTGTTTATAATGAAAAAATAATGTGTAGTAGTCATTGTTATCAAACTCAACACCAAGTTGAGCCCTTAAAAATAGTTTACGATAATTATCACGCACCTGATTGTCTAAACTCTGACCAGACATGCGAACATCTACACTTGGCCCAGCCAAAAAGTAGAATTTATATTTACTAGTATCCTTCAAAGGAATGATTTGCTTGTACAAAGCAGCAATATTCATTGTGAAAAGCTGATCTTCTGCTTTAAAACTGGAAAAGCTTCCAATAAATGGCGCTAAACTCTTAACGTCTTTGTAATTGGTTCCTGTAGAAAATTTATTTAAAGTAAGCGCTAATGCAAACGGATACTTGTTTTTGAATTTACCATCCATTCTTATCCCAGCCATAAACCCTGGCTTGAAGACATTTTTTTGTTCAACTGAGTATACAAATGGGGAACTAAAGCTTCCAGAACGGATATTTTGCTTTGCAAAGTTCATACCACCCAAAAGGTAGATATCCATCTCGCCAAAATTCGATTCAACTTTACTGATGGATTTTGTAAAGCTCTTTTTGAATTTCGACAACCCAACACTCATATTACGATTAAATGCCAAGTGTGCTTTTTGAAACTTGGATAAACTCGAGTCAGCTGTTGAGGTTTTTAAAGATTGTCCATTAAGAGAAGAAGCACTAGATATTAAAATAAATGCTAATGTGATAAATCTTGTACTCATATTTTAAAAATTCTAAATATTAGATGACATTATGCCAAAATCAGCATAATGCTTCTCGCGCGCGGAGGCGCGTAAGGTAGAATCAATAAAATCAATGAGAAAATATGAGAGGTTCGGATTTGTACGGATTTATAAAATCCGTACAAATTTCATTAATTATTCTGCTTATTGAGGAACTCAGAAGGCGTTAAGCCCATTTTCTGCTTGAACGCATTAAAAAAAGTTGTTCTAGATCCAAATCCTGCCTGTTTTGCTAAAGCGTCAAGTGTTAGTAGTTCATTGCTTCCATTTTCAATTAAATAGATCACAAAATTGATTTTATGGTCGTTTTTCCATGTATTAAAATTAATATTCAAGTGTTCGTTGAAGTAATAACTTAAGTGGTGTACAGGTATATCTGTATCTGCAGACATGGTTGAAAGGCTAAAATCAGGATTCAGAAATGGCTTTTTCAAGCAATATTGTTCAATTTTATTGTGTAATAATTCCAGTTTCTCAGGAGAAATCTCAAAGCTTCTAACCACTTTTTTAGCTGATTCCCCTAGATCGTCGGACTGAGCTTTTTGGATCACTACAAAGTCCAGCTGAGGTAAACCATATAAAATATTAGGAAAAAATAGAAGTGACACATTGAATAAAACCAAACCAATTAAGGTGATATTTAAAAAATAATACCCTTTTACTTCTGCAATTTTATAATCCAAAGTCTGAAAAGAGAAAATTGAAAAAATTAAAAAACTTGTATAAACCATCATTGCATTAAACAATAAAAAACAAAGCCATTTAAATATTAGTTTAGATTGTTTATCATCAGGTCTTTCATACTTAAACTTCAGGATCATCAATCTAATACAAACAAAAACATATATTAACCCAATCATTGGTCTGAATAAAAAATTTACAACAGAAGGAAGAAATAAATATTGGTGCTTTAATATTTCCGCAGGATTGGTTAAGACACGATCGGCATAGGCCATCTTTTGATCAAAAGAGCTAAATAAATGTGGTAAAATATTGATGAATAGAATTAATGCTGGGATAAAATGCAAAAGATCGAATTTAGAAAGTCGATAGTCATCTCTTAAAACACCTCTAACATAAAAATACAATATTGGCCCAACGCTTAAAAACAATGGCGTAAAATTGGCTAACAATATTGCAATCATCAACTTATTTCCAGCATAAATTGTGGCATAATGCGCCAAGGAATACAAATTATTAATAAAAAAGAAGCCGAATAAAAAAATATTAACCCTATTGGACTCTTTAATATTAATGAGCAATAAGAATGATACAATAAAGCCTAATATGGTAATATATAATAACAAGGTGGACAAAATTAATTTATATCCTTCAAACTCTAGTAAAAATAATAGACTTTAATCGAATAATTATAGTCAACTTGTAGCCTAGCCCAGGATCGAACTGGGATTTAGAGCTTCGGAAACTCTTGTACTAACCATTGTACGACAAGGCCATAAAACAAAATTAAACAAATGGCTATTGACTTACCGTCGAAACAAAACCTTGATTGCCGCTGGCAAAAATATCAAAGTTGGCAAAGTCCGCATAATTTGAATGTCCTCCAATAGGTTGGAAGTATTAGACAGGAATTTGAATATTGTCGCTGCCTTATTCTTTTTAAAAATGCGGGCGAATATTTCGTCACCTGACATTTTTTTATTTATCAGAATATAGAGTAGCACTGCGTCATAAAATTGATGTCTTGTATGGTGGACCGACGGATCCAATTTTTGATGCTGATTTAATTGTTGCACAATTCTTCTTGCTTGCTCTTGTATAAACTGAAAAGCATATCCAGTACTTGCTTTAACTGCATCCCCCATCGTTCCAATTGAAACAATGTTCGCATTTTTAGTGGCAAATTTTTTTGTAGTCATTGGTATAGCACCCATTTCAGTGTGCAACACCTTGTAGTTCAAACCTTGATAATGCTTGGACAGATAAGCATCAATGACTTGATCATATTCCGATTCTAAAATAATACCAGGTGAAAATAATGTATACTCTATCAATGCCTTTTTATTAGTCATAGGCAATAAGTACATGAAAGCCGTAGCGTCCATTTGTGGCACATTAAAATCCATTAATCTAGCTACCGAATCATCCAAGACAGGTTGATCAAATTCAACGACAAGCCCTTTAAAATGCTGCCAAAGACTTGGTTGAATTTGCATTTGGATTTTCACACTTGAAAACACATAAGAAGCAATTGCAGCCCCCCCCTCCCAAGCAACCCTCGCCTCATGTAAATCAATTGATTCAATTGATTTTACACTTGCAAGCTGCCAATCTATTGTATCATATTGTTTTGCAAATGCAGTTACGAATTGATAAAAATCAATGCCTTGTATCATTTTATATTCAAAAGGCGATGTGGGCAAGACACGCGTCATAGCGTCTTTACGAACCTCAATTGAGCTCCATTTATTACATACGATGGACTCGAATGGACCTTGGGTTGCTTCCCAAAAACACCAGGTTCGATCATTGCCTTTGTCAAAATTCGTATCTATAACCAGTATTTTTTTCTTACACAAGATTGGATCCTGTAATAGATGGTATAACAAAGAATAGCCGGCACATCCAGCACCGGCTATTATATAATCATATTTCTTTTCTGCTTGCAAGGACTATCCGTTATTTTGAATCATTTCATCTCTTCTCACTTTATCCCAATATTTTTTTGCAACTATTAGCATACCAAAACTTTCTCCTTCTTCTTTACCCAAATGCTTATGGTGCATTTTATGCGCCCAACGTATTGCTTTAATATACCTGTTATTAGATTTTGTAAACCATTTGATTCTTTGATGTATAATCACTTCGTGTACAATAAAATAGGCCAATCCATACATAGCAACACCTGTTCCAATACCTGATAACCAAGGCATTGCATTAAAAGTGCCATAAAATATACAAGCCATACTTGGAATCGCAAATATCAAAAAGAAGGCGTCGTTCTTTTCAAAAAAATGGCCCGTTGGTTGATGATGATCTTCGTGTAAATACCATAAAAATCCATGCATCACATACCTGTGTGTCAACCATGTAACACCTTCCATTACTACAAAAGTCAACAACATCGAAATTAAGAAAATCATAAAATAGGATTTAATGACGCAAAGTTACTATAACAAGTTTAAGCTTGTTCTAATTTTTGCATTGAATAAAATAAACAATTTGCCGTAGTCAGGAATCCTGATTCTAGAACTCAATAAAGCACCATGCTGCGTACTTTTGATCTTTTTAAATAAGGAATAATAATATTTGAAGGCCACATACACTCCAAATCGGCATTGAACTGGCAATGCTTTAATACCAACTAGTGCCGCATCAAAATCACTTTGAATATCTGCCTCAATTGCTACTTTGTCTGCCATTGTGAAATTACTAAAGTCACAATTTGGGAAGTACATTCGCTCCATACCTACAAAATCAGCTTTTATATCCCTTAGAAAGTTTACTTTCTGAAAAGCAGCACCCAGCCTCTGAGCAGATGGCTTTAAAATTTCATATTGCGCCTCATTTCCATTACAGAAAATCTTCAAACACATTAAGCCAACGACTTCCGCACTTCCAAAAATATATTGATTATAACTATCTTGATTGTGATACTGCTGACAAAGATCCATTTCCATACTATACAAGAACGCATCCAATAAAGTACGATCAATATGAAATTGATTGTATGTCAATTGAAAACGATGCAAAATAGGGTTTAAACTTATTCCTTTATCCAAAGCCTCATAGGTGTCCGCCTTAAATTTAGCAAGCAAATATGCTTTATCGTAATCATGGAAAGTATCTACAATTTCATCTGCAAAGCGAACAAATCCATAAATATCATAAATTGGCTGTCGTAAAGATTTATCCAATAATCCTATAGCAGAAGAAAAACTAGAGCTATACAACAATGTAGTGTATTTACTACTTTGCGCGGTCACTTGATCATATAATTGCAATGAAGACATAGTTAAATTACTTTGTGTTTTTGATCAACCAATTGAGCGACTACTTCTCCACTAATTAAACTCGGTGGTACACCTGGTCCTGGCACTGTTAGTTGTCCAGTGTAATATAAGTTATTTACTTTTTTACTTTTACAACTTGGCTTCAAATTTGCAGTTTGTAGCAATGTATTGGCTAATCCATAGGCATTGCCTCTAAAAGAATGATATTCTTCTTTAAATTCTTTCACTGCAAATGAACGCTTATATACAATGGCATCACGAATTGATTGTCCAATACGTTCTTCGAAACGCTTGATAATCATTTCAAAATATTGATCTCTAATTGCTTCTGTATCTCCTTCTAGTCCGGCTGCAATTGGAATTAATAAAAATAGATTTTCACAGCCTTCTGGCGCTACAGTAGGATCGGTCACAGATGGCACACTAGCATAAAATAAAGGACGCGTTGGCCATTTTGGATCTGTATAAATTTCCTGTCCATGTAAGCCAAAATCAGTATCAAAAAAAAGTTGATGATGTTCTACACCAATTAATTTTTTATTCAATCCCACATAATACAGTAATGAGCTAGGTGCCATCACCCTTGACTCCCAATATTTTTGAGAATAAGATTGATAAGCAGGTGCTAATAATGCAGTTTCAATATGATGATAATCCCCAGCACCAATTAATACATCCATTGTGTATTGATGCTTTGTTCCAGTACTACTGTTTATTGTATTTACAGCAACCGCTTTACCTGAAACAACATCTATGGAAGTGGCTTCCTCTCCTAATTTAAACTGCACACCTAATGAGACTGCAAGGTCATACATGGCTTGCACAATACTGTACATGCCAAATTCTGGATACCAGGTTCCTCCTTTGATATCTGCATAATTCATTAAACTATATAATGCAGGCGTTTTTTCTGGCAATGCACCCAAGAACAATACAGGAAATTCCATCAAAGATTGTATTGACGGATGTTTAAAAAATTTAGCAACGTGTTTTTTCATCGACTGAAAAACATCCAACTTAAACACTCCTTTCACTAAATCGATATCCAAAAACTCGGTTAGTGACAAACCTGGTTTATGTACTAATTTACCAACACCTACGTCATATTTAAATTTTGCTTCTGCCATGAAAGTATCTAAAGCCTTAGCTGCTCCAGGTTCTACAGATTCCAATAAATTTTGTAATTCAGTATAATTAGCGGGAATATCCCAAGCTTCTTTTTCGAAATAAACCCTGTAGGAAGGATCCAACCTTTTTAAGGAATAATAATCACTTACTTTTTTCCCAAATGCATTGAAATAATTTTCGAAAATAGTTGGCATCCAATACCAGCTTGGGCCCATGTCAAAAGTAAATCCCTCCGCTTTAAACTTTCTAGCCCTTCCTCCAGGCAAGTCATGTTTTTCAATGATTGTTACATTCCAACCTTTTTGCGCCAAGAAGCTTGCTGCAGACAATCCTGCGAAACCTGCTCCTATAACAATCACTTTTTGGGATTTCGATGACATGAATTTAATAACGTTGGATCTTTTGTTTTAAAATTTTACGAGCAAAATGTATTCTACTTTTAATTGTACCTAGAGGTTCATTTAGCGCTTCTGCGATCTCATTGTATTTATAACCTTCATAGTATAAATTAAATGGCGTTCTAAACAATTCTGGCAAATCGTGTATGAATTGATTTACTTCTTTCAAATTTAAGTTAGTTATTCCATCATTCAACACCTTGTTAAAGGTTTGATCAATTAAAAAATCGTTTGGGCTATGATCCAACACAGTAGATTGCTTGGCTTTACGACGATAATCATTGATGAAGATATTACGCATGATGGTATACAACCATGCCTTAATGTTGGTACCCACATTGTATTTGTCTTTATTAGATATCGCTCGATACAAAGTATCCTGATATAAGTCCTTTGCAGACTCATAATCCTTGGTAAGATTGATTGCAAATGGTCTTAAAAACTCTGCATTTTCGGTAAGTAATAGACTAAATTCTGCGTTTGACATACAATTTTGTTTAACATTTGAATTGTAAAGTTAAACAAATTAAAAGCAGACTGCCCAATTTTTGTTTAATATTTTATAAAATAAATTAAACAAAATAAGCCCTAAACCTAAATTGCTGACTACAAGCCAGTTAGTTAACCAGTTCTGTCAGCAATATTAATTAAAGGCATGTTTTGGGGGAAACATACCCATCGGGAGTACCCTAAATTTCTTGTAAAAAAGAGATCGTTTCGGCCAAACTACGTTTCAAATGGATGTTGTTGGCGATTTTACCTTTGTATTCTTGGATTAATTGACCTGATAAAATAATTGGAATTTGAGGATTGATGCTTGCTAAATTGGTAAAGAATTTATCCAATTTAAAGTTTCTAGCAGGAGAAGTAATATGACAATATAAGTAATCAATCTTTCTCAGTTCGGTGATATATTTTAAATCCACCATGGGCACATTTGCACCAAGGTAATCTACATAAATACCTTTTTGTTTTAATAAAAAATGGACATACAATAACCCTAATTCATGGTACTCCCCTTCTGGCATAAACAAAACAATACGTTTGCCATAATTCAATAAAGGCGTTAATTTTTCAATACCTAAAATGATCTTTTGACGAATAATATTGGTTGCAAGATGCTCTTGAGCTGGATTGATATGATTGGTCACCCAAAGAATGCCTACACGCTCAAGATATGGAAAGATAATTTCGTTGATCGTTTTTTCAATTCCTTTTTGTCCAATGTACACATCTAATTGTCTTTCAAACGCCACCATATTCAAACTCACCATTTCTTTGATTAAGGCATTCACAACGCGCTCTTTTTGAGCATCTAGTTGATTCAAGGCCATAATCTTTTCTTCCATCTGCGCCGCAGACATCTTATCAATATGCGAAATCTTAAAACCGTATTTATTTAACAAGGAAACGTTTAGAATCACTTTTAATTCCTCTGCAGAATAAGAACGGATATTGGTTTCAGTTCTTTGTGGCTGCAAGAAATTATAACGCTGTTCCCATATACGAATGGTATGCGCTTTAATTCCAGAGATTTTCTCTAAGTCCTTGATGGTATAAGATGACATACTACAAAAACAACAATTTGGCAGAAAAGTTCATTTTAACAAAAAAAACTACTTTTTTAACCCACGCAGGTACTCTCCATACCCACTTTTGGCATATTTATCCGCCAAAACCATCAATTGTGCCTTATCAATAAAGCCCATTCTATAGGCTACTTCTTCAATACATCCAATCTTCTGACTTTGACGTTTTTCAATCACACGCACAAATTCACAAGCGTCGGCTAAAGATTCAAAAGTACCTGTATCTAACCAAGCAGTGCCTCTATTCATGATACCCACTTGTAATTGCTTGCGTTCTAAATATACTTTGTTGACATCCGTGATTTCATATTCGCCTCTTGGTGAAGCAGGAATATTCTTTGCAATTTCAACTACTTGATTCGGGCTTGCCGATTCGACTCTCGGATCAAGGGAAATTCGGTCAACCGCGTCGGCTACTTCGTCTGATGTTAGGTCGTCGGCGAAGTCAACCGATTTGAAGCCGTTACCTAAATCGACCGAGTTCTCTAGGTCTACGCCTGCAAAGTTTTCTCCGGTTGGTTCACCGTTCGGTGCGATTGGACTCACGGCAGGCTTGTACTTCACGATCAAACCAACTGCCGAGTTACTGGTTTCGGGGGTCGAATTGTTTGGAGTCATTCGAGCTTCGGCGGAGGTTGCACTCAGCGAACTGGCTAGTACCGCAGCCAGGGCCAAATAGGTAAATCCCCGAAGTTTCATATAGTCAACGTTAAGTCTGTTTGCTGAGAATTCTCTGGGTTACAAAGATTTCTGGAGCATTACAACGCCCACCCATTTGCCAAGCTTGAAACCAACCTTGGCAAGGCGGCCGTGTTCCTCAAAACCGAATTTTTTGTGCATGGCAATCGATGCCTCGGTGCCGCGATCTGAAATGACTGCGACAACTTCGCGAAGACCCGCTTTTTTACCGCGAGCCAAAAGGTCTTTTAGTAATTGAGTACCAATGTGCTTACCTCTTGCCGAAGGCTTGAGGTAAATCGAGTTCTCAGCGGTGCGACGATAGGCCGCCTTCTGACGCCATGGTG
>ERZ650308.1111-NODE-1111-length-14223-cov-5.611872_pt1 | contig 14223 bp, 5 predicted proteins | sample MGYA00376244_ERZ650308 | MGnify/ENA primary metagenome ERZ650308 (study PRJEB26733, sample SAMN07839295) | wastewater metagenome | biome: small river; feature: stream; material: water | place: USA: North Carolina | collected 2016-04-26 ...
TATAAATGCTCCTGCGCTGCCTGTATTTACCGCCAAAGCAGTTGCAACACCAGTACCTAATCCGGTAATTGAACCAACTGCCGGAGTAATGGTTGTGTTGGATGCCGCTGTAATCAATCCTTTGCCATTAACGGTGAACGTACCTACTTGTGTAGCACTACCGAATGAACCAACATTGCTGTTAACAGTTGCAAGCGTACCCGCAGCCGTTACGTTTGCGCTGCCATCGAATGAAGGGCTTGTATAAGCAAGATCGCCGGTAATTGAAATTGTCCGGCCCGTTGACAGTGCTGTTGCTGTACTGGAATTACCTGTTAATGCACCAACAAAAGATGTAGATGTTACAGATGATAATCCTGCCAGCGTTGTTGATGTTGCACCCAATGAAATATTGGTACTGCCGATAGTTACAGAATTATTCGCCAGGTTTGCGTTGGCAATGGCAGTACCATTCCAAACGCCTGTTGTAATGGTGCCCAAAGTTGTTATTGAACTTTGGCCCATATATGCCGCTGAAATATCTATTACAGGAGTTGCGCCGCCTGTTGAGGTGATACGGTTTGTGGTACCTGAAACGGAGGTTACAGTACCATCGCCTGTACCTGCGCCAATTGCAGTACGAAAAGCAGAAGCACTTAACCAGTCCACACTATTGTCAGCATTACCCCTTAAAAACGTTATTGCAGATGGATTAGTTGAGGTGAAAATATTTTGGCCGATTGTGGTGCCACCTAAAGAAGTACGGCCTGTTGATGCGGTTAAACCTGTTGCGCCGCCATCCCATTTATTTCTGTCGGTATAGGCTGTATTCCAGTTAGTACTATTATCGGTAATTGAGGTTGTCCAGGCACTACCTGTTGATACTGCTATGCCTGCTGCGGGATAAACCATTGAACCGCCACCGCCGGCTGCAATTGCACTATCTGCATAATGCTTTACATACAATTTCGTTGCCAGTAAAGAACTGTCCACCCCTATAATAATGTTTGGGTAGGTGCCTGATATTAAGTTGCCCCAGCCTGCGGAGAAAATAAGTGTATCTACATAAGTAAATTTACCCCCTGTATTCCAGCGTAATGCTTTGTTGCCTGCACCTGCTGAAAGTGTTGCCCAAATATCTTTCCATGTGTTGCCACTTCTTCCAAAGTCATAAGTATTATTATAATACGGAATAACACCATAACTACTACCGGTATATGTAATAGGGGTATTGTTGCTGTAAGTAATTAAATCATTAGCGTTATACAATAACCCACCCGGATTTCCTCCATCAGACGAATTTCTCATAGCCATCACAGAGCTTCCCCCTTGTGCATCTATAGTTAAGGCACTCGCCATTCCGGTAGGTGCATAAAAATATCCCGACGATGGTGCGTATGGTGTTTCCCTACCTACTTCTATAGTCTGCCCACCTACTGGCATTGTTATACCTCCATTTGGTATATATAGCTTCCCGAAAAGTACTTTTAAATTAATACCTCCAGTCGTTCCTGAGCCGTCAATGCCATTTATCTTTAAAGTCCTTCCTCCTAATCTCATAGGTGGCTGATACCCTTCAGTGTAGCAATCATCTACTACAGTGGACGCATTGGCATTTACGATGTACATTGAGCCTCCTGAATAATATCTTGTAGCAGAATCCCAGTTGTATACTATTGGTAAACCTAAAGTATCCCAGTAAGTGCCTATATTTAAGTCTGGTCTTTTGTTATAGTTGCTATCCGTGTATGGGTCGCCAAAATACCCATCTCTTCCCGGCAGGCACGTATAAGAAACTCCAAGGTAACCTACTGTTACTTTAGCGCCAGCAACTGCCTGTCCATTAAAAGCCATGTGCCCTTTACTATGATGGTTGCCTAATAGCCCATTATCGTAGAACCCCCATCTTCGGTTCTGGTTGCTTACACATTGATTAAAGTCAATAATATTTGCATCACAACCTTCAATAAAAAACCCATTAGTGCAATTTTGCGCCTTCACATTTATATACGATGAACCGTCTGCTACTCCGTAGTTATTATTATCACCAGATGGCACTAAAAGGCATGAAGATATATGAATACCATCCCCATCAAAAGATGATACTATTACATTATTTAGTTGCAGAACAGCATTAGTTGTAATAGCATGGTTTTGCAAGCTCGCAAGACTATCCCATATAGCAGCAGTGTACATAAATATATTTTTCATGCCTGCTGTAAAAATCGGGTCACCATAACTGTATTTAAAAACAAATCCTTTTGAAGTATGTGGCTTAAATTGCAATAGTGTAGCTATATTATCTAATGTGCCATCACCTTCAATAATAACAGAATGGTCTACTAATATTGAATCCATAAACCAGTACGAATTTTGATACCCATATTGTGCTGCTGGAATATATATTTTTTTAAAACGTGGGTGAGTTTTTGTGTATGCCAATATTTGTCTAAACACAGGAACCATATTATTTTCTGATTCTGATAAAGATAAATTGTATGGGTGAAAATCATACCATAGTGCGTTTAGGCGTTCATCATAAGTAGCCCTTAACCACTTCCTTCCCAAAGCATCAATAAATATCATTCCATTATCTACTGCATCTGAACCACTATATAATGTAAATGTACCTCCTCTCAAAGTATCTTTTACTATTACGGAATTAGCATAACTGGCAAAAGTTGAAAAATCTGTAACCTCATCTAATACTAAATAATCAAGTATTTTCTGTACCGTATCTTTAATCTGCTGTTTAGTATATACAACCAAACTATCTACTCCCTTCTGCCGCCAGGCTCTTGTGCTTAGTTGCAAGCTATCTACGCTTATAGTTCTCGATGCGCCTGAAATATCTATAATAGTACCGTAGCCTTTCCGTACTGCACTATCAGAGCCGCTGCCTCCAGAACCTATACTATCTTTTATTGCATAGGGTGTGCCGTTTATAATAAAATATATTGAATCAATACCTGGAGTTCTATACACAGTAGTTACGGCTGTTATACTGCCATTTACTATGTTCCATTTAGTTAAATCATTACTTCTACTCCAAAAGAAATCAACTGTACGAATGGTAAGACCTGCTATGTTTTTAAGGATACCACCTTTGTAATTATTTGCAGCCGTTGTATCAGCAAATGACATGCGCCAACGAATACCTAAATCTGCGCCCGTTATCCCTTTCTGCCACCATTCTGTTAATTCACTTCCTTGGCCTACCTGATTAGGTAATTGACCGTAGGATTTGATGCTAATTATGATGAATAAAATAATGAGAAGCCTTTTCATAATCAAATTTAGTTATTTTTTTAATAATATTATGGAATATATTCAGTGACTAAATCTTGTTCCACCCCACTTAGGTCAGCAGAAAAAGCAACCACATCGGCAACAGAAGCATACCCACAAATTGATTCATCAACTGCAAGCACCCTTCGTGGAATCTCTTTGTATTCAGAACTATTTCCAGCAATTGTAAAATTGCTGAACAAAGCACCATTAATAAACAATCCACTTAATTCAACACAGCTTATCCATACCTGTACTGCAGAAGCAGAAGTATTACATAAGTGTAGTGATATAATAGCTACTTCATTACCGGTATCATCCCAATTCCTAAACAACTCTGTTTCGGTATCTTTTAATAATCTTTTAAGTGCTGCTACTGCCATAAAATTTATTTTAACTTAAAATATAATTTAGTATCCCACCTGTAACAGGGTTTTTTTGTCGCTGTTTACGAAATGTTATTTTTACTGCGCCAATCAACGCTTGTCCAAATGCCATACTTAAATCGTTTTCATGCGTATCTCTTGAATTAAATTTAAGCAGATCATTAATTAAATCTAAAGACCAAAATTGTTCTAATAAATATGGATCGTCCGGAGTTAATGGGGTATTGGTAACGGCATCCATAAGCCCAATCATTTCTTCTAAAAATGCGTTCCTGCCACCGCCTGTTGGTGAATCTCCTTTTATCTTTGAATCTTTTTTCTCCCCTATTTTGGGTAGTAACCAATTCATGTACCCTCTATCTTCAAACCAATCAATAATTTTGTCATTGATATTTTCTACCTGTACTAATGAACGATTGAATACCGCAGCTTTAATTGCATCTTCATAAAATGTTTCTGCATGTTGTGGACGTATGCAATAAATAAGAGTAGGGCACTTTAATATTTTTGTGTCATGTATATCTCTGAACTTCCAGTTTACCATTGCGGGGTTTGACATCTTATTGCCAGACCTATGTCTTTTTTGAATAGGGTCAACTCCTAAAGAACTTTCTACATAATTTGGTGGATTAAAAATATCTTTAAGTGGTTCTCTGTTTTGTGGGAGAAATGGAATAAAAAATCTTGCATCTTTTTCATCGAATTTTTGAACATCTGCTACCCTAAATTCTACATCACCATCAATATACCCTTCTACTCTTTCCAGATTACCATAAAGCCCAATAGGTTCTTTTGTTGCAGCATTTTTAAACCTTGTACCTATAAGATAAATTGCCCTTGCTTTTAAACCTTCTGTATTACTCCATATTGCCTGCTGGTCAGTGCTACCAAACATTTCACTTTCATTAAGCGGATAACCCCTTATTTCTCCCATTAAAAATTCCTTATCGGTGTCAGCACGTTTTTGCATTATTATCTTATAGATAACTTCGCCATCTGCATCACCAAATTCATCATAACAACCTTCAATACCTTCTAATGGATTTGAATACCATCTGAATATTCTGGTTCTGGTAGAGCCAAAATCTGTTAATTCATCGGGGTTACTATTTTTCCAAAACGCATAGGCTTCATCATTATGCCTTCCTGCTGTATCTGCCGGGGAAGAAAATATATCAAATATCCCTTTACGTTCTGTACCTGGAGCAATAAATTTTTCATAGTTTAAGAATGTAGCATAGAAAGAACATTCCTCCCATTTATTAACTTCATCCAATATACATTTACGCATATTGTTTAAACTATCAAAAGCGTTATGTCTAGAAGCACCATAAGTAAGAAGAATATCTCGTCCGGTATCAGTAAGCGTTTTAGGCCGTTGAAATTTCATCTTTTCTGCAATCTGGTCTTGACTAACAATGTCAGGATAAAAAAGGTCTTTCACCCATTGATCTAAACTATTCCATCCCATTGTTAAAGAGCGCCAACATGATTCAGTAACAGTTTTTCTTGTTTTACTTTGAATACCTATTGCACCAAAATCCATATTACCATCACAACACTCCCACATGGCATCACTCATAGCAATTGTTGTTTCTCCATCCTGCCTGTTTTTTATAGTATATGTGCCAAGTGCTTTTGGATTACTTCTTACACGAAGTTTAAAATAAATCTGTTTTAATCTTTTAAGCCTGAATTGAGGTGGCTTACCACCTGTTGTAAAATATTGCAGAAAATAATAGTAGTTAGGTGGCAACCATACCGGCATACTTTTAATTATAATCCATACTCCGGTTCTTAAAACTCTTATGGTTTCCTGCTGTTTATATCTTGAAGTAATAACATCCGGAATACTTTTTTTCCATACACATTTGTCCTGTGGCTTATCCCAATTTATATATTCCCGTATGTCAGTTGGAGGCATAGGGCAAACATCCATATAATCAAGGATGTTAAATTTAATTTTAAAACAACTTCCGTATGTATTATTACATGCACTCATTAGTGTTTAGGAATAGTTTTTACAATGTCAGCAATAGAATTTGGCATTTTTTTTACCCAATTAATTACATCGTCTTGTTGTTTTTTGAGTTCCCTTTCAGATTTTTTATCGTTTTGAGGCCCCTGCATTTTTTTAAGGAACTTTAACTCTGAATTAAATTCTGCTATTTGTTTTTTTAAATCTTTTTTTTCTTTCTCTTTTTGTTCTGCAGTTTCGCCATCTTCATTTTCAAGTAATAAATCCGCATATCTGGATGATAATACATTTATTTTATTCTGTATTTCCTTTATTGACTGCTCTATCGTTTTTTTTGCTGACATAATTAAGCTATTGCGGCTTGTTCTTCCGCTATGTTTTTAGTGGTATTATTAGCAACTGTTTTTTGTATGTTGCCTTTGTTCCTTTCTTTCTGTAAAGCGCCTTTAATAAGACCATCCATTTGTAATGCACTCATTCCTAAAGATGATGCAAGTTGTTGGATTTTAGCCTGCACATCTCCTTTGGCATAAATCTGTTTGATTGCATTGTTGTTGTCAGCTTCTTTACCTGCCAGCATGTTCTTACCTTGTTCTTCCATAATCATTTTTTGCTGGTTAAATGATTCACGCCTTATTTGCTCCTGCAACTTATTCCATCTTTGTTCTTTAACGGCAAGTACTGCAAATTTATCTCTTGGGTTATCAATACTATCCAATAAAAATTCATCTGCTGCACTAAGAACCCCTTTATAAGTTAATTCCTGTATCTTCTGATTTATATTTGCCCTTTCTTCTTCTCTCTGGCTTACTTTAACGAATACGCCTATTTGATGCAGGCTTATATCATCAAGCCCATCAATGATGTTTGCTTTTTTATTGCCAATCATTTTTATGATAGCTTCTTTTGGCGCTCCCCCTTCTTCAATTGCAACTTGTAAAACAGTAGCCCATATAGATAATAGTTTCTGGTACTGCTGTGTCATTGCCTCGGAACAGTAATACAAACTGTTAAGGCTGCTATTAATTAGCAATTTTTGCATACCTACCAATCCTTCTGGGTTGGCACTTTCTCCCGTTAACTGCTGATTAATCCCTGTTATCCTGCTGATATTATTATTGGCATCTGCTATAACATTCATGTACCCTACCAATTCCTGTTTTAAACCGCCAGGCAAATCCATAAATGGTTTAAACTGTCCATCATTCTTTCCATCAAAGCCATCGGTATCTCCCAGCATCCAGTTTTGCTCCATAGCCAGATTGATTAATTTATCCAGTGTGTATTCACTGTTTTCTTCTTTTAATCCTGACAAAGAGTTCCTTAAAAAGTGTAAGTCTAAGTAACGACCTGGAGGCAATGATTTAATAACAGCATGAACCATTTTTATATAGGCTATCTGCGCTTTTTTATTTTCTCCAATTGATAATTCAACTGTACTTTTTTGATGGCTTTTGTAAATGTTGGTATCAAAGTTTTGGAAACTTTCCTGTCCTCTTGTTCTCGTAGCAAATGGCAATCTTGTAATGCCAAATACTTTTTTAGTATTATTCAACCACCAGAAGCTATATGTATTTTGTGCCCAAATCTTTTTTACGGTTTTAGTTTCATCATTGGTTATTGAACCGCTTTTAGTTACGCCAACCCAATCAATACTTTTAACCTGTATCTTTTTTAGTGTAATTTTAAAAGTATCCAGATTGCCACGATTAATTTCCGGCTGGTTATTTACCGTACAATAACCATAGCTTTTATTATTCATCAAATCAAGTATTTCATCCTCTCTACCAATTTCATCACCAAAATAATCCCATAATTGATTAGGGGTAACGTATTTTGTTTGTATTCTGTGGCTGTTATCACTCATGTCTGGTAGATCACTCCATGGTGTTTCCATATCGCCGGGCCAAATGTATTCTGCATCTGGTAATCCTGTCAATGAATTTTGAAAAGCAGTGTTACATGATACCGCATACTTTAACTGGTCTTTTATTTCCAGCAATTTAATATTGGTAAGATTTTTTAGTTCAGCAAATATTTGTAACCCTGTTTCAAATGCAGATTCAATTTTAAGCGAATAAAGAAGATTAACAAAAATATCCAGTTGGTCAGGGTCTTGAAGGTCTAATCCAAATGGACTGTCAGAATATTCAACAGCACTATTCTTTGTACTACCTAAGTCAATTTTCTCTAACCCAATGGAATCTGCTACCTGCTGCAATTGTGCTTCTATTTCCGGCTTATTTTTTAAAAAATTAACATCAGCTTGTTTCTTTTCAATAGCCAGCGGATCGAAGGCTTTACAGGTAATTTCAATAGGCTTTTTTTGTATGATTGCTGTTGCACTATTTAATTTTTCAGGTAATAATGGTAAGCACTCGTAATCAAATCCTATAGCTGTTTTATTAATGCCTTCATTCCTATTCGTTAATTCGTTATGTTGTTCACTTGAATTATTCTTTAATTTATCAGCATCACTTTTAAACATCCTTTTAAAAGGACGTAAATCAAATTCCCCTTTGGCATAACCTTCTATTTCAAAGACTTTTTTATCCCATAAAAGATTGTAGTTTCTCGTATTCCGGACGTAATAGTTTATTACATCTAAACAGAATTTCTCTTTCAGCTTATCGGCTGGAGGAACACGATGAAATGCAGGAATGAAAAGTGACATGATTTAATAATTTAAAATTGTTAATTTACCATTTGTAATTTGCCGTTGTTATTGGTTGCTCCGGCTAAACTTATTAATGTTGTTTTACGCTGAATTAATTCCGATTCTTTTTTCTTAACTGCAAGGTTATATTCAGTTCTTACCGCTTCTATTTTTTCTAATATCCCAACAGCTTCAAAAAAGGTTTCTGATAAAATATAAGCCGGTGCAGAAAGGATTGTATTTACTGTTAAACCTACTTCAACCATAGTAAGTTCAGATTCTTTTTTCTTTGCTATTTTAAGAATGGTTTTTGTGTGTATTTGATGCGTATTAGGTGGTACTTCAATAATTGCTTTTTTGAAGTACTCAATCAGCCCTTTTGGTAAGGTGCCAAAATATTTACTGTTTTGATACGCAGCATATTCGCTTTGTATTTTCTGATCTATTTCGTGCATTGCATTGTTATTATTCATAAAAAGTGTTTTTAAGTGCTAAAATTACCTTATTTTAATCATTAATTAATTTTACCTGCTGCTTTTTTTGCTTCAATACATTTTCCCGCTGCTTTTGATTACTTATTTTATTCTTCTTTGGATTGGGGATATGATTAGTTTCAGCCTGTATTAAAGCAAGTGCATTTTCTTTAGCCCTGTTCAGTAATTCAGAATATGCTTCACGCTGCACTTTCATTGTTTCATTTTCGTCATATTGCCCCTTGGTATTTTTAATTGATACATCTTTTATGGTTTCAAAATTCAATGCTAATTTTTTATCAAACTCCCTGGCTGTTGCTTTTTTAAAATCATAATACTCCTGTGTGGTCATAAACCTTCTGGTGCCATCATTATTCTCTATGGTGTATTTATAATTTTCTTCATCTTTTGTTTCTCTATAAGCATCTGTTGCACCAAAATCAATTTTAGCCAGTTCTTTATCTATTTCATCTGCTGTTTTTGATTTGGTAAACATTTTAACTATCCCATCTGGGCTACCTACCCAAATATCTCCTTTATCATATTCCCTTCCTCTGTAATCAAATGCAGGATGATTTTTTGAAATGCCTCCAACTATGCTTAACTGCTGTAATAGGTTTTCACCAAAAGTTATTGATGTTGTTGATTTAGGATTCCATACCTCCCCAATTTCTTGTTGAAAACGGTTAAATGGTATGAATTGCGCTCCCAAATAACTACCTGCTAATTTGCCAAATTGAGGCATGTATCTATCATCTTTACCTGCAAAAATAGAAGTTAATATACTGCCGTACTGGTCAACCCTTCCGTATGCTGATTGCCCTGCAGTAACCATATACATTGCAGCAGTTGTGTATAAAACTCCATGCCTTTCATTTTCATCAGTACGCCTATCTAAGAAATCGCTGTACATCATTAATGGATAAGCAGTGGCACCCAATAAATCAAGAGGAAATTTTTTGCCGCCAATATCTATAGACCTTTGTGGATTTCCAATTTGCTTTATTCTTTCTTTCTTAAAATCTTTACCTTGGTATGTACCGGTTATTTTATCTTCTTCATCATCGTCACCGCCTTCACCTTTAAGCATCCCCATTAAGAACATAATAGCCAATGTTTGAGATGTACCCTGTATGCTGCGAATGATATAATCATCACCTAATTCATGTAACTCAATTGGATTTAATTTTGTATTGCTTATTTTTTTTGTCCATGCCCCGTAACCTTTGTAACCTAATCCTTTTATTACGCCATAAGGAGTTAATTCAAGCCCCATTTCTATCCACCTTCCAATTGAGTTTGCAAATGGTAAAAGCTGATTAAAAGCGGCATCTGCTACATTGGTAGCTGATTTACCTGCTGAACCATGCTTATTCAGCATCATTTCTTTTAATTTTTTCTGTATGCCATCAACGGGCACTAATACCAAAGCTGTTATACCGGCTGTTGTTTTTTTGCCCGTTTCTCTTAATGCCTGCCTTTCTCCCCTTGCAACAATATCCAATGGTTCATCCCTTCCTAAAATTAAATAGGCTTGATTAATTATTTCTTCTTCTGTTGGATTGCTATTGCCTTGCTGGATTAATTTTTGCTCCGCAGTTGGTTTTAATTTATCAATGGTTTCATAAAATTCATCTGCAATTAATTCATTTCTTTTACGCTCTACTATTTCATGGCTGGCCCTGTTGATTTCATATTTAGTTGGATTATCAATACCACTTTCTTTCAAATCTTTTACTGCCTGGTTCTTTGCGGTTTCAATATCTATGCTGTACATGATATTATATGCCTTAGTTTCAACCTGCTTTGAATTTAATTCAGGATTAAGTAATTCAATCTGTTTTTTTATCTGCCAATATTGTGTAAGTCCTGAAATTACATTTGAAGGGATTGTATCTGCTGATTCCATTAGCCTGCCCACATACTTTATTTTTCTATACAAAGCATTGAATGGATTAACCTGAAATGTTTTTCCTGCTGCCCTTACATATAAATCCGGCAAACCTAACAACTTACCTTTACCTTGTTCTAAATATCTAACCCTTGCTTCACCTTCTGTTGAACGGGTTAGATCGGAAAATGCAGTACCTCTACTTACATGGCCACCCATTAAAACTGTTAAAGCATCTGATACGCCATCTTTCCATTGCTTTCTGAAAACTTTAGCCATTTGAACCGGGCTACCAGTTTTTATTGAAGTAGCTATGTATGTAGATAGTATTCTTAAATAACCGGTTAAGTTTTGTATCTGGTTCCATAAACTTGTAAGGCGATTATTCATTACAAATTCCCTGTTTTCAAGGTATGTTAAATTGCCGCTTTTGCTATCAAATAAATACTGTAATTGTTCTTCGTATTTTTTCTTGATGAATGGAACTATTGCTTTATCAATTTTGTCTGATAAATCACGTACTTTTTGCAAATCATCTTCTGTAAGTGATATAATTCCTAAATCTTTTGCCAATACATCTTTTACCCTGCTATCATCCAATATGCCTTTGTTATTCATATCAATTAGCTTCTGCACTTTGCTTTTACGGTTTAAGCCCAGCGCATTTTTAGCCTTATTGATTACTCCTTTATTCAGGAATGAATTAATTGCTTTTGTTTTTTTACCTGTTACTTTATTATCAAAATCAGCAAGTATAGAATTGATTTCATTGGCCGCTTCGTCTGTTGTGTAGCCTAAATCTGTAATTGATTTTACTATTGCGGCTTTGGCATCTTTTATATTTTTAGCATTACCGATTACTTTATTCCAATCCACTGCTTTTGTAACTTTACCATTAATAGTTCTTTCTGTTACAAATCCGGCATCAATAAGTTTTTGTCTTATTATTTCATCTTTTTGGCTTGTAGTAAGTAATGTTTCAAATATGCTGTCCTGATAGTCACTTAAAAAATCTTTTACTTCTTCTTTTTGTTCGTCAGTTAAATTTTCATCTTCATCAATCTGTGCTTCAACTGCTTCTTGTGTACGCTCCCAGATAGCATAATCTGCTTTACCATTAGCTATTGCAAATTGCAGCCAATCATTTACGTTTGGTATTTTTTGTTCCGTTTCTTTGTAATACTCCCTTGCTTTATTTTGAACCACCTGCACTAATCTTTTAAGATAGGTTTGCTCATTTTTGGTTGTTGGCAAGTCAAGATTTTTTTCTGCATCTTTTCTTATTCTTTCGGCTGCAATCAATGGCGCTTTTATTCTTGCTGTATCTACATTATTTTCTTTTGCCTGCTTTAATTTAGCTGCTGCTACCTGCTTTGTTTTATTTACTATTTTACGGGCATCGCTATTTGCTTGTAAATCCTGTAAATATTTTTGCGTTTCAGCTTCGGTATTAAATAAATTAGTATCAATACCTTTATCAATAGCATCTTGTTTTATGTTGTGATAAATACCTTCTAAGTATTCTCTGAACCCATTAAACTTTTGTGCCATTATTTTTATCCAATCAGCAAATTTAGTTGCGCCATTTTCTAAATGGTACAATCCAAAATAAGTCAGGTCATTCAAATCATCCTTTGATATTCCTGTACGTTGCCTTTGCTTAAAGTCCTTCATACGTTTATCGTATTCAGTAGCATTGGTAGTCCTGGTTATTTTTAAAGGATTATTTTTTGAACCTGTTTGAGCATTTTGTACATTCTTAATTTGGTCACGTAAATCTTTTACTTCTTTTTCAAGTTCTGCAATTTTTTTATTTAAGTCAGCTTCACGTAATATTTCAGCTTCGGTCATTTCGGTGCCAATGCCATTAACTACTCCGTTATCGTCTTTAATTATGGATTCAACTACTTGGGCATCTTTATCAGCCTGCGGATTTCTTATGGCATTAATTTGTGCAACTGTATTTTTTAATTTATTTTCAAGTGCAAGATTTGACAGCTTATATATTGCATTAAAAATATTAATAGCCCGTCCAAAATCAGTACCGTAACCAGCTAATGCCCTTGCCACTTCCTGCATTTTTTCATTGGCATCAATTTCTAATTCTGAATTTTCCTGTACTGCATTTTCATTTTTATTTTTAGCAGCCTCTTTTGCCTTACCTGCATAGTAATCCATGGCAGCACCCAATACCATAACTTTTTCAACTGGTTCCAATGCTGAATTTTTACGGCTGGCTTCTGCAACTGCTGCTTCAACACCCATTTCTTTTACAATATCTAATGCTATCTGCTTTGCAGTTTCATTTGGAAGTGAGGTATATAATGAAGAAGGATCTGCTTTAAGCAATTCCTTTTGCTCCTTAGTTAATTTAGAACGTTCAATAACGCTTTTATAAACACCACGTACTTTTTTAGGTTCTTCGCCATCTACTGTTGATTTTTCTCCGGCTGGAGGTTCTTTTCCGTTGCCTTCATTACCTGCTTTACTGCCAGTTCCTTTATCAATGCTGCTTTCTGTTTCGGAGTAATCTCTTGCCTTTGCTTCACTTGATTTTAATTCTCTTGCACCTGTATTTAAGGATGCTCTTTTTACTGTTCCTGCTATTTCATTAATAGCCGCTTCACTTACCTTGCCTCCATTAGCAATATATTCTAATGCTACTTGCGCTGCATCACTTGGCGCATCAACCTCTCTTACCTGCTGATATATTTTTTTAGCATCAGCCCTGTCTAAAGCATTTTTAGTAAAAGTTTTTTCTTCGGATTTAGGCTCTACTACCTCTTGTTTATTGGATGGTTGTTCTGCCTTTACTTCTTGGGTGGGTAGGGATTGTTCTTTGCCTAAAATTTCATCAAACATTTTACGCAATTCAGGAGTAAGTTGTTTTCCTGTAAGTGATTTGTAAACTGATTGGAATGCTTGTGTTATTTGTTCTAAAACTTTTTGAAATTGTTCGCTAAATCCTTTACCGCCTTCCCTATGATATTTCTCCCATGACTTTGCAATGAACTCTTGTACCTGTCTGTATTGCTTACTTGTTGTACCATCTTTAAAAGCATCGTTCCCTTTGATTAAATCTTCTGTGGTTACTTTACTATTTGGGTTGGCTTTGTTAAATTCAGATACAATTGTTTCAGTATGCTTTGTACCTACTTCATTACCTTCTTTTGCCCCGTCAATAATAGCTACTACTGTTGGGTGCATTATCTCATGGGTAAGGGCTACTGTGGCTCTTGGGCTACCATTAAAATCTTTTATTGCTTCTACTATGTTTTTACCGCTTTCTATTCTGTATTGGGCTTCTGCATCTTTAAACAACGGTTGCCCGTTCTCTACACTTGCTTTTAGTTCAGGTGTTATGTCTATGGAGTGTTGGGTGGAAGTATCTTTACCTTTATCAAAATACCCTACCTTATAGCCTTTGCTTAAAGCATCTTTTGCTTCTGAATATAATGCATAAAATATGTTACCATTCTCTTTGTTTTCAATCCATAACTCTTTATTGCTTTTATTGGCATTGGTCAGTTCGTCTAATGTATTTGTTTCAATATTTTTTTCAGCATCACCTT
>ERZ650308.1113-NODE-1113-length-14211-cov-6.264340_pt1 | contig 14211 bp, 19 predicted proteins | sample MGYA00376244_ERZ650308 | MGnify/ENA primary metagenome ERZ650308 (study PRJEB26733, sample SAMN07839295) | wastewater metagenome | biome: small river; feature: stream; material: water | place: USA: North Carolina | collected 2016-04-26 ...
GCGATCGGGTCGTCTACAGATACCAGGAGAGTTCGCTAGGTTGAACGACGAGAATAAGTGAGGTAAATCTGTCTTATTTGACGTAGGTGAACTAAGGAGTAGGATTGAATTTCTTATTTGACAGATTAGCCATTCAGTGAAATAATGCAGCCCTTTAAAAGAGATGGATGATATCTGTCTCTTTTTTTGTGTCTGATTAGTTTAAGCGGTTAAATAATTGGGGTAAGTATGTACTCTACTTTACCCTTGTCAGTCCTTCTGCTAGAGTTGCTTTTGAGTAAGTTTTGAGTAAAGCAGATGTTTTCGTGAAGCAGAGGTCGTGGTGAAATTAAAGGACGACGTGCTTTGGCGCGGAGTCGGGATGGCGGGAATTGAACCCACTTAGTGATTCACTATAACGCTTTTTCGTTACCTCAAAAGCTTACTCATTAACCTTTACAGAAGATATGAGTAAAAAGTGAGTAAGAATTACAAAAGTGAAATAGGTTACGAAAGTTTACTATCTGATTTCAAGCGATACCAAAAACAAACTCCTAGAGGAGTAGGACTGACTAGGAAAGGACAGAGTATCTATTTACAGTTCAAGACTCCTAACACGTCTAGAAATCCCTATGCTTGCGGTTGTAGCTTTAGCCTAGACGGTATGGTAGATGCTTTGAGTAAATCTGTCAAAGTAGCTGAAAAGCTGAAGAAACTTGATAGTGAGGTTGAATTCTGGAACTGGTACGACAGAGAGATTAAGCAAGAAAGTCAACTGGTAGATGATCGCCTAACTTTCGCTGAAGCGATCGCAAAGGTGGAAATTGATTACTGGGAGCGTCCAAGTAGAACAAAGCGTAAACGAGACAAGAACAATCCTAGTGACTTAAGTAGCTGGCATAGGACATACGGGTGCTTTTATCAACATTTACCACAGAACAAACTAGTTAACTTTGTTGACATCCTATCCGTGATTGAAAAACAGAAAAAAGGTACACGTAATTTTAAGTACGTTGTATCCGCTATGAAAAAGCTAGCTAGAGTAATCAAACGGCAAAGCTTAATCAATGAACTAGACGATCTGAATGTGGTTCAGACTAAAAATGCAGACCTGCAAACCGTGACGCTTAAAGAATTCCTCGAATGGCGTAATGAAGTTTTAGGAGCTAAAAATACACTGCATAAAAATGCAGATATGGAAAATAGAAAAGCTTGGTTATGGGTGTTTGCAATGCAAACGGTGTATGGATTAAGAATCAATGAAGTATTCGCAATCAAAAACCTTACAACAGGGTTTGTAACTCAAGATGGTGCGAATATTCCTGCATTAAATAATCCAGACAACATAGATAACTTAATTTACATAGGAAGTCTCACTAATCTAGGAACTACGGTTAAAACGGGTTTCAGAATAGCTCGTCCTCAAATACCGCCTAAGTATCCTGATTTAATTGACAGACTAAATATTAAATATCCTTTAGTTCCAGATATCAAACCTACAGGAGATAACCCGATTAGCTTGAGGAAAATTCATTGCAGAATCGCTAGAAAAAAACTGCTACAGTGGGATGCTCCATTTACCCAGACTCACGCTTTACGTCACTTAGCTAACATTAACGGAATGCAAGCTGGTATACCCCAAGAAGTACGCGCTCAATCAATGGGACATACCGTACAGATGAACGAGAACATCTACAAAAAACGACAATCTACTCAGACAACTATCGACCTACTGCTTAACTCAAATCAGAATGCCATTGACTTTGTTACTGCTCTAGCAGAAGCTAAAAAGTTGGTAGCTGAAGATGGAAATAACCGTGAAGTAATTATCAGATTACTATCAATAATCTACCAAAAAGACAGTAAATCATTAACTGAGTTACTATAGACAGATACGGCTTTAATTACATAATATTCCTGACATTACAACAGCCTTCTTCAGACAAAGGCTGTTTTTTATTGCCAATTTAAACTGATAGGTTATACTCTAAAAAACGTCACTGTTTTTTCTCCTCCTATAGCAGAAATCAGCCCCCTTTTGTCTAGTCAACAGAAGGGGGTTATTGTTTCGACTCTACTTTGAAATGTTAGCTGAACCCCTATTAGCAAGCTGCTTATTTTACCTCTTCACCTACGTTAGTAAACTGTTTCTCGTACCTCGAAAACCTACGGTCAAGCAGTTGACAAACTACGGTTCAGAGTTATCTTTTAACCATCGCTAATTAGGGTAAATTATGGGGCAACCAACAGAAGAGAGAGTAAGTAGACTTGAGAAGACTTTGGACAACTACGTGACTCGTCTGTTCAGACAGGACAGAAATCTGGAGAAACTGGAAGAGGGGCTGGCTGAATTACAAACCGAAGTTGAAGAACTGAAAAAGTTAAGTCAATCAAAATCAGAGTAAGCTTCTGGCTCGTATGGCATACGGTATGACATACGAGAATAAGACCTATCTAATCTGCTTCACCTTCCCCTCGGAAAACGTCAGCTTGACTAGCTGGGGATTTAGAGACTGCTATTTCTTCAATCCTAGCAAGCTGAACAGGTTCATTTTGTTCTCTCTCCTTGGGTTCAAGAGCTTTGACATTATCCTGGAACTTGGTTCCTTGTTCGTCCAACTCGCTCCACTCCTGTTGTATATTTTGCGCCTCTCCCAGCACGCTGCTAAAACTACTAGCCGCATCATCTAGGCTATCTATGCCGTTCCTAGTTCGTTCGACCCTAGCTAACCATTTGTTAGTAGCAGTCATTCGTTCGGGCATCCAACCGTAGGCATTCTCTCCGACTACCCGCCACCGCTTCAGAGCGTTGCCTATCTTGCCCGTATTCTCTGCTGTCCACTCGGTTATCTCCCTGGTACTGTCAGCGATAGAACGAACTGTCCAGACTATTTGAGAAGCACTAGAGAGTATCCGAGATGATTTGTTCCAAGTTTCTTTGACTCCCTGGTAAACGTCCGCTCCTAGTATGTTGGTGAGCATGCTGTTGACCGAGTTACCGATAGCCGCATTAATATCTAATGGACTACCTCCTGAGTCTTTGATACCGATGGTAGCTAACGCTTGACTAGTCAAGCCCCCTAGTGTTTCGCCGAGGTTACGGGCTAGCATAGCGGCGTTATGCAGGGCGATCACTACTGACAGGGCGTTAAGCACTTTATCTGCATGAGTAGCTTTCCAGGCTGCATCAGCAAACTTTTGTATTTTCTCTAATCCCCAAGTCGCGTGATGAACTGTGTCATCAATCTTTGTTACCCTTCTCAACGTTTCTAGTGACGCAGCCAAGTCAAGACCTTGTAATTTAGCCTCTAAATTATTCTGCATCCCTTGTAAGCCCTGAGTTGGATTAGGATTACCAGGAGTAGAGGAGCAGCTACCACCATTGAGAGAACGACATATTCCAGCTTGTACACCCCTGCTAATTGATTCTTCGCTCGTACGGTCTTTCAAGTCTACCAGATTGGGAATCAACAAAGATGCGATCGCGAGATTTATTCCGTCATTGAGGTCAGTTTTGTGATTGTCTCTCATCTCCTGCATCTGTTCTGGGGTCATAGCATCTGGGGTTATTCTGTCTAATAGTTCTTCAAATCTATCTCTAAAACTGTTGGGGTTATTTAACAGGTCTTCTCTAGTGACATTCGTTGGAACTGGTGTAGTGTTTGGGTCTGGAGTAGCAAGTTTGTCAGCCAATTGGAGAACTCCCGTTTGAGTAGCCGATGCAGCTCCGATTGCTGCACTAGCTCCTCCTCCTCTTAGTCTGTTTTGCTCTGTCCTGTATTGCTCGATAATTAGTTTTGATGAGGCTAATCTTGATCTGATTTCTACAAGCTGTTCGTCAAACTCGTTCTCTTCTTGAAGTATCTGAATGTCGTCTTGAAGGTCGGCTACGTTTGCCTGTAGGTTAGCAATATCAATCCCGTACTCTTCTAACATCGCTTGTTGGTCAAGTACGGTAGCTTCAAGTAAAGCTATTCGCTCGTTTTGCTTTTGAGCATCTAACTGCATCTTGGTGATAGTTTCCAATGCTGTATCTAACTGGGTTTCTATTTGTGCGATCGCCGTCAAATATTGCTGATGGTTTTCTGCTAGCTCTACCTCTAATCCGTTTACTTGATTAACAAGTTCAACATTATCCGCTTTTAACTGCTGTATTGTCTGATTAGCCTCTGCCATCTGACTGCTTAAAGTAGAGGCTTGGCTACTTAACTGAAGGATGTCACTCCGAGCAATATCCATTACTTGCTGAGTATTAGCAATAATCGCGTTCTGATTATCGATCTCTGTATTAACAGCTTCTAAATCTCCCTCATGCTTATCGTACAGCCTGAGCATTGTAGAGTTCTGTTGATTTAAGGCTTGCTGTACACCTGCTACTTCTGCGTTGACACGAGCATCGAAAATATCTACAGTAGCTTTGTTTAGGGCTAAATTCGTGCCAATAGAGGCTAGGTTCCCCAAGACCATTACCGCTCCTGCGCTAGTACCTGCAAACTTAGTACCTACCTGTCCTACTGCCTTGGTTTTCCCTATTTGTTCACCGATCTCATTCAAGGCTTGCTGTGGTACTTTTTGCCCATCGGCTTTTAACGCTTCAAGTACCGCTTTCCCCTCTGGTAACCCAAAGGCAAACCCATTAGCGACCCCTTTGGTCATGGTAATTTGGGTAATCGCTTTGGGAGCCGCTTCTTTAGCAAATCCTAGCTTAGTTGTGGCTATGGCTGCTATAGTTGCCAAAATTCCACCTCCTGCTGTAAATACCTGAGCCTGCCCTCCTCCTTCTTTGTCTCCTAACACAGCATTAAGCTGATCACGCAGCTCCTGTAACTCTGCTTTAGTTGCTAAATCTTCACATACTGACATAGTTGATTACTTTTCCTGAGAATTGAAAGCTGATTAGTATTTTTGATAGTTAAAAACTGATATTCCGTCCGAACCGTAGCAACATACATAGGTTCCACAGTCAACAGAACAAGTATTGGGAGGACATTCCTCAAGTTCTCCGCACTCCCAGCTAACAAAGGGCGCTGCATCACCTGTATCTACTGCTATTACCTGTCCCTCTTTGTAAATTTCAAGGACGTAGGTTATCTCCTGTCCTAGCTGAAAAACATACTGCACATTTCGTAAACTGCCAGGAGTTACGTAGAACCCACTACAGTCCGTCCCTGCATAAAGAACCTGCTCAGATGGCACATTTCCAGTTGTGCCTGAATAAGTTTTAGCTCGAATCTTCCACCCTGGACTATGCCCTGCTACATACTGTGGAACGCCATTGGACAGATATGCTGGCTCTAGTTCGACAAACAAGTCTAACGGGTCTGGCGGTAACTCTCGGACGTTGTTGATGTTAAATTGTTTGTAATTTGGCTCTAGCGAGTTTACATCTGCATAACAAGCCCCTAGAAAGCTATCTGTAGCAAAAGTATCGACGTTATAGCGAACCTGAACTCCTTTTCTCGGAGCACTGGCGGGGACTCCATAGTAGACCCTGTAATCATCTCCCTGACTATTCTTTTTTGTTTCCTGCCCTGGGAACTGCCAGGTGATAATAGTTTTGCTTGGAGCAATACAAGGTGGGTTTACATTGAATGACATAGCTCAAAACTTTCCTTCTTTACGGTTCCTGTGGTGCTGGCGCTCCTCCTCCGAGTACCTCCATCTCGTTGACACTAGGGAATCCAACAGTCCCTCTGTCTAAAAAGAAGCTGACCGTAAAAGATTGCTTTATCTGCCCTTCTCTCTCACCCCTAGCTAAACTCTTTCCAGCATTTGCAATAAAGACTCTCTGTTCTGGGTCACCATTTATCGTCGGTGACTGGACTTTAGTTAACCTCAAAAGCATGGCGTATAGAATTTGGGTAGGAGTCATAACAGTAGTGCTTACTACCCCTTTCCCTTCTGGCATATCAGTAGCTTCAAACCCAAAGTTATGCAGCCAAATAGTCAAACTGGATGAGTTAGCATCTTCACCAGTGACCGAGGCAAAAGCGCCGAACATTTTTTCTAAAGTAAAATCTGCCATGAGTTTTCAATTTATTTGCTTGAGTCTAAGTAGGTTTCTGCTACTTATGGCATACGGTATGCCATAACTAAGAAAGACCTGCTTACCTCTGTGAATTTAATCAGTATACTTGTACTAATTCAGAAAGTCGAGTTATTGGATAATGCCACAGCCAGATAATTTTAGTCCGACAGAACAGTTCCAAGATGTAAACAAAAAGGTATGGAACAAGCTTGTACGTGAGTACTTCAGGGACGTAACGGGAAGCGAAGATAGCCTTGATTTAAGTACCCCAAGGCAAGCGCTGGTAAAAGCTTGTATTCACAAAGAAGATGACCAGTTGACACTAACCATTGGCAGGATGCTACTGTTCCTACATGGAACAACCTGGCTAAGAAATCAGTATCCAGTAGTAGCAGGAAGCTTGTTAGACGAAATAGACGGGAACGTGGCTTATAGACCGAAGGTAACTTTGTACTTCGTGGAGGATAGTCAAGATGTAGAAGCTGGCTATGTTCCTGTAGAAATGGAGTGTAGTTTTAGGATGCCCAACGAGACATCAACCACGGTATCCAAAGCACAGTTGACCGTTCTGGCTAATAAGATTAAGACTAAATTCGGTACAGGACAGGGCTTTGTATTCCGCAAAGGAAGAAAGATGGTTACCTATCGTGATCGCAGTAAAGGGTACGACTTTCGCCTAAGAGCCAGGGAGCTTAGTGATGCTAAGGAGTTAATTAGAGACGTGCTGAGTCTGAATGGCGATACCTTAGACGAAGCTTTGTTAAAATTCTCTCAGACAGAGGGCGAAACAGATGCCTATCCTTATAACCCTGGCTCACAAACCATACTAGGTAAAAGTAAAAAAAAGCCACGTAGACGACCAATGACTAATGTCAGATTCCGCTACGCTTACTGCACCGTAGCTGGACAAGGTAGACCCGTGTACTTATACAGCAAGTACAGTTACATTCCAGATGTACTGGTTTTACCTTAGTGCTGGAATAGTTAAGTTTTCCGTGAGAACTAGTGAGTATTTTTATTTGCCATAGTTGGAGTCATCAATCAAATATTGAATAACAAACAACTATGGGGAAACAATACGCAGACTTAGAGAAAAGTGTGTTAGCGATTCTTTCTAACGGAGGCGATCCTGCTAATTCACAAGACGAAGCGGTAGCTAATTACTGGAAGTGGAAAATAAACCCTGCCAGTAGCAAACATAATTTTAAAGATCCTAGTTCAGCAAGAAAGACTAAACGGAAACTAAAAACGATAGGTCTTGTGCCTTTTGCTACTCTGCCTGTGGCGGGAGTAATGGCTAAGGAAACTATCAGTACGCGTGCGTACGAGGCGGCGGTAGCCAAGACACTAACTGGGTTTGGAATTGAAGATTTAACTGGCACGAGTAATGCTCTTTTCCTTGGACGATTTAAACCTGCTAAAGTTTACTGGCGTACTGGGGCTAGCACGACTCCCTCAGAGAGAGAAAGCCGTATTACTGGACGTAAATACAAGTCGGTTTACGCTCCTGGCGATGAGGGATACAGCGTTCCTATTGGTAAAGGAAGTGGAGGCACTAATCTTCTCGCAAGACAAGCGGCGGTAAAAGGAATATTAACCCCTAGCACTGGAATAGTTCCCTCGATTTCTTTCTCTCCTGAAGTATTCACAGGCTAATTTGACTTATGAGTAACTTTCGTGAATCAGTAATGTTGTGGCTACCTGAGTATGTGGTCGAGGATGACCCAGAAGCAATAGAGACTGTAACTACTGCTAATGGACTTATCTTTGGCTTCATGGATGGTGACATCGGATTAGAGCAGGCTCTAGACGAAATGAATGACCATCATGTTGATGTTGATCATTTCCTGGGTGACCTTGAACTAAGCATCCGACGACACGGAGGTTAGATAGTCTATGTCCTGGAATCAGGTAGGGCAGTATGCGATCGCAGACATTGAGACAGCTTTGTCAACTAGTTTTACTTCGAGATTAGCCATCCAAGCGTCTAATGTTAGCTTGCTTAAACCTACTTGGCACTGGGCAGGATACTTTGTTCAGTACCTAGACATACCTGACTTCGGGTTGACTCGTATTGAACAAAAGCATAATCTCTCTCTCAGAGAATCCAGTTTATTTGTTCCTACAATCTTTCACCCAAGTTATAAGCTCAAGTTCTATAAAGCCGAATGGATTGATTCTTTAACCCTTACTATTTTTGAGGATTCTATGACCTTAAATTCTTATAACGCAGCTCCAGACCCTAATGCTGCTACAGCTACTACTACTAACGTAGCTCTTAGTACGACTTCCGTTACCTTGATTGCTGCTAACGCTAGCCGCAAAGGTAGAGTCACTATTGGCAACAACAGCAATCAAGACCTGTATATCAGCTTAGGAGCTACCGCTTCTTTACTTAGCTACGCTTATAAAATCCCCAAGCTTCCAGCTAACGGTATTCCTGTCGATCGAGAAATCGACGGATACAACGGAGTGGTCAGTGGCATCTTTGCTGCTGCTGGTACTGGTGGCGCTATTTGTACGGAGTTTGTGTAATGCTTACAGATCAAGAAATTAATCATCAAATTGCTACTCAAGTCAATGGCTGGACTCATCTTGAAAGTATCTACTATCAAAATGGAGAAGGCTCTATCTGCTACCTGGCTGATTATTGCAACAGCCTTCCCCATGCCATGGACTTAGCCTTTACTAATGACATAGCTCTTAAGCCTACTCCTGATGGCTGGCAAGCCTACAAGCTTCATGGAGATCTGGTAACTAGCGATGACCCCTTGGCTAGCAAGGCTATTTGTCTCTGTTTGATTGAGACTACGAAAGCTACGGAAGTAATTTAGATCCTTTTACTTTGAACTCATGGCAACTTTAGCATCTAACCGCTCAAGAGCATTGGCGATTTACGCACAAAAAGCAGATAAGACAGTCCCGATGTATCTGGACTACGAAATTGACGATGAACTGAGGAGGATGCTAGGGTTGCCCAAAAGACCAGAAGGACAAGAGCCTTACCAAGGTTGGTTGACTCCCGAAAAAGATGACGTAGCTGTCAGTGGCAAAATCTCCCAGGAAGGTGTTGACCTAATCAAACGCTGGGAAGGTTGTAGAACAAAAGCTTATCAATGTCCTGCTGGGGTCTGGACAATCGGTTATGGTCATACTGCAACTGCCATGCCTGGATTATGCATTAGTTATGATAGGGCGGAAGAATTGCTAAAACAAGACCTTCAACGTTTCGAGAAGGCTGTTACGACTCTGGTTAAAGTTCCCCTGACTCAAGGACATTATGATGCTCTTGTCTGCTTTGTCTATAACGTAGGCGTTAAAGCTTTTGGTGATAGTACTCTCCTGAAATTACTAAACCAGAAGAAGTATTTGCTTGCTGCTGACCAATTTGACCGATGGACTAGAGCAAACGGAAAGATACTCCCTGGCTTGGTTAATCGTAGGAAAGAAGAAAAAGAATTATTTCAGTCATGAACAAGCATTCTCCCAGTGATAACTTTTTAGGTCTACCAGCTTTCGCTTTAAATGCCCTCTCCTGTGGCGGAGTTTTCTTTTTAGTGTCTCTGGGTATCAGTGCTCTCAGAAGCCCTGAATTGTCCCTCAGAGTTGCTAATACTCAACTGATTACCTCCACTAGTGCGGAGAGACTGCAAGAGCTTACTGCTGAATTAGAAAGCCAGTCTCGACTGATTCAAAAAAAAGATGAAGCCTATCAAGAACTGAGTCGAATTTATGAACAGTCCCTCAAAGGCAAGGAAGGATACGGTAGATTACAGACTGCCATCGAATCAGTTAGTGAACTTCCAGAAGTTGAAGATTTAGATTCTATTCAATCAGAAATTACTACTACTAGAGAATTATTAGGAGAGATTACTCCTGAATAAGTTCATCTCTGCTACTTATGGCATACCGTATGCCATAAGTAAAAAAGATACTCTCTCTACCTTACTAACTACTAAGTTCTTTCTCTTCTATTTCTATTACTTAGTTTCCCCTGGCGAAGCCCTACCCACCCCTAGTATATTCCCCTGGAGCATAAGCGGAATGGGGTATTTATATGTAAACCTCTAAAATAAGCGATGTCAAGTAAGCTTTATTATTTATTTATAATTACTAAAAAGAAAATTTGTTTTCAATAAATAAGTAATAAAAAGCACTTAATTTAGGTGTTTATACGGTTACAAATTCCTATCTAAGAACCTATTCTGAATAGGTTCTTAGATATCAGTACTTGCTACCCTTTGAAAAAGGCTCTAGAAGACGATACAGAGGAACGTAATTAACCGAGTAAAACTAATAGCAATAATGAACGAAATAGAGAATATAACCTGGCGTGAAGTGCCAGGTAATAGATTTTCGCGTGCTCTAAGCCCTGCAATGTTAACTGAAGAAGGCTACACAAAACAGGCTGCTATTCGCAAAGTTGGCAGCCAAGTTAAAGCTTTTTTAAATATTAAGTACGACCGAGAGTATTTCATCGGATGGATTGGTAATTTCATTTGCAAGCCACTGTTCGCTATTGGCAAAAAGAGAGTCTTGGATTTGGTAGCTGAGGCTTGGGATACTTATTATCCCAATTATGTTGAGCAAAGTACACCGATCGTGAGGTTAGTCGATGACAGTTACACCAAAGTACAAGGCTAAATTTGTCTTTTACGACCTTGAAAGGCGAATAGTAGTTAGAAAAGAAGATGTTCTGGTTCGACGTGGCAAAAAAAGCCTTGTGTTACCTGATAACGTTATCAGGTTTGATTCTCAGCATGAATTCAAGGTCTATCTTGAACTGTGCAGGATGTATGGAGCATCTTATGTATGTAGACAGAGACAGGTCAAAATCTATTCCCCTGGATTGTGTTACCCCAAAGGGAAGAACTGGAAAGTAGATTTTGGAGTCATCTCTAGTACGCAATACAACGCTCTTAACTATCTGGTAGAAGCTAAAGGTGCTTTTCTGCCTGAGTTTGCTCACACCCTCGCTAGTTTTGAAGAAGCTCAAACGACAGAAGCATTTAGAAAACTATTCATTGTTTTTTCCGAAATCCCTGTTGGGAATAGAGTGATCAGAGCTTTGCTTAATAGTGACTACGGACATAATTTACTTACCCTTGAGAAACTAAAATGCTTGCAGCACCTACCTTTACCCCTATAAATTCCCTCGAAGATATCAGGCTAGTCACGCTGATCGCTGTAACGATGCGCTTAGTTGAAGAGCTGGCGCTCAAGACCGATAGTGACCCCGATTGCATTTTTTCAGAAGAACTTTACCTGGCTACTAAACGTATCCACAGCTTCGGTACAGATTGTTACCTGCAAAAGCTTGTTTCTCATTACCCGCTCCTTGTGGAAGCAATTAATTAGTCCACCCTGTTCGCACATATCAATTTAAGGAAATTATGGCTGTTAAGTATTTAGACCCCTACAAAGACGACGTTTACGGCAAAATTCGCGGAGACAAATCGGATGCATATTTCAAGGTGGCTTACGACGAAGGCAAGGTATATAAAACTGAGGATGCTTATATACTTGCTGCTTTTGTTACACAGTACGAGAGTGTGGTACGTAACTTTAAACCCGAAAATCCGCTTACTCCTGGACTGTGCGCTATTCCTATTTATGGACAGGAATATGAGATTAGACAGAAGGATAAAGATGGTAACTGGACTGGTGTTAAGTACCAGCCTTCTAAGCTTGAAAAGGCTCTTTACGAAGTCATCAAGACTCATGAGTCTCTTTGGATGCCAGAAGGGCAAGGCATCAGAGGGGAGTTAAGCTTTCTTCCTGATGGTATGTGTGGACAGATGGATGCACCTATTGTTACTAGTACGCTTGCAAGTAACAACAATATTATGCTCGTACCTCTCACGGGGAGGCTTCCAGAATATACTCCTCCCAATAACAATGCTCAAAGAAAAGGAGGGGGCAAGAGTTACGGATTGTCCCCTGAGGATAGAATATTGTTCGTCAAAAAGCAGATCTGTAGTGACTTGGCTGCTGATGGCTTTACCGTAGATAATTCTCTTCCCTTACTGATTTCTCAACTGAAACTGGAGCATCCGATGCATGAGGATGATGTTCAGACTTACTTCGATATTTTAACCGCTTGCGCTAGATAACTATGTCCTTCGATTATTCCGTTTTATCAAATACTGAGGATGGAGTAACCAATACTTGGAGGGAAATCTATGCCGAAGATTTACCCCTCCCTGTTAACCTGCTGCTCATCCTACAACAGGCTGTTTTTTTGCCTCATGATTTTTACGATATCATCACTGCTTATTTCCTTCTCCCCTCAGCTTTGTGTAATGTTGTTCCCTATTTATTTTTTCATGGACAATCGGGATCGGGTAAGTCCGCACTGTCTAAGATTGCCAAGTACTTACACGGGGTTGAGTTCAATTCCTCTTCTGACACTTTTGCGGGAATAAGGAACGACCTCGACCAACGCAAGGCTGCCTGGGTTGAAGCTACCGCGCTTAATGGTGATGGAGAACCTTACAGTTACAGGAAGAAAGTAGAGAAGAATACCGCTATGGTATGGGACGATCTAGATGCCGATATTTTTACCAGATCTCCTGACCTCTACCGTTTACTTAAGTTTGGCTACGATCGAACAACGGACAAGATAACTTTATCATCCAAAGAGGTCGGAGAAAATCTAACTTTTCGGTGTTTCTGTCCAAAAATTTTTAGCAGCATAACCCCGCTTCATCTAGATGATCGGTTTAAAGAACTCAAACGGAGACTCATTGTCATTCCTTGTTGTCGGGTTGAAGAGCTATCCAAAGAAAGGTTGGCTGAACAGAATATCACTGTTGATGATTGGCAATCTAAGTTGCTCAAGATTGATGCTTATGATTGGACTGGATTTAGCACTTTGTTTCAAGGCTATTGGGACTTGGACATGGCTAGGCTTTTCTTTGAGACTAGACAGAAGCTCGTTCAATCGGGAACAGGGCTTAACTCTCAACAGCTAGCTATCAGTACTGACTTACTTGCTACCGGTATCGCTAGCGGGATCTGGGAAAGTCAGGAGTATGCAGTAAGCAGAATGAAGACTTACTGGCAATGGTTCAAAGGCGAAACTGAAGGAGGGACTAGTTTAGGGCAGTTACTCAAAGGGTTTCTAGCTGCTGAAGCTAAGAATGCGAGAGCTTCTGGTAGACCTCCGGAAGTCTACTCTCAAGCAGTATACAGCCAAGTTAAAGCATGGGTAGATATGAATTGGTTGCTAGAGCCTCCCAAAAATAAAGAGGTTGCTAACCTAATGTATGACCAGGGATGGAGATTCAAAGAAGGCAGATGGAGTAAAGGATAGAGCTATGAAATTGACTGAAGAAGGATTGGACGAATTAATTAAAGAGTTTTTCAGTATTTTGGGAGCGTGTAGTGCATTAAAAGAAATGCAGGATTTGGTAATAGCGAAGAGAGAAGTTCCTGATAGTGTATCCGTGATGGCAGGAACTTTGACGGAAGAAGTACCGATGATGGTGTCCATGACAATTACTAAGCTTATCAGAGCTAAGGGACACTACGACGGGCATCCCACAGAGGCAATGATGTTACACGAGTGGCTCCCCCGTGCTGTTAAATACCAGGCAGAACACGCAGATGATGAATAAAGATACTACTGTTTTCTTCGCTCTCAAGCACGCCATAGATGACCAAGTAGCCCGTCTAGGCTGGACACCTGAGAGATGTATCGTTTACATCAAAAGTCGCTATGGGGTACGTTCTCGTTTGAGTATGACTAATGCTCAACTGGAGCATCTGCTACAAACTCTCTCTAAGATGAGTAGTCCGTCTACTAGAGAGAAAACGGTTAATCGGACTGATAGAAGGAGAAGGAGAAAGCATCTTTCTTAGTTATGGCATACCGTATGCCATAAGTAGCAGAAGCGAATTGACCTCAACTGATTGAGAGCAAAATACTGTTAGATCCGACAGGCGAAGATGAACTTATTTATTAGGTTTTGTCTTCGCCTGTAACCTTGTTACAGGTAGCCTGTCACGTTACTGTCATCAAAAGCAAGAGTCTTGAATCAGGTAGGGCAAATACGATTTAATCAAGCTTTCCAAAAGGGGGTTTTAGCGATTCCTAGGAGCATTTTTTTGCTCTCTTATATGTGAAATGATGGAATGTTCATCGAAAGCGATCGGGTCGTCTACAGATACCAGGAGAGTTCGCTAGGTTGAACGACGAGAAT